>Ga0209515_10001646_pt1 | contig 36740 bp, 32 predicted proteins | sample Subgroupgradi54m_FD_187454 | JGI IMG/M metagenome (GOLD analysis project Ga0209515, IMG submission 187454) | Subsurface groundwater microbial communities from S. Glens Falls, New York, USA - GMW60B uncontaminated upgradient, 5.4 m (SPAdes)... ... | reverse complement strand
CCTGGCGGTGCTGGTGCTGGTGGCCTTGAGCATCATCGGCGATCTGTTCGAATCCTTGCTCAAGCGTCAAGCAGGCGTCAAGGACAGTAGCGGCTTGTTACCTGGACATGGTGGTGTGCTGGATCGTATTGATGCCTTGTTGCCGGTGTTACCGGTCGCCATGTTGCTCTATCTTGCGGGCCACGCTGGGTGATGGCTGCGCCACAACACATCACGATTCTTGGGGCCACCGGTTCGATCGGTTTGAACACCCTCGATGTGGTACGCCGTCACCCCGATCGTTTCAGTGTGTTTGCCCTGACCGCGCAACGTCGTCGTAGTGAGTTGCTGACACTGTGCCTCGAATTCAAACCGAAATTTGCCGTACTGAACGAGACTGCCGATGCGCAGTGGCTGGCCAATCAATTGCAGCCGGTCAATCCATCCATCGAAGTACTCAGCGGGGTGGCCGGCTTATGCGCAGTGGCGGAGCATGCTGCGGTGGATACCGTGATGGCGGCGATTGTCGGTGCGGCAGGATTGCCGCCCGCCTTTGCGGCGGCGCGTGCCGGTAAACGTGTGTTGCTGGCCAACAAGGAAGCACTGGTGATGGCCGGTTCGATTTTCATGGACACGGTGCAGGCAGCGGGAGCGGCCTTGCTGCCGATCGACAGCGAACACAATGCGATTTTTCAATGCCTGCCGACAGAGATTCAGCGCCGTGAGCATGCGCCGCAGGATCGCCACGGCATCTCGCGCCTGATTTTGACGGCTTCCGGCGGGCCGTTTCGCACGACGCCTATGTCGGAGTTGTTTGCAGTCACGCCGGAGCAAGCGTGCGCGCATCCTAACTGGTCGATGGGGCAGAAAATCTCGGTCGATTCAGCGACCATGATGAACAAGGGACTGGAGGTCATCGAGGCGCACTGGCTGTTTGGCCTGCCAGCGGAAAAAATCGATGTGCTGATTCACCCGCAAAGTGTGGTGCATTCGATGGTCGAATATTGCGATGGCTCGGTACTGGCACAGATGGGTCAACCCGATATGCGCACGCCAATCGCCAATGCGCTGGCCTGGCCGGAACGCATCGACGCCGGTGTGGCGCGACTCGATTTGCCAAAACTCGCCTCACTCACTTTTGAAGCCCCCGATCTGCAACGTTTTCCCTGTTTGAAACTGGCGTGTGACGTGCTGCGTGCCGGACAGGCGGCGGCGGTGATACTGAATGCCGCCAACGAAATCTGTGTTGCTGCGTTTCTCGAACGGCGCATCGGTTTCCTGGCAATTGCGGAAACCATTGCGCGCCTGCTCGATCAAATGTCGCAGCCGGCGTTGCGCAATCTGGACGATGTATTGGAGCTGGATCAGCTGACGCGCGCGGCGACGCGCCAACACTTAGGACTTCTTACCGCCTGACATGACTACTTTGTTCGCCTTCCTGTTTGTTCTCGCGATGTTGATCGTAGTGCACGAGTTGGGGCATTACTGGGTCGCACGCTGGTGCGGCGTAAAGGTATTGCGTTTTTCGATCGGCTTTGGCAAACCGCTGTGGATCAAACGACTGGGACCGGATCGCACCGAATGGGTGCTGTCGCTGATTCCCCTGGGCGGCTACGTCAAAATGCTCGACGAGCGCGAAACCGAGCAGCCGATTACTCCCGACGAAATGCCGCGTGCGTTCAATCGTCAGCCGGTTGCCAAGCGTGCTCTGATTGTGCTGGCGGGACCCGCCGCCAATTTCCTGCTGGCGATCACGGTCTATTGGGTTACCAATGTCATGGGAATCACGGCGCCGCCGGCCAGACTGGCGCAACCTGACGCGCAGTCGCTCGCCGCTCAGGCAGGAATTGAAGGCGATGAAACCATTGTTGCCATCAATGATGATCCGGTGCGCTCCTGGAATGATGTGATCTGGTATCTGACGCTCGCGGGTAGCGCCCATGAAGCGGTGGAATTGAAATTGCAGAATGGGACTGGCGTGCGTCAGATCGTGTTGTCAACCCAGACCACAAAACTGGACGAGGCCCATCTGAGCATCGCGAGCCAACTAGGTCTCGAAGTGTCGCAGCTTGCTCCGCTCGTCGGTTTTGTAAAACCCGATTCACCGGCACAGCGGGCCGGTTTGCAGGAAGGCGACTTGATTCTTGCGGTGGGTGAAACGTCGATGCGCAGTCCGCGTCAATTGGTCGAGTTGATTCGCCGCAGCCCCGGACTATCTCTGCACTTGATTGTGCAGCGCGGCGCCGACTCGTTTGCCCTCGATGTGACTCCGGTCGCGGAACAGGAAACCCAGCAGAATCAGAGTGTGGAAACGGTGGGCAAAATCGGCCTGCAACCGCGACCACAGTATGATTTGCGCGAAGTCCGCTACGGCCTGCTGGACGGCGGCTGGCAAGCAGTGCAACGCACCTGGCAAACCTCGTTTTTCAATTTGCGCATGCTGGGGCAATTGGTCAGCGGCCAGCTGTCGTTGAAAAATCTGAGTGGCCCAGTGACGATTGCCGATTATGCCGGGCAATCTGCGCGACTAGGTCTGGGACAGTTATTCGCATTTCTGGCGGTGATAAGCATCAGCCTGGGGGTATTGAATTTATTGCCGATCCCAACCCTCGATGGTGGGCATTTGTTGTATTATTTGGCCGAAATTTCATTCGGCAAGCCGCTTCCACTGCGGGTTCAGGAAATCGGTCAGCGGGTGGGAATTGCCGTGTTGCTGATGTTGATGACCGTCGCATTGTTCAACGACATCGCACGACTGATAAACTAACGAGCACAAGGGTAGAGAGTGAGTCGGAGGGGGCTCGCCGTACATCTTGTCGCAGTCATCAAGTAGTACAGGCAGCACATTGAAAAGAAACAGGGTCTAACTTGTCGAATCCAACGTTATCTCGCCAATTGGCAAAAATTTTCTGCAACGTGACACTGGGTCTGGCCGGTATGGCCAGTCTGCCCGCTGTCGCATTCGAACCGTTTGTAGTCAAGGACATTCGCGTGGATGGCATCCAGCGCACCGAAGCCGGTACCGTGTTCGGATATTTGCCGGTGCGTGTGGGCGAAACCATGACCGACCAGAAGGCAGCGGATGCCATCAAGGCATTGTTCGCTACCGGTTTTTTCAAGGATGTGCGCCTGGAGGTCGAGAAGGACGTTCTGATCGTGCTGGTTGAAGAGCGCCCCGCGATTGCGGTCGTCGATTTTTCCGGCGCCAAGGAATTCGAAAAAGATGTTCTGAAAAAAGCCTTGAAAGATATCGGCGTGGCGGAGTCGCGCATTTTCGACCGCTCATCGCTGGAACGTGCCGAACAGGAATTGAAGCGTCAGTATCTGTCGCGCGGCAAATACGGATTGCGCATCACGACCACCGTCACGCCTCTGGAACGTAATCGCGTCGCCATCTCCTTCAAGCTGGACGAAGGTGAAATCGCCAAGATTCAAGCCATCAATATTGTCGGCAATCAGGCGTTCAAAACCTCTGTCCTGCTGGATCAAATGCGGCTGGCCACGCCCAACTGGATTTCCTGGTACACCAAGAACGACCAGTATTCGCGACAAAAATTATCGGGCGACCTGGAAACCTTGCGCTCGTTCTATCTGGATCGCGGTTACATGGAATTTCAGATTGATTCGACTCAGGTGTCGATCAGTGCCGACAAGAAAGAAGTGTTCCTGACCGTCAACATCACCGAGGGCAATAAATTTACGGTGTCGGATGTCAAGCTGGCAGGTGAGTTGCTCGGCCGCGAGCAGGAATTAACCCGCTTGATCAAACTCAAGAAGGGTGAAGCGTATTCCGGCACGCAGATGAATGAAACCCTGAAAGCACTTACGGATCGGTTGGGGGCGTTCGGGTATGCATTTGCCAACGCCAATGCCGCGCCCGAAATCGATCGCGATAAACATCAGGTTGCTTTCACGATTTTTGTTGATCCGGGCCGCCGTGTCTATGTGCGCCAGATCAATGTAGTCGGCAACAATCGTACGCGCGACGTCGTGGTGCGGCGTGAGATGCGGCAATTTGAAAGCTCCTGGTACGACGCCGAGAAAGTCACGCAATCGCGTGATCGCGTCGATCGTCTGGGACACTTCAAGGAAGTCAGCATCGAAACGCCCGCAGTGACTGGAGTCACCGATCAGGTGGACGTGAATGTGCGGGTGGAAGAAAAACCGACCGGTAGTTTTACCCTCGGTGCCGGTTTTTCCAGCGCGGAAAAATTGATTCTATCGACCGGGATACAGGAACAGAATATCTTCGGTAGCGGAAAATCGCTCGGCTTGAACGTCAATACTTCAAAATCCAATACGACTTATGTGGTTTCGCATGGCGACCCCTACTTTACCGAGGACGGGGTCAGCCGCACGATTGATGTAGCACATCGAAAAACCAATGGTGGTCAGTTGGGGCTGGGATCCTACACCGTGAAGACGACCCGGCTCGGTATGCGTTTCGGCGTGCCGACCACCGAATATGATCGCATCAGTTACGGCGCCGCTTATGAAGGCACCAATCTGCAACTCGATTCGAGCAGCCCGGCGAACTATGTCACCTATGCCAACCAGTTTGGTAACAGAAGCAACGCATTTGTTCTGAGCCTGGGCTGGGAGCGCGACACGCGTGACAGCGCGATATCGCCCACCACCGGGCGCATGAACCGCGCAGATTTTGATGTGACGGCGCCGCTCGGTGATTTGCGTTACGCACGGGCGAGTTATCAGGATCAGTATTATTACAAGATCAGCAAAGACTATACCGTGGCCCTGAATGGTGAAATCGACTACGGCAGAGGCTTTGGCGGGAAACCCTATCCCATCTTCAAGAATTTCTATGCCGGCGGGATCGGCACGGTACGCGGGTATCGCGATGCCACGCTTGGGCCGCGCAACTCGAACGGCGATCCGACGGGCGGCGCCAGCCGCATCTTCGGCAATGTCGAATTCTATATGCCGATGCCCGGCATGGGGAATGACCGATCGGCGCGCTTGTTCGGCTTTTTCGACGTCGGTAATGTGTATGCCGAAGGTCAGCGCATTTTGCTGTCGGATTTGCGGTATTCTGTCGGCATCGGTTTGAACTGGCTGTCCCCGCTGGGTCCATTGAAATTCAGCTTCGGCCGGGCATTGAATCGCAAGGAACCGGAAAAGGCGCAGGCCTTCCAGTTCATGATGGGCACCGGATTCTAGTCAGTCGGTATTTATGTTGAAGATTACGTTGGAGATAATCATGCAAGGCAAAGTCAGGTTATTTGGTGTGGCGCTCTGTGCAGCGTCCATGTTGTGCATCAATGCATCCGCTGAAGAATTGAAAATCGGCTTTCTGCAAGCGCAACGCGTGCTGAGTGTATCGGCACCAGCCAAGGCAGCAGATGAGCGATTGAAGCAGGAATTCTCCAAGCGGGAAAAAGACATCGCGGCGCTGGGCGCGCGCTTTAATGCAGCACGCGCGGAATACGATAAGGGCGCTCCGGTGATGGCGGAGAGTGAACGGTTGCGCCGTCAACGCGATCTGGCCGAAATGGAACGGGAATTTCTGCGCAAGCAACGTGAATTTAACGAAGATGTGGATCGGCGCCAGAATGAAGAACGTGTCGCACTGTTGATGCGCGCGCGTGCGGTGATCAAGGAAATTGCGGAAAAAGAAAAATACGACTTGATTCTGATTGAAGAGGCGGTCGCCCATGCCAGCCCTAAAGTCGATATCACCGACAAGGTCATCAACGCACTGAACAATGCCAAGTAAGTTCTGCCCACGGTTGTGCTGACACTCAAGGAAATTGTTGCAGCGCTGGGAGGCCAGTTGCATGGGCAGGAAGATTTTGCGGTACACGCGATTGCGCCCCTGAACACGGCGGGTGCCACCCACATCTCCTTTCTGGCGCAGCCAAAACTCATCAAACAGGCTGAAGAGACGCACGCCGGAGCATTGATTCTTGCTCCACGCATGTTCAAATTGCTGCAAGGGAAATTATCAAGCGCGGTTGCTGTGATTGAGGTTGACGATCCCTACCTTTATTACGCCAGGCTGTCTCAACTATTTGCACATAGTGCCACCCCCTCCAAGCTGCTGCGTCATCCTTCGGCCATCATTGCGGCCGATGCTGTAATAGATCCCTCCGCCTGCATTGAAGCGCAAGCCATCATCGAGACAGGCGTTGTGATTGGTGCCAACTGCCGCATTGGAGCGGGTTGCGTGGTGGGTCAAAACGTACATGTCGGGGCAGAGTCACAGCTTCACCCTCGCGTGACGCTCTATCGGGATTGCCGGATCGGCCAGCGTTGCATTATTCATTCCGGCGCAGTGATCGGTGCCGACGGCTTCGGATTCGCCAATGATCATGGCACCTGGGTCAAGATCGCCCAACTGGGCCGGGTACTGATTGGCGATGATGTTGAAATCGGCGCCAACACGACGATCGACCGGGGGGCGCTAGGTGACACGGTGATCGAGGAAGGTGTCAAACTCGACAACCAGATCCAGATCGGCCACAACACGCATATCGGCGCGCACACGGCGATGGCGGGATGTGTCGGCGTGGCCGGTAGCGCACGCATCGGCAAACACTGCATGTTCGGCGGTGCGGCGATGATTCTCGGGCATCTTGAAATCGCTGATCATGTGACCGTGTCATCGGGGACATTGGTGTCCCGTTCAATCAACGCGCCGGGTATGTATACTGGCATCTTCCCCGCCCAGGCCAACGCAGACTGGGAAAAAACCGCAGCAGTGTTACGTCAGCTTCCCGATTTTCGGCAACGTCTGAAGGCACTTGAAGCATTGCTGGCGCAGGCGGGTGCTTCTCATCATAAAGAGTAAATCATGCAATTCGACATCCATCAGATTCTCAAATATCTTCCTCATCGTTATCCCATCCTGCTGGTTGATCGCGTACTCGAATGCGAACCGGGAAAGCGGATTCTGGCACTGAAAAATGTGTCGATCAACGAGCCTTTTTTCACCGGCCATTTCCCGCATCATCCGGTGATGCCGGGAGTGTTGATCCTGGAAGCCCTGGCGCAGGCCGCAGCGATTCTTTCATTCTCGACCATGGGAGCGGCCCCGGACGATCAGACCGTGTATTACTTTGTCGGTATCGATGGGGCGCGTTTCAAGAAACCGGTGAGTCCGGGAGATCAAATGCATCTGGAGGTAGAGGCGACACGCAGTGTGCGCAGCATCTGGAAATATTCGGCCCGCGCCCTGGTCGATGGTGTGGTGGTCACCGAAGCGGAACTGATGTGTACCGCGCGCAAACTGGACGCCGCCTGAAAGCTGAAGCATGAACAAGATTCACGCAACCGCGCTGGTGGACCCCAAGGCGAGGCTGGCCGCAGGGGTGGAGGTTGGCGCCTATTCGATCATCGGCCCCGATGTCAGTATCGGCGCCAACACGGTGATCGGCCCGCACTGCGTGATTCAAGGGCGCACCACCATTGGCTGCGACAACCGCTTCTTTCAATTCAACTCGATCGGCGCCGTGCCGCAGGACATCAGCTACGGCGGTGAACCGACCCAACTGGTCATCGGCGATCGCAATACGGTACGGGAATTTTGCACTTTCAATCTGGGCACGCTCAAGGAAGAGGGCATCACCCGCGTCGGTTCAGACAACTGGATCATGGCTTATGTGCATATTGCCCACGATGTGCGTCTGGGCAACCATACTATCCTCGCCAACAACGCCACGCTGGCCGGCCATGTCCATGTGGGCGATTGGGCGGTGGTGGGTGGGTTGAGCGGCGTGCATCAATTCGTCAAGATCGGCGCACACGCGATGATCGGTTTTCAAGGGCATGTGGCTCAGGATGTGCCGCCTTTCATGACGGTGGATGGCAATCCTTTGGCCGTACGCTCGGTGAACCTGACCGGGTTGCGGCGGCGTGACTTCAGTGCTGACCGGATTGCGCGTATCAAACAGATGCACAAGCTGCTGTATCGCATGTCGCTGACACTGGAGCAGGCGGTCGCGGCGATTGCCGAGTTGCGCAATAACATGCCTGGCAGTCAGGCCGATGAAGATGTGATCGCCATGCTCGATTTCCTCGCGCAGTCCAAACGCGGCATCGTCCGCTGACGGTCGCATGATTCCGACACCCGCCCCGCAACTGGCCATGATTGCCGGTGAAGCGTCTGGCGATCAATTGGCTGCGGCACTGCTGCACGGACTGAAGCAAGCACTGCCACAACTATCCGCTTTCGGCATCGGTGGTACGGCCATGGGTGCGCAAGGATTCGATGCGCGCTGGCCGATGGAGAAATTGGCGGTCAATGGTTATGCGGAGGTGCTGCGCCACCTGCCCGAATTGCTCTGGCTGCGCCACCGTTTTGGCAACCAACTCATTCAACAACCACCGCGTCTGTTCATCGGCGTCGATGCGCCGGATTTCAACTTTGGTCTGGAAGCGCGACTCAAGCAACATGGGATCCGCACGGCCCATTTTGTCGGCCCGTCGATCTGGGCTTGGCGGCGCGAACGCCTGCAAAAAATCAAGGCTGCCGTCGATCACATGCTGGTGCTGTTTCCCTTTGAGGCCGCAATTTATCAACAAGCCGGGATTCCCGTCACCTATGTCGGCCATCCGTTTGCCGACGCCATTCCGCTGCATCCTGAACGCCAACAAGCGCGTCAAAAAATCGGCTTGGCGGCGCACACCCCCCTGCTGGCGGTGATGCCCGGCAGCCGTTTGTCCGAGCTGCATTACATTGCCCCTGCGTTTATCGCTGCAATGAAACTGCTGCACCAGCAACGGCCGCAACTTGAGTTCGTCGTGCCGATGGCCGGGACGCGCCAGACTCAGCAATGGCAGGCCCTGGTAGAGCAAGGCCGCGCTGACGACTTGACGATCCATGTATTGGAACGTGACAGCCACACTGCGCTCGCCGCCGCCGATGCGACGCTGGTGGCCAGCGGTACTGCCACGCTGGAAGCGGCGCTGTTCAAACAACCGATGGTGATCGCCTACAAGATGGCACGCCTGACCTATCACTTGATGCGTAACAAAGGCTATTTGCCGTATATCGGCTTGCCCAATATCCTGTGTGAAGAATTCATGGTTCCGGAATTGATTCAGGATGACGCCACCCCGGCAGCACTGGCGCAAGCGGTATTGTTCCAACTGGAAGACGATGCTAACCGCGCCCACCTGCAACAGCGTTTCATGGAACTGCATTTGCGCTTGCAGCAAGGTACTGCGCAACGTGCCAGTGAAGCACTCCTGCCTTATCTGATTGATTGAATATGCAAACTTCGCTATGGGTAGATGATAGGCACCTGGTTTGCGGGGTGGACGAAGCCGGGCGCGGGCCGCTGGCCGGTGCTGTGTATGCGGCGGCAGTGATCCTCGATCCGGCCCGACCGATCACTGGCTTGCGCGATTCCAAAAAACTCACCCCGGCCCAGCGCCAACGCCTGCGCGGAGACATCATGGGAAATGCACTGGCCTGGGCCGTGGCACACAGTACGGTCGAGGAAATCGACCGCCTCAACATCCTGCAAGCTACCTTGCTGGCGATGCAGCGCGCTGTCGCACAATTGCGACCTGCCGCAACCCTGGCGCTGGTCGATGGCAATCAGGCCCCGCGATTGACAATCCCCGTGCAAACACTGGTCAAGGGCGACGATCTGGAACCGGCGATTTCCGCCGCCTCGATTCTTGCCAAGACTGAACGCGATGCCGCCATGCTGGAGTTGCACGCCGAATTCCCTCACTATGGCTTTGCCGATCACAAAGGCTATCCCACCGCCAGTCACTTGCACGCCCTGGAACAGCACGGCGTCTGTGACGCGCACCGCCGCAGTTACAAGCCGGTGCAAAACATTCTCAAGCGATGAAATCCATTACTTCGCGCGACAATCCTGCTTACAAACAGATTGGCGCCTTGCTGCGCGAAGCGCGCGCGCGCAGGGATACCCAGCAGAGCGTACTGGAAGGAGTGCATTTATGTCAGACCTATCTGGCGCAGCAGGGTCAACCACGCCAGCTCTGGTGTACTGAAACAGCACTGCAACGCGTCGAAGTCGCCGCGCTGCTGGCGCAGGCACAGTGCGAATTTTTTTGCATTCCGGAGCCTCTGTTCGCTGCCATCAGCACACTGGAGCACGGCATCGGCTTGATGTGCCTGATTGATATCCCGCAGTCCACCTTGCCGGAGTGGATTGACGAAAATTGCTTGTTGCTGGATCGCGTGCAAGACCCTGGCAACTTCGGCACTTTGATGCGTACCGCTGCTGCGGCAGGGCACCGGAAGATTTTCCATGGGCCTGGCTGCGCCGATCCCTGGTCGCCCAAGGTGCTGCGCGCCGGCATGGGCGCGCATTTCTTTCTTGAAGTGATTGCCCTGGAAGATTGGCAAGCATTGCTGTCACGTCTGAAGGTGCCGCTGCTGGCCACCGATCTGCACGGCGCGCAGGATCTCTATGCACTCGACTTGCGTACTCCGAGCGCATGGTTGTTTGGCAATGAAGGGGCCGGTGTGGCGGAGGAACTGCTGGCGGCGGCAACTAACCGTGTTCGCATCCCGCAGCCGGGGAAAATTGAATCGCTCAATGTCGCTGCTGCAGCGGCGATCTGTCTGTTTGAACAGCTCAGACAGCAAGCGTCGTGACATGTGACATGTGACGGGTGACAAAAACCACAATTGCGTGAGCGTCACTTGTCACCGTTCTAAAGACTTCTTTCAATCCCAAACGCCTGCAAAATCGTGGTGGAAATTTCCTCGATGGATTTGCTGGTGGTGGACAGCCACCGGATGCCTTCGCGGCGCATCAGACTTTCCGCCTCATTCACCTCGTAACGGCAATTTTCCGGTGAGGCGTATTTGCTGCCGGGGCGGCGTTCATTTCGAATCTCCGACAGCCGATCAGCGGCAATCGTCAAACCGAAAATCTTGTCCTTGTGCGCATACAGAATTTCCGGCAAGCGGTTGCGTTCAAAGTCTTCCGGGATCAAGGGATAGTTGGCGGCCTTGATGCCGTACTGCATCGCCAGATAGAGCGTGGTGGGCGTTTTGCCGCTGCGCGAAACGCCTACGAGGATCACGTCAGCCTTGTCCAGATCCCGACCGGTTTGGCCATCATCATGCGAGAGCGAAAAATTGATCGCTTCAATCCGGTTCTTGTAATTTTCCGCATCGGAAATATTGTGTGAACGCCCGATGGAGTGGGTCGATTTGGCGCTCAGCTCAATCTCCAGTGGCTCGACAAAAGTCTGGAACAGATCAAGGAACATGCCGTTGGCTTGACGCATGAGCGCATTGATCTCGGGATTGACCAGGGTACTGAAAATGATTGGCCGCTTGCCTTCCGTGATGCCGTGCTCATTGATGCGGCGGATCGCCTCATCGGCCTTGTCGATGCTGTCGATGAAAGGAATGCGAATCTGCCGGATTTTGACTGTATCAAACTGGGCCAATACGCTGTGGCCAAAGGTCTCGGCGGTAATGCCGGTGCCATCGGAAATGAAAAATGCGGTCCGGTCGAATTTTTTTCTTTCCATGACTTTCCCTATCAAGAGCCTAGGTTAGAATCAACTGCGGCTTGGAGTGAATTTGGCTATTGTAAGTCACTGTTTGTGACGACAATAACCCAATGATTTCAATCTTTCTTGTCTATTTCTGGAGATTCAGATGTCTGAAATGATTCATGCGGCTGGGGGCGCTGCCGCATCCATGGCGGGCAGCCCCTACGTACTGCCTTTCGAGGCTTTACGCATGACCGATGTCGATACCGTAGGCGGTAAAAACGCCTCCTTGGGCGAAATGATCAGCCAATTGGCGGGCGCCGGCGTGCGCGTGCCGGGCGGCTTTGCCACGACGGCGCAGGCGTTCCGCGATTTTCTCAGTCATAACGGGTTGACCGAAAAAATTGCCCAGCGACTGGAATCGCTCAACCCCGACGATATCAAGGCATTGACCGCCTGTGGCGCGCAAGTGCGCGACTGGATCGTCGGCGCACCTTTGCAACCGCGCCTGGAACAGGAGATTCGCCAACACTTCGCTGCCCTGCAGGCGGGTGGCAGCCCCATCTCGGTGGCCGTGCGCTCTTCAGCGACGGCGGAAGATTTGCCTGATGCTTCGTTCGCCGGTCAGCAGGAAACTTATCTCAATGTTCTGGGCATTGACGATGTGCTGGACAAGATCAAGCAGGTATTCGCCTCACTCTACAACGATCGCGCGATTTCCTATCGTGTGCACAAGGGTTTTACGCATGCTGAAGTTGCGCTGTCGGCCGGCGTTCAGCGCATGGTGCGTTCCGATCTGGCAGCGTCAGGCGTGATGTTTACGCTGGATACCGAATCCGGCTTCGATCAGGTGGTGTTCATCACCTCGGGCTACGGGCTGGGTGAAACGGTGGTGCAGGGCGCTGTCAATCCGGATGAATTCTATGTTTTCAAACCCACCCTTGCGTCGGGAAAATTTCCCATCATTCGCCGTCAGATCGGCTCCAAACTGATCAAGATGGAATTCGACCTCGACCGTGTTTCCGGCCGCGCCGTGCGCATCGTCGATGTGCCGCTCGAGCAGCGCAACCGCTATTCGATCAGTGATGATGACGTCATTGAATTGGCGCGCTATGCCATGATCATCGAGAAACATTATGGCCGCCCGATGGATATCGAGTGGGGCAAGGATGGCGGCGATGGCCGAATTTACATTTTGCAGGCACGCCCGGAAACGGTGAAGTCACAAATGAATCATCACGAAGTGCAGCAGCGCTTCAAGCTCAAAGGCAGTTCGCAAATCCTGGCCTCTGGCCGCGCCATCGGTCAAAAAATCGGCTCCGGTTCGGTGCGCGTGATTCACGACCCAACGGAAATGGATCGAGTCCAGCCGGGCGATATTCTGGTGGCCGACATGACCGACCCCAACTGGGAACCGGTGATGAAACGCGCGGCCGCGATTGTCACCAATCGCGGTGGCCGTACCTGCCACGCCGCCATCATTGCACGCGAGCTGGGGGTGCCAGCCGTGGTGGGTTGCGGCGAAGCGACTGACAGTCTGATCGATGGCATGCTGGTGACGGTGTCGTGTGCTGAAGGCGACACCGGCAACATCTATGAAGGGTTGCTGGAAACCGAGATCACTGAAGTGCAGCGCGGCGTTATGCCCGCTATTGATACCAAGATCATGATGAACGTTGGCAACCCGCAACTGGCGTTCGATTTTCAATCGATTCCCAACGCCGGTATCGGTCTGGCGCGACTCGAATTCATCATCAACAACAATATCGGTGTGCACCCGCAAGTAATTCTGCAATACCCCAACATCGATCCGGATCTGAAAAAAGCGGTGGAGAGCGTGGCACGCGGGCATGCCTCACCACGCCGCTTCTATGTCGATAAACTGGTCGAAGGGGTTGCCACGATTGCGGCGGCGTTTTATCCCAAGCCGGTGATCGTACGCCTGTCGGATTTCAAGTCGAACGAATACAAGAAACTGATTGGCGGTTCGCGTTTCGAGCCGGACGAAGAAAATCCGATGCTCGGTTTTCGCGGTGCCTCACGCTATCTTGCCAAGGATTTCCGCGAATGCTTCCAGATGGAATGCGAAGCGATGAAGCGCGTGCGCGACGCCATGGGTTTGACCAATGTTGAGATCATGATTCCCTTCGTGCGCACCGTGAAGGAAGCCGAAGGTGTGGTCAAACTCCTGGGCGAAAATGGCTTGAAACGCGGCGAAAATGGGCTGCGCCTGATCATGATGTGTGAGCTGCCGTCCAATGCGGTGCTGGCTGAACAATTCCTGGAGCATTTCGATGGCTTCTCGATTGGCTCCAACGATTTGACGCAACTCACGCTCGGGCTTGATCGCGATTCCGGTTTGGTGGCTGAAGCCTTTGACGAGCGCGATCCGGCGGTGATGGCCTTGATTGAACGCGCCATCAGCGCCTGCCGCGCGGCCAATAAATACATCGGCATCTGTGGCCAGGGGCCATCGGATCATCCAGACATGGCCGAGTGGCTGGTTAAACTGGGTATCAGTTCGATTTCGCTCAATCCCGATACGGTGGTGGATACCTGGAACCGTTTGGGCGGCAAATAGTGATGGGTGATCGGTGACGTGTCACGGCTTTAAAGGAGGCTTCATGCAAGATTCAACCTGGTGGTTTGTTGTTGCATTTGTGATCGTGATTCTGGAGTTGCTCACTGGAACGTTCTATCTTCTGGTGCTGAGTTTGGCAGCAGCAGCAGCGGGTGCTGCGGCATGGCTGGGTGGAAGCGGAGCGGTACAACTAGTGCTGGCCGCCGTGATTGGTACAGTGGGAGTCTTCACCCTGCACCGTTTCCGCATTGGCAGGCCGCACGTCACTGACAGTCAGCGCGATCCCAATATCAATCTCGACATTGGTCAGACGATTCAAGTCGATACCTGGAATGACGGCCGGACGGCCCGGGTCATGTATCGGGGCGCTGCCTGGGATGTAGAATTGGCCGCAGGGATGGAAGCTGTAGCCGGGCAGTTTAGGATCATCGAACTGCGTGGTTCACGGTTGATTGTTCAGGCACTCAAATAATTCAGACCATCACACAACTATTGGGGAAATCATGTTCGATATCAATCCGCTGCCGCTGGTTGTACTGTTTGTTGCATTGGTGTTCGTCATCAAATCGCTCAAGGTGGTGCCGCAACAGCATGCCTGGGTGGTCGAGCGACTGGGTAAATACAATGCCACGCTGGGTCCCGGGCTGAGTATCGTGATTCCCTTCATCGACAAGGTGGCGTACAAGCATATCCTGAAGGAGATCCCGCTCGATGTCCCGAGCCAGGTCTGTATCACCCGCGACAATACGCAGTTGCAGGTGGACGGCATCCTCTATTTCCAGGTCACCGACGCGATGCGTGCTTCCTACGGATCAAGCAATTTTCTGGTGGCGATCAGTCAATTGGCGCAGACCACGCTGCGTTCAGTGATTGGCAAACTGGAGCTGGACAAGACTTTTGAGGAGCGCGAGTTTATCAACCACAGCATTGTTTCCTCACTCGACGAAGCGGCGGCCAATTGGGGGGTGAAAGTATTGCGTTACGAAATCAAGGATTTGACACCGCCGAAAGAGATACTGCATTCGATGCAGGCGCAAATTACCGCCGAGCGTGAGAAACGCGCTTTGATTGCGGCATCGGAAGGGCGCAAGCAGGAGCAGATCAACATTGCCACTGGCCAGAAAGAGGCGGCGATTGCCAAGTCCGAAGGCGACAAGCAAGCCGCCATAAATAATGCGCAGGGTGAGGCGGCTGCGATTCTCGCGGTGGCCGATGCGACGTCACGTGCAATCGAAAAAATTGCCGGCGCGATTCAGGCACCCGGTGGTATGGAAGCATTGAACCTCAAGGTCGCGGAAAAATACATCGAATCATTCGCCGAATTGGCACGCACCAACAACACTCTGATCGTGCCGGCCAACATGAGCGACATCAGCAGTTTGATCGGTTCAGCAATGGCGATTGTGAAGAGTCAGAAGTAATGAAGCGGTAAAAGCAACCGTAGAGCTTTGCATGGCCAATCGGCTAAGCGCAAGAAGCGCGCGCCAAGTCACTGGTCAGACGCAGAGAGCGCAGTGAAAACAATGATTGGCTTTAATTTCTCTGCGTTCTCTGCGTTCTCTGCGCCTCTGCGGTTAGGCTTGTTTTCAAGCCGCTCCCACCCTGACCGGCGCTTCTTCCTTATGCCAGTCGGGCAGGAATTTTTCCAGGGCGCGCAGCAATTTTTCCGGGTCAATCGGTTTTGAAAGGAAGGCGTCACAGCCGGCCATGCGAGCGCGCATGCGTTCCAGCGGGCTGGTGCGCGTAGTCAGAACGATCGCCGCGATCTTGCGACGATCGTCGCGTTTTTTGAGCGTTTTGCAGATTTCATAACCTTCCATGTCGGGCAGCTCGGCCTCGACGATCACCACGTTATAACGATTCAACTCAATCAGATCGAGCGCGCGGTCACCACTGGCCGCATAGTCCACCTGGTATTTCTGATTTCCCAGTTTGGCCTTGATGTAGTTTTCCATCCGGTTGTCGGCATCGACCACCAGGACGGCCGGATCGGTTTTGAAAGCCATCGCTTGGCTGCGGTCGTACCATTGATCAACCTGGTGCAATTCCATTTCGTTTTGCAAACCGCTGGTTTCCTCAGGCAGGGCTTCCCCATGTGCCGGAATACTGTCGCCCGGTTGTACGCGCAACCGCGAGCGGAAAGTGTTGTCCAGTGTCAGCAACAATTCGGCCCAGCGCACTGGACGCTGCAAATGTGCGGCCGGTGTCATTTCTCTGGGGCATTTCCCACCGATCAGAATGATTGGATAGCCAGAGGGCAGAGCGATTTCCTGGTCGGTTCGCGTGCGTGCATGCTCCGCTTCCAGATCGAGCATCAGACAGTCAGGATGCGGTGGTGATTGCCCATCCCACTCGCAATAGGTGCGCGAACGCATTTCCGACAGTTTGAACATGGAGGAGAAGACCATCCGTTCGCGCTCGGTAAAACCGAACAATTCGACATGGAACAGATATTCGGTATTGACGATCATTACCACTCCTCATGCGTGATACCGGGCCACGTTCCGTGACTACCTGGTGTTCTGTTTCATCAACCGCTGCTTTTCGCGCACCCACTGACGTTCTTTTTCCGAGTCCCGCTTGTCGTGCTGCTTTTTGCCCTTGGCCAGACCGACTTCGAGCTTGATGCGGCCGCGCACGTAGTGCAAATCAATCGGCACCAGGGTGTACCCGGCGCGCTCGACCTTTCCGACCAGCTTATTGATATCGGCACGTTTCAGTAATAATTTACGGGTACGAACCGGATCAGGCTGAATATGCGTGGACGCGGCGGGCAGAGGGCTGATATGGGCGCCGATCAGGAACAGCTCGGCCTGCCGGATCATCACATAGGCTTCCTTCAACTGCGCCCGGCCGGCCCGGATGGCCTTGACTTCCCAGCCTTCTAGCACCATGCCGGCTTCGTACCGCTCCTCAATGAAGTATTCGTGGAACGCTTTTTTATTCTGGATAATGCTCATGAGAGTGATGCTCTGAATAGACCCGGAAAAGATGAGGTATTTCCGGGCGGTAAAATGGGAACCGTTAAAAAAAAAGGAAGTAGTTTAACCAATGGCCTGCGTCGAAAAATCCGTCCTGATCAGCTACAGCGCCGCGCAGATGTTTGCCCTGGTCGAGAAAGTCGAAGACTACCCCAAATTTTTGCCCTGGTGTCGTTCCAGCGAAGTCGTCTGGCGCAAGGAAGACGGCATGCGCGCTTCCATCACGATCGACTTCAAGGCACTGCAGCAAACCTTCACGACAGAAAATCGCCATGTGCCGGGTGAGTCGATTGAAATGCGGCTGATCGAAGGGCCATTCCGAAATTTCAATGGTCAATGGAAATTCAAGCCGCTGTCGGAGACCGCGTGCAAAATTGAATTCAAGCTGGACTATGAATTTTCCAGCAAGGTGCTGGATCAATTGGTCGGCCCAGTGTTTGGCGGGATTGCCGGCACGCTGGTCGACAGCTTCGTCAAACGCGCCGAGGTGGTGTATGGCTGAAGTGATCGTATGCGAAGTGATGTTTGCCAGTGCCCCCGGCCAGATCACCCACCGGCAATGTCATGCCGCTGCCGGTGATCGTTTGATTGACGTGATCCGGGGCAGCGGGGTTCTGGAGTTGCACCCGGAAATAGATCTGTCGGTGTTGCGCATCGGCGTCTTCGGAAAACTCAAAACCCTCGATCAACCGGTAGCGCAGGGTGACCGCATCGAAATCTACCGGCCTTTACAAGTCGATCCAAAAACTGCGCGTCGCTTGCGCGCCGAGAAAAAGAAAAAGAACTCTGTCTGATTCTTGCTTATCCGCATTTGTTCTCACGCATCTGCTTCTTCAAATCCTCAAGCTCGCGCTGACGTTTGGCATCGTCCATGTAGTTTTTCTCTCCCTTGGCATTGGTTTCGGCGATGCGCACACCGTCTTCCAGCGCACGCAGATAGCCTTTGCTGCGTTCGCAGTACTCTGTACGTTGTTTTTCCTCGGCTTCGGTTTTTTGCTTTTTCTCTTCCGCTTCGGCTTTGTCCTGCTGGCGTTTCTTGAATTCCATTTCCTGTTCCGCCACGGATTTTGGCTTGGGCCTGGCTTCCGCAGGTTTGGCAGCTGGCGCAGGTTTGGCATCACCTTCTGCTGCAGGCGCACTGGTGGCTGCCGGAGCTTGCGAAGATTTCGGTTTGAAACCCTTGATGACGTCTTCTTGTGGAATATTGTTGGGCGGCGGCTGATCGCTATAGACGGTGCGGCCTTGTGCATCCTTCCATTTATAAGGTTGTGCGTGTAACGGCAGGCACAGCAGGGTTGCGGTGGCAATCAAGAACAGCAGGCGCGTCATCAAGCGGTCACAGAACATGAGGGTCATTCCTGAATAACTGGATTCGGGTAGCGTAGAAGCTTTGCCGGGCGCCGTCAACTGGCAATGCGCTCCTCGTGTCTCGCTCCTTGTTGCACCACAGGTGCGATGGCCGCAGACGGACGGCAAATAAAGACCGGCTGTCGGTTCAAGACCATCTTCGGTTTCGGTATAATCCGGCTTTGCGTCGAAAGGATTTGCAATGCGTTTAATACAAAAAGCGCTTACGTTTGACGACGTCCTGCTCGTCCCCTCCTACTCTGCTGTTTTGCCGCGCGATGCTGCGCTGCATACCCAACTAACGCGCACGATTCAGTTGAATATCCCGGTGGTGTCTGCTGCAATGGATACCGTCACCGAAGCGCGCCTAGCGATTGCGCTGGCGCAAGAAGGCGGCATCGGTATCGTGCACAAGAATCTCTCGGCCAAGGATCAGGCACGTGAAGTGGCCAAGGTCAAACGCCATGAAGCCGGTGTACTGCGCGACCCGATCACGATCAATCCCGACATGAAGGTGAGCGATGCGCTGAAGCTACAGAATCAGCACGGTATTTCCGGCCTGCCGGTGGTGGAGGGGAAAAAAGTCATCGGCATTGTGACCAACCGCGACCTGCGTTTTGAAAGCCGTCTCGACGATTCGATCCGTTCGGTGATGACGCCGCGCGAACGGCTGGTAACAGTCAAGGAAGGGGCCAGTGCAGCTGAAGCCAAGGCCCTGATGCACCAGCATCGCCTGGAACGCGTATTGGTAGTCAACGATGCGTTTGAATTGCGCGGCCTGATGACCGTCAAGGACATCACCAAATCAACCACCCACCCGAATGCCTGCAAGGATGAGCTGGGCAAGTTGCGCGTTGGTGCGGCGGTGGGTGTGGGTGAGGGTACCGAGGAGCGCGTTGATGCACTGGTCAATGCCGGTGTCGATGTGCTGGTAGTTGATACGGCACATGGACATTCCAAAGGCGTGCTCGATCGCGTGCGTTGGGTCAAGCAGACTTATCCGCAGGTGCAGGTGATCGGCGGCAATATCGCGACCGGCGAAGCGGCGCGCGCACTGGTCGAGCATGGTGCCGATGGCGTCAAGGTGGGTATCGGCCCCGGTTCGATCTGCACCACACGTATCGTGGCCGGTGTCGGTGTGCCCCAGATTACCGCGATTGCCAATGTCGCCAAGGCGCTGGATGGCACGGGTGTCCCACTGATTGCCGATGGCGGCATCCGCTATTCCGGTGATGTCGCCAAGGCGCTGGCTGCCGGGGCGCATGCGGTGATGATGGGCGGCATGTTTGCTGGCACCGAAGAAGCACCGGGCGAAGTGATCCTGTTTCAAGGCCGTTCGTACAAAGCCTATCGCGGCATGGGTTCGGTTGGTGCGATGCACGCCGGTTCTGCGGATCGGTATTTCCAGGACAGCAACAATCCCAACTCCGACAAATTCGTGCCGGAAGGCATCGAAGGCCGCGTCGCCTACAAAGGCAGCGTACTGGCGATCGTGCATCAACTGATCGGCGGCGTACGCGCCAGCATGGGCTACTGCGGATGCAACACCATCGAGCAGATGCGCCTGCAAGCACAGTTCGTCGAAATCACCTCGGCGGGCATGCGCGAATCGCATGTGCACGATGTGCAGATTACCAAGGAAGCGCCTAACTATCACGTCGAATGACGGCTGTCGCCATGACGGCCTGCGGCCATGAGGCGCTTTGCGCCGGTGAATTGATTCATGCGGCCGGATTTTTGGCCGCGTCATAAGCGTAGCGTTTCATCTTTCATTGCAACATGCATAACAAAATCCTCATCCTCGATTTCGGTTCTCAAGTCACCCAGCTGATCGCGCGGCGCGTGCGCGAAGCCAACGTCTATTGCGAGATTCATCCCTGCGACGTTTCCAACGAGTTTGTGCGCAGCTTCGGCGCGCGCGGTGTGATTCTTTCCGGCAGCCATATGTCGGCCTATGAAGAGGCCAACGACAAGGCGCCTAGCGCGGTATTTGAACTGGGCGTGCCGGTGCTCGGCATTTGCTACGGCATGCAAACGATGGCGCAGCAACTGGGCGGCAAAGTAGAGGCCGGTACGGTGCGCGAGTTTGGTTATGCCGAAGTACGCGCGCATGGGCACACCAAGTTGCTCGAAGGGATTCAGGATTTCTCTACCGCCGAAGGGCACGGCATTCTCAAAGCCTGGATGAGCCACGGCGATAAAGTGACTGCCTTGCCGCAGGGTTTCAAAATCATGGCTTCGACTCCGGCTTGCCCGATTGCCGGCATGGCGGACGAAGCGCGCAGTTTTTACGCGCTGCAGTTTCACCCCGAAGTGACGCACACGCTACAAGGCAAGGCGATGCTGACGCGTTTTGTGCGCGAGATTTGCGGTTGCGCGCCGGACTGGATCATGGGCGACTACATCGCCGAAGCGGTGCAGAAGATTCGCGAGCAGGTGGGCGATGAAGAAGTGATTCTCGGGTTGTCGGGCGGTGTCGATTCCAGTGTGGCCGCAGCGCTGCTTCACCGCGCCATCGGCAAACAACTCACCTGCGTGTTCGTCGATCACGGCCTGCTGCGCCTGAACGAAGGGCGCATGGTGATGGACATGTTCGGCAAACATCTGGGCGTGAAGGTGATTCATGTCGATGCCTCCAAACAGTTCATGACCATGCTGGAAGGCGTGAGCGATCCCGAAGCCAAACGCAAAATCATCGGCAAGGAATTCGTCGAAGTGTTCCAGACCGAATCGGGCAAGCTCAAGCAAGCCAAGTGGCTGGCGCAGGGCACGATCTATCCCGATGTGATCGAATCGGCCGGCGGAAAAAACAAGAAAGCCACCACCATCAAGAGTCACCACAATGTCGGCGGCTTGCCCGAAACGCTGCACCTGAAATTGCTGGAACCGTTGCGCGAATTGTTCAAGGATGAAGTGCGCGAGCTGGGCGTTGCGCTGGGACTGCCGCACGACATGGTGTATCGCCATCCTTTCCCCGGCCCCGGTCTGGGCGTGCGGATTCTCGGCGAAGTGAAAAATGAATATGCCGATCTGTTGCGCCGCGCCGATGCGATTTTCATCGAAGAATTACGCAGCACGATCGATGAGAATTCCGGCCAGAGCTGGTACGCCTTGACCAGTCAGGCGTTTGCCGTGTTCCTGCCGGTCAAGTCAGTGGGCGTGATGGGCGACGGCCGCACTTATGAATATGTCGTTGCGCTGCGCGCCGTGCAAACGCAGGATTTCATGACCGCGCATTGGGCGCATCTGCCGCACGAACTGCTGGGCAAGGTATCGAATCGCATCATCAACGAAGTGCGTGGCATCAACCGCGTGGTATACGACATCTCAGGAAAACCGCCGGCAACGATCGAGTGGGAGTGATGTAGGTATGAATCCGCGTTGTTGTCATGCTTATTCATAAGTAAGGAATTTAGGTGACAGCCGCACAATGCCATTCCCTCCCCTTCAAGGGGAGGGCTAGGGTGGGGATGGGGTAGAGGCCGCGTGTTTGACCCCATCCCCATCCCAACCTTAACCAGCGACTTGGCGCCGGTTGTATGGCGCTTAGTCGAATGGCTATGCAGAGCGTTCCCCTTGAAGGGGAAGGGGCCAGAACGCACCAAGTGTCATTTAAATTCCCGACTTGTGAACAAAGGGGTAGGCCTTGATTGAAAAAGATCATCTGCACCGCATCGTCATCATCGGTGGTGGGGCAGGGGGGTTGGAGTTGGCCACCCGGCTGGGCAACGCGCTCGGCAAAAAGAAAAAAGCGCAGATCGTATTGGTCGATGCCAACCGCACGCATCTGTGGAAACCCTTGCTGCATCAAGTAGCGGCCGGCACGCTGGACAGCCATGCGGACGAGCTGGAATACATGGCGCAGGCGGCGCGGCATCATTTCCGTTTTCGGCTGGGCTTCATGGATGGGCTGAATCGCGAGTCCAAAGTCATTTATCTGGCGCCGATTTTCGATGAAGAGGGCGAGCAAATTTTGCCGCGTCAGACACTCTCCTACGACACGCTGGTGTTTTCCGTCGGTAGTCAGAGCAACGATTTCGGCACGCCGGGCGTGAAGGAATTTTCCATCATGCTCGACACGCCGCAGGCCGCCAATCTTTTTCATCACAAGCTGGTCAACAAATTCATCAAGGCGCATGCGCAATCGCAGGCGACGGGGGCCGGGCGTTTTACTGTCGCCATCATCGGCGCCGGAGCGACCGGCGTGGAACTGGCGGCGGAACTGCACATGACGGCGCGCATCATGAGCAGTTACGGCATGCATCATATTCACCCCGAACGCGATTTGAAGATTGCGATCTGCGATGCCGCGCCGCGCATTCTGCCGGGCTTGCCGGAACGTCTGTCGGCTTCGGTGGCGCAAGAGTTGCGCAAGATCGACATCGATATCCATTGCAATGAAAAAGTGGTTGAGGTCACGCGCGACGGCGTGCACATGGCGAGCGGAAAATTTATCCCCAGCGCGCTGACCGTGTGGGCGGCGGGCATCAAGGCGGCGGATTTCCTGAAAGAGATCGATGGGCTGGAAAGCAATCGCATCAATCAACTGGTGGTGACGCGCACGCTGCAAACCACGCGCGATGAAAACATCTTCGCGCTGGGCGATTGCGCCGCTTGTCCGGCCGCAAATGGAACAGGGATCATCCCACCCCGTGCGCAATCGGCGCATCAGCAGGCGCTGCTGCTGGCCAAATCGCTGCCGCGCAGACTGGCCGGCAAACCCTTGCTGGATTTTGTCTATCGCGATTACGGTTCGCTGGTTTCGCTGGGCAGCTACACCACCATCGGCAGCTTGATGGGCGGCATTGCCCGCGGCTCGGTGTTCATCGAAGGCATCCTCGCCAAATGGATGTACTGGTCGCTGCACAAAAAACATCAGATCGGTGTCAACGGCTGGTTCCGCACCTGGCTGGGCACCTGGATCGAATTCATCGCGCGCGTCAGGAACCCGCGCATCAAGCTGCACTGATTTTTTCACCACGGAGAACACGGTGGCACGGAAAAAATGATCTTGTCGTTCCTGCGCAGGCAAGAACCTAGTGACGTGGCATTGAAAGACACTGGATGCCAGCCATGCGCTGGCATGACGTTAAAAAGATTTTCTCCGCCGTGGTAAACCGTTTTTAATCAGACTTTTTATATGCTCGATCAAGATACAGTCTTCATGCGTCAGGCCCTCGATCAGGCCCACAACGCCTGGGTTCTGGGCGAAGTGCCGGTGGGCGCAGTGCTGGTGCGCGACGGCGCGGTGGTGGCCACCGGATTCAATCAACCGATCGGCACCCACGACCCAACCGCGCACGCTGAAATCATGGCGCTGCGCGCCGCTGCGCACGCACTGGAAAATTACCGTCTGAACGATTGCGAACTCTATGTCACGCTGGAACCGTGCGCGATGTGTGTGGGGGCGATGCTGCATGCGCGTCTGAAGCGCGTCGTGTTCGGCGCCTACGACCCCAAGACAGGTGCGGCGGGCAGCGTGATTGATCTATTTGCCGAGGCTAAATTGAATCACCACACGGACATTGCCGGTGGCGTGCTGGCCGAAGACTGCGGCCGGGTGCTGAAGGAATTTTTCGCCGAGCGTAGAAAAACCGCACAAGAAAATCGTGGCGCAGCCGAGAATGCGGGAACACCGGAGGACGAAGCATGACCGAGACATTCTCGCTGCAAGGTTTGGGTATCGCCATCATTGCGCCTTCCGGCGCGCTGCCGGAACCGGCCGCGCTGGAACGCGCGCAAGCCTTGCTCACAGCTGCAGGCGCGCGCGTTTCGGTGAGTGCGCAGACTTGCGCGCGTCATCAACGCTTTGCCGGCGACGACGCCATGCGTTTGAGCGCGCTCCACGCCAGCCTTGACGACCCAACCGTGGACATCATTCTGTCTGCGCGCGGCGGCTATGGTTTGACACGCTTGTTGCCGGAGATCGATTTTGCGCGCATCGCCGCCAGCGGCAAGTGCCTGCTGGGGCACAGCGATTTCAACACCCTGCAATTGGCGCTGCTGGCGCAAACCGGTGCCGCCAGTCTGTGCGGGCCGATGGCCTGTTATGACTTTGGCGCACTTGAAACCAATGCCGATTGCTTGCAATGGTTCGCGCAGGCATTGGGAAAGAAGACTGCGCAAGTTCAATGGCAATCTGATGCGGAGAAATTGTCCGTCCAGGGGATGCTGTGGGGCGGCAATCTTTCGGTACTGGTGAGCTTGCTCGGCACACCTTATTTCCCGCAGATTGATCGGGGCATTTTGTTTCTCGAAGACATCAACGAGCATCCCTACCGCGTCGAACGCATGTTGCTGCAATTGCATCAGGCCGGTGTGCTGGACCGTCAGCAAGCGATTTTGCTCGGTGATTTTTCCAACTATCGCTTGATCGATTACGACGCAGGCTACGATCTGCCCGCCGCCATCGTCGCCGTGCGTGAGCGGTGCTCAGTGCCACTCATCACCGGTCTGCCTTTTGGCCACTGCCCGCAAAAAGCCAGCTTGCCAATGGGCCACACGGCAACGCTGGAAATACGCGGTCAAACCGCGACCCTGTCGTTTGCCGGCCTGGGTCTGCTACCCGCCTGAGCGGGACAACGCTCAGATCACATACAGATCTACATACGCATTGACCGCCATCGCTTCCAGTGTTTTCTGATCGAGCGATACCGCGAGAATGGCCTGTTGCTGTTCGGTGGCAAAGCGGCGCGCGAGGTTGGTCTTGAATTTTTCCACCAGCAGCGGGATGCCTTCCTGGCGGCGGTTTTTGTGGCCGATGGGATATTCACAGACGATCTCCGGCAACTTCTTGCCATCGGTGAATTCGACCGTGAGCGCATTGGCAATCGAGCGTTTGTCCGGATCGTGATAGTCGCGGGTGAACTGCTCGTCTTCGATGCAAACGATTTTCTCGCGCAGAGTGTCGATGCGCGGGTCGCGCGCCACGTCATCTTCATAATCGGCGGCAGTCAGACGGCCGAACAGAATCGGTACTGCCACCATGTATTGCACGCAATGATCGCGGTCGGCCGGATTGTCGAGCGGGCCGTGCTTGTCGATGATGCGGATGCAGGCTTCGTGGGTGCGGATCGTGATCTGCTTGATGTCTTCGGCGGTTCTGCCAAGTTTGGCGAGCTGCCGGTGAATTTCCATCGCGCATTCGACGGCAGTTTGCGAATGGAATTCGGCCGGGAAGGAAATCTTGAACAGTACATTTTCCATCACGTAAGAACCATAGGGACGCTGAAATTTGAATGGCTGACCTTTGAACAGCACATCGTAAAAACCCCAGCCTTTGGCGCTCAGCACCGACGGGTAGCCCATCTCGCCAGTCCTGGCGATCAGCGCCAGACGCACCGCGCGCGACGTGGCATCACCCGCCGCCCAGCTCTTGCGCGAACCGGTGTTGGGGGCATGCCGATAGGTGCGCAGGCTTTGGCCATCCACCCAGGCCAGCGACACGGCATTGATGATTTCATCGCGGCTCAAACCCATCATTTCAGCGACCACGGCGGTGGAAGCCACCTTCACCAGCACCACGTGATCGAGGCCGACTTTGTTGAAGGAATTCTCCAGCGCGATACAGCCTTGAATCTCGTGCGCCTTGATCATCGCGGTCAAGACGGTTTTCATCGTCAGCGGTTTCTTGCCCGCCGCGATGGCCGTGCGCGACAGCCAGTCGGCGGTGGCGAGAATGCCGCCGAGGTTGTCCGATGGGTGACCCCATTCCGCCGCCAGCCAGGTGTCATTGAAATCCAGCCAGCGAATCATCGCGCCGATGTTGAAGGCGGCCTGCACCGGATCGAGTTGAAATTGCGTGCCAGGCACTTTCGCGCCATTGGGCACCACAGTACCGGGCACAATCGGTCCCATCAGTTTGGTACAGGCCGGATATTCCAAAGCTTCCAGACCGCAACCCAGCGTATCCATCAGACAGTTGCGTGCGGTGTCGTATGCCAGCTTGCTGGTGATCTGTTTCTTCATCACATAGTCAACGATATCGACCAGGACTTTATCGGCTTTGGGACGGACGTTGGAGATGTGTGCTGACATATATGTAAAAACCTATCAAAAGAAGCCACAGAGTCACAGAGTCACAGAGAAAATCGAAAACACAGAGGCGGCTTTCTCTGTGTCTCTGTGACTCTGTGGCCAAGGGTTTATTTTCTTTGCTGCAAAGGTACGAACTGCAAATCCACCGGCCCGGTGTAGTGGGCGCTGGGGCGGATGATCTTGTTGTCGATGCGCTGTTCGATCACGTGGGCGGCCCAGCCGGTGGTGCGGGCGATGACGAAAATTGGCGTGAACATGGCGGTCGGAATATCCATCATGTGATAGCTGACGGCGGAGAACCAATCGAGGTTGGGGAACATTTTCTTGGTCTCCCACATCACCGCTTCCAGTCGCTCGGCGACATTGAACATCGTCATCGTGCCGGCATTCTGCGATAGCGTGCGCGCGGTTTCCTTGATCACCTGATTGCGCGGATCGGAAACGGTATAGACCGGATGGCCGAAGCCGATGATGACTTCCTTGCTGGCGACACGGGCGCGGATATCGGCTTCGGCGGCATCGGCGTTCGCATAGCGTTGCTGGATTTCGCAAGCGACCTCGTTGGCGCCGCCGTGTTTCGGGCCGCGCAGCGCGCCGATGGCGCCGGTGATGGCTGAATGCATGTCCGAGCCGGTGCCCGCAATCACGCGCGCGGCGAAGGTGGAAGCGTTGAATTCGTGTTCAGCATAAAGAATCAGACTGGTGTGCATGGCGCGCACCCACAAGGCAGGCGGCTCTGTGCCATGCAGTAGGTGCAGAAAATGGCCGCCGATTGAAGCCTGACCAGATTCCAGGGCGATACGTTTGCCGTGGTGCGAAAAGTGGTACCAGTACAGCAGCATGCCCGGCAGGCAGGCGATCAAACGATCGGCAATCTGCCTGGCCGCAACGATGTTGTGGTCTTCATATTCCGGCTCGATGCAGCCCAGCGCCGAAACGCCGGTACGCATCACATCCATCGGGTGGGTATTTCTGGGCAGGGCTTCCAGCACCGACAGCACGTTGTGCGGCAATCTGCGCAAACTTTGCAGGCGTACTTTGTAAGCGTGCAATTCGACCACGGTAGGCAGCTTTTCGTGAATCAGAAGATGCGCGATTTCCTCGAATTCGCAAGCGTCGGCGACATCCAGAATATCGTAGCCACGATAATGCAGATCGTTGCCGGTGCGGCCGACGGTGCACAGCGCGGTATTGCCTGCGGTGACGCCAGAGAGCGCGACGGATTTTTTCGGTTTGGCTGCGGTGGCTGCGTCTGACATGAGGATCTCCACTGATTGGCTTCCTGCTGATTTGCTTCCTGCTTACCGTTCCCCGGATTCCCTGGAAAACAATTGGTCCAGCTTTTGCTCGTAGGCGTGGTAATCGAGGGTGTCGTACAAATCGGCGCGGGTTTGCATGTGCGCGACCATGTTGCTTTGCGTGCCTTCGTTGCGAATGCAGCGGTACACGTCCAGCGCCGCCTGGTTCATGGCGCGGAAGGCGGAGAGCGGATAGAGCACCAGCCCGACCTTGGCGCTGGCAAGCTGTTCTACGGTGAACAATGGGGTGGAACCGAATTCCGTGATATTCGCCAGTACGGGGACTTTGACAGCGTCGGCAAACTGCCGATACATGCCCAATTCGGTCATCGCTTCCGGAAACACCATGTCGGCCCCAGCTTCGACACAGGCACAGGCACGCTCGATGGCGGCGCTCAATCCTTCCACCGCCAGCGCATCGGTGCGTGCCATGATGACAAAACCGGCATTGCGGCGCGCGTCAACGGCGGCCTTGATGCGATCCACCATCTCCGCCAGGGGGACGATGGCTTTGCCGGGGCGATGGCCGCAACGTTTGGCTTGTACTTGATCCTCGATATGGCAGGCGGCGGCACCGAATTTTTCCAGCGACTTGATGGTGCGGGCGATGTTGAAGGCGCCGCCAAAACCGGTGTCGGCGTCCACCAGCAAGGGCAGGGTAGAAGCATCGGTAATGCGGCGCACATCGGTGAGCACATCATCCAGCGTCGAAATGCCCAGATCGGGCAACCCCAGCGAACCCGCCGCGACACCGCCGCCCGACAGATAAATGGCGCGATAGCCTTCTTGTTCAGCCATGCGGGCATGGTAGGCATTGATGGTGCCAACCACCTGCAAGGGTTGCTCGGCGGCGACCGCCGCACGGAATTTTTCACCGGGGGAAAGAATGTGTTCCATTATTTTCTCTGCGTGGGGTCATGTCCGTAGCTTTGCAAATGCTGTGCCAGTATTCAAAAACAAAAAGTCACTTGAGGAGTGTTCGGCAACATATTGTTTTTAATTTAAATACGCAACTGTTTAATTCAAAGTTTGCTTAATTCAAAGTTCATTCACGGCTGTTTCGTTAGTGGAATAATCAAGGCCTTGAAACGATTATGGATGAAACAGCCATACCGAACCGAGACACCCCCACAAGCCCATCCTCTGGCTGGAAAGTCACAGCCGGCTCTCAAGCACAGTGGGTCTCGCCCCATCAACGCGCGGTTGCGCAACGTTCGCAGAGACAGGATTGCATGCGTTGCGCCTCGGGTATCCGGGCGCGGGCGGTGGGGTCGATATTGATTTTGCTGCACCAGCACGGCGTTTCAAAGCAAGTGCTGCGGGCCGGGGCGCAAGCGTTTGGGTTACCGCACAGAGGGCAGAGGTAATTCGGTTTAGGGTCCATAGCGCACCATCCCGGCTTATCCGAAACGTCCTCTTTCAAGGTCTTTTTGAAACTCAGGCACCCAGGCGGTGCCGTCCCCGATCGGATATTGTCTTTCCCGCCGGTTCGATTTTCGGATCACGGTCAGTGACCCGCACAGCGCATAAATCTCATCGGTCTTTGGGTCGGTCGTATCAATCTCGCGCAATTCAAAATCAGCAGCAGTCAAATGTTTGCGTTGCAGGGTCGCCAGAAAATCAAGCATCTCGCTGGCTTCAATCAGCTCCATGATGTGCTCCTCAAATCAAACGCTACGGACAGCGGCATGCTGGAAGTGTAGATCGAAAAATGGCGGAAGGGTGGATCCGTGTGCGGCCCGGGTTGAGCGATAGCGCAATTTGTGATTGCCATACTGGCCGCTGGCGCAGCGCCGAAAAGTTCTGGCACAATGCAAGCGCCTCCGGTTTTGGCGACACGCCGGCCTGACATCAGCCGTACCCTCTCGCACCCTCCAGGAATCCCTGCAACATCTTTCTGTGCGGGTGTGATGCGGGGGCATCCTTCAATTTAATCACTGGCAGAGCATGCATTTCGAGCAGAGGCCCTCGCGTCAGGGCGGTGTTTTGATTCACGGTGTTGACACCACTGCGGCGGCGGCTGTAGCGCAACGCTTTGCCGCGCACTTACAGACGCTGGGGCTGGATTCTCTCGTCGCTTGCGGAAGTGAAACCAGCCCGACAGGAAGCGCGCTGCGTTTTTGGTTGAACGATGCCTCTGTGCAACGGTGGGCGCCCGGCTACAACACGCTGGAATTGTGCACGCAATGCGGGCTGGACACACTCAGACAACCCGACGACCTGGCCCGTGAAATTATATTGGCGATGTTGCTCGGGCCGGTCGCCTTTGAATTTCCCGATCTGGATGAATGGCTGGCAGCGATTCGTATCCGCCAAAACATTGTGCACGCCGCCCGCAAAACCTCGCTCGCCTTTCACACCAGCGAAGCCGAGCGCCCGGAAGACTACTGGGCTTATTCACCCGCAACCGGTTTCACGATTCTGCCCGGCACCTGCTTGATCGACGCCTTGTGCAAAGCAACGCAGCCCGATGTCTCCGGCAAGCTGTATTCATTTTCCTGCTACCGCGCTTCCGAATACGTGATCCTGCTCTCCATCGCGCAGGAATTGCGCGCGAGCAATCCTGCCTTGCTGCATGCCTTGCAACAGCATTATGAAAAACAGGCGATTCAGTCGGGCAAATTCCACGACGTATTCCTGCGCGAATACGGCTCGATGGAGCAGCCCTTGCCACCGAAATATTACGTACCCGGCGACCGGCTCTGGTTCCGCAATCCCGATGAACATTCCTCCGACGTCTCCGGCTATGAAGGCTCCTGGGTGTTCTATCTCGGCGGTGGCCTGTTCTGCAACTTCTGGAATCACGCGCAGCCATTTACCCTGAGCGCCAAATGCATCGAGATTTATCACTGGCGTCACGCCACCTACGTCGATCCGGCGGGCGATCTGCGCATCGACGAAACCATCGTGGCACACCGGGTGGCCGACACACAACGCGATCCGCTGGCAGTACAAAACATCTTCGAACAAATGCTGCGCCTGCGCGAACCCAAAGGCGTTTACCAGCACGGCGGCTGCATCGACACCACGCGCGAATATCCGCGCTGGGTCCGGCCCGGCACCAGCGATATGGTGTTGCCTCGCTTGTGATGCGTCAGGGCCATTCAGAACAGCAGGTCGTGCTTTGAACGCACCGCGTACACCGGACCGCCGTCTGCCGCTGGTCGATGCACTCAAAGCCATCGCTTGTCTGGCGATCGTGTTGCACCACCTCGCGGCCTACAATCATTTGCCAGCCACGCTCGCGCTCGGGCTGAACCATGTCATCGCCTGGCTGTATGAATATGCGCGCAGCGCCGTCCAGGCGTTTCTGGTGATCGGTGGTTTTTTGCTGGCGCACAACCTTGCGCCGGACCTTGCGCAACCGGGCAGCGCCCGCCTGCGTCTTGACGCACCGCTGCGTTTGATCGGGCAACGTTATCTCAGGCTCGCCGTGCCTTTGCTCGCCGCACTGAGTCTGGCGATGCTGGGGGCGGCACTGGCGCGCGCCGGGTTGCCGCACGATTTCATTCCGGCAGCACCGCGACTGCCGCAATTGCTGGCACACATTCCGCTCCTGCAAGACCTGCTGCATCAGGAAGCCCTGTCGGCCGGGGTGTGGTATGTGGCGGTGGATTTTCAACTGTTTGCGCTGAGTGTGTTGCTACTGTGGAGTGCGCAGCGCTGTGGCGCGGGCGCAGCGCAATACGTGGCGCTGACTTTGTTTGCCGCGCTTACCCTGGCTTCACTATTCTGTTTCAACCGCGATGATTCCTGGGATGCCAGCGCCCTGTATTTCTTCGGCGCGTATGGCATGGGTGCGCTGGCGTATTGGGGCGGCCAGCAGCGCTACCCTCAGGTCTGGCTGGCGATTCTGGCGGCCATCGTCATCCTCGCCTTGCTGCTGGATTTTCGTCTGCGTATTGCAGTGGCTGGTGTGGTGATGTTACTGCTGGCCTGGGCAAAACAGCACGACGCACTGCATCGGCTACGCGTGCCGAAATTCATGATCCGGATCGGCCGTATTTCCTACGCCATCTTCCTGATCCATTTCCCCCTCCTGCTATTCATCAGCGCCGCCGCCGCGCACCTCCTCCCAGCGCAGCCAGGCACCGAGTGGCTGGTACTGCTGCTCACGTTATGCCTGAGCATCCCCGCCGGGGCGCTGTTTTTCAGAGGGGTTGAAAACCGTTCACATCTCCAATCAACACGCTGGACAATGCTTGCGGCGTTCGTTCTGACCGGGCTGCTGTGCCTGGAGTCTTGAAAGGTTTGATGCCTTCAAGGCTTACAGAAAACGATCCAGAATCTTGCGGCTGTGTTTGTCCAGTGCGTTCAGGTCGCGCACGAGGAAGTGGATGCCGTGGCTGTCCGAGATCAGCAGGGTGTGCTGGCCGATGCGGCGGATGTCTTCTTCGCCGCGCAGGACGAAACGAGTTTCGCCACGGTGGGTGGCGACGTCCCAGGTGGAGGGCGTGGCGTAGCTGCTGACGCGATGAATGCGTTCGATTTCGGGCATGAATTCGCGCCCGCGCAATTCTTCTTCGATGAGGGTGCGCAGCGTTTCGGGCAGGTCTTTCAGAGATTCGACCCAGGCAATTTCATGGCCGTCTTCGCTGAGCAGGGCCAGACCGTGTTCGGGTGCCTGGATCGGGAATGCGCGTATCGGCACCACATTTTCATGAATCTGGCCATCGGCCTGGGTTAACACCAGGCGGCCAAAGGGGTTGCGTGCGAGTTGGAAAGAGGGCGTGCTCATTTTCATTCTCCCGCGCTCACGATGACATCGGCATGGCGCGCCTGGGCCTGGTAGAGCCGGTGATAGGCGCCTTCTCGCGCCATCAAATCTTCATGACGGCCTTCTTCGATCACCTGACCACGGTCAAGTACGACCAGGCGATCGGCGCGTTGCAGTGTGGACAGGCGGTGCGCGATGGCGATGGTGGTGCGGCCTTGCACGAGGTTGTCGAGGGCTTTCTGGATTTCTTTTTCGGTTTCGGAATCGACCGAAGAGGTGGCTTCATCGAGGATCAGGATGCGCGGGTCGATCAACAGGGCGCGCGCAATCGAGATGCGCTGACGTTCGCCACCGGACAGGCCCTGGCCGCGCTCACCCACCATCGAGTCATACCCTTGCGGCAGGCGCAGGATGAATTCGTGCGCATGGGCGGCGCGTGCGGCGGTGATGATGTCGGCACGGCTGGCATCGGGTTTGCCATAGGCAATGTTCTCGGCGATCGTGCCGAAGAACAGAAAAGGCTCTTGCAGCACCAGGCCGATATTGCGCCGGTAATCGGCCACGGCGAAGCTGCGAATATCCACGCCATCGAGCAGGATCGCGCCTTCCGAGACGTCGTAGAAACGGCAGATCAGGTTGACCAGGGTGCTCTTGCCGGAGCCACTGTGGCCGACCAGGCCGACCATTTCGCCCGGATGGATGGCCAGGTTGATGCCGCGATTGACGGTGCGGTTGCCATAGCGGAACGAAACTTCGCGCAGGTCGATGCGACCCTGGACCGGGCCCATCAGCACTGGGTTGGCCGGTTCGGGCACGCTGGATACATGGTCGAGGATATCGAAAATACGTTTGGCGGCCGAGGCGGATTTTTCCGTCAGCGAGACGATCCGGCTCATTGAATCCAGCCGTCCATAGAAACGGCTGATATAGGCGAGGAAGGCCGTCAGCACTCCCACGGTAATATCGCCATGCGCCACCTGCCAGATGCCAAACGCCCACACCACCATCAAACCGATTTCAGTCAGAAGCGACACGGTCGGCGAAAACAGCGCCCAGATTTTATTGAGCCGGTCGTTGACGGCGAGGTTGTGCTGATTGGCTTCGCGGAAGCGGCCGGATTCGCGTTTTTCCTGGGCAAAGGCCTTGACCACGCGGATGCCGGGAATGGTGTCGGCCAGCACGTTGGTGACTTCACCCCAGACCCGGTCGATTTTTTCAAAGCCGGTGCGCAGACGGTCGCGCACCACGTGAATCATCCAGACGATAAAGGGCAGGGGCAGCAACGTCACCAGCGCCAGCCAGGGGTTGATCGAACACAGGATGATGGCTGTCATCAGCAGCATCAGCACATCGGTGGCGAAATCGAGCAGATGCAGCGACAGGAAAACGCAGATACGGTCGCTCTCGCTGCCGATGCGCGAAATCAAATCACCGGTACGTTTGCCGCCGAAATACTCCAGCGACAGGCGCAGTAGGTGGTCATAGGTCGCGCTGCGCAGATCGGCACCAATCCGTTCGGATACCAGCGCCAGAATGTAGCCCTTGGCCCAGCCCAGCAGCCAGGCCAGCAGTGCAGCGCCCAGCAGGCCCGAGAGGTAGAGCGTCACCAGCATCGGATCAATGGTCTGGCCGTTCTGATAGGGAATCAGAATATTGTCCATCAGCGGCATCGTCAGATAGGGCGGCACCATGCTGGCTGCCGTGCCGAGCAGGGTGAGCACAAAACCGGCCAGCAACTGCCCGCGATAAGGCTTGGCAAAACGCCACAGGCGGAACAGGGTCGAGGTCGAAGGGGGGGTGTGGATGATTTTTGTACAGACCGGGCATTCATCCTGCTCCGGCTCCAGCGGCGCCTTGCAACTGGGACAGAGATTTTGTTCGTCCAGCAGCGGTGCCTGACCGGTCAGATGGCTGGTGCATTGCTGCTCGAACTGTTCCAGCAAGCGCATCGCATGCAGGTTCTGGCCCAGGGTGAAACGCCAGTGGCCCAGCCGGGCGTGTGCATCGACCAGATCCAGACAGCCGACGCCCGCATGGTCGTGGTGTTTAAGCGCCAATCCGGGCCGATAATCCCAGTGTTTCCAGCCGGTTTCTCCGGGCGCGCGTGCCAGCAGGCGCCGTTCGGTCACCACCACCAGTCCGGGGGCGAAACTAAGCTGAGCATCGAGGTCAACCGAAAGAGTGGCTAAAACGTTCTCTCCCGGTTCAAGCTGCGCATGCACCTGCTGCTCAGCCCAGGCGGGGGCCAAGGCGCTGCGCGGGGCGACTGAAACGGAAGGTTCGATGGTCATTGCTAGGCTTGGAGTCAGTACGCAAGGCAGAAAACGCGCGGAATGCTAAAGTTCGGCTGCCGGCATTGATGCGATAACGGTTGAAACAGAGAAAAGGATGACCCAGCAGTAAAACTGAGTGGCGGCGAGTATATAGCATGCGGCCTGCCCAACGGCCTGCCCGCGAGATACACGGCACGGCCCTCGGTTTGACCGGCAACAAGCAATATGAGCAAGAAAATGGATATCGAGTTTTTGCGCATCACCCATTTGCGCGGCCCCAACATCTGGACCTATCGCCCCGTGATCGAAGCCTGGGTCGATATTGGCGCGCTGGAAGATTTTCCTTCCAACAAAATCCCTGGTTTGTACCAACGCCTGACTGCCTGGCTACCCGGCCTGATCGAGCATCGCTGTGGCGTCGGCGAGCGCGGCGGTTTTTTGTTGCGCTTGCAAGAGGGCACCTGGGCCGGGCACATCCTTGAACATGTCGTGCTGGAACTGCAAAACCTGGCGGGCATGCGTACCGGGTTTGGCAAAACGCGCCAAACCTGCGATCACGGGATTTACAAAGTCGCCTTCCGTACCCGGCAGGAGCAGGTGGGCCGCGCCGCCCTGCATGCCGGACGCGAACTGTTGATGGCAGCTATCGAGGATCGTACCTTTGATCTGGCAGGCACGGTGAGCCAATTGCGTGACCGGGTTGACGCCCTCTGCCTGGGCCCCAGTACCGCACATATTGTTGACGCCGCCACCGAATGCGGCATTCCCTCGATTCGTCTGAACGATGGCAATCTGGTGCAGCTTGGCTACGGTGCCCAGCAACGGCGCATCTGGACCGCCGAGACCGACCGCACCAGTGCGATTGCCGAAAGCATTGCCAGCGACAAGGATCTGACCAAATCGCTGTTGCAATCCTGTGGTGTCCCCGTGCCCGAAGGACGCCTTGTGGAAAACCTGGAAGACGCCTGGGAGGCGGCACAGGACATTGGCCTGCCAGTGGCCGTCAAACCCTACGACGGCAATCATGGCCGTGGCGTATCGCTCGATCTGACGACACGCGCTGACATCGAGGCGGCCTATCACCTGGCCGACCGCAAGGGCGGTGGCGGGGTGATCGTCGAACAATTCATTCCCGGCAATGAACATCGCGTGCTGGTGATTGGCAAACAGGTGGTCGCAGCTGCGCGTGGTGAAACCGCCTGGGTGAGCGGCGATGGTGTCTCCACCGTCCAGCAATTGGTCGATCAACAGCTCAACACTGATCCACGTCGGGGTGACGGTGAAGCCTTTCCACTTGGCGTGATCAAGCCCGACATCGCGGCCGAAATCATTCTTGATCTGGAGCGGCAAGGCCTGACCGCACAGTCGGTGCCGGCCCGGGATCGGCAAGTGCTGATTCAGCGCAACGGTAATGTCGCCTTTGATGTCACCGACAAGATCCACCCCACCATTGCTGCCGCCGCATGTCTGGCGGCGCGCGTGGTCGGACTGGATATTGCCGGCGTCGATCTGGTGGTCGAAGATATTTCCCGCCCGTTGACGCAGCAACGCGGCGCCATCATCGAAGTCAACGCCGGGCCGGGTTTGCTGGCCCATCTGAAGCCGGCCGCCGGTGAGTCGCGCAATGTTGGTGCGGCGATAGTTGACCACCTGTTTGCCACCGCCGCGAGTGGAACAGTGCATGGCCGCATCCCCATCGTCGGTATTACGGGTACGCAGGGCACCACGCTGATTGCACAACTGGTCGCATGGCTGCTGCAAATCAACGGTAAACACGCCGGGCTGGCGTGCCGCGCCGGCCTCTACCTCAACGGCCGCCAAGTCGTGGCGGGCGACAGCCGTCACTGGGAAGCCGGGCAGCGCCTGCTGATCAACCGCAATGTGCAAGCCGCCGTGTTTGAACACAGTGCGCGCACCATCCTTGCCGAAGGCCTGGCCTATGATAAATGCTCGGTCGGCGTGGTCACCGATCTGGAGAGCCAGGAAAGCCTGTCCGAGTTTTACGTCACGCAACCGGACCAGCTCTACAACGTCGTCCGCACCCAGGTCGATGTCATTCTGCCGCACGGAGTTGCG
>Ga0209515_10001645_pt1 | contig 36750 bp, 34 predicted proteins | sample Subgroupgradi54m_FD_187454 | JGI IMG/M metagenome (GOLD analysis project Ga0209515, IMG submission 187454) | Subsurface groundwater microbial communities from S. Glens Falls, New York, USA - GMW60B uncontaminated upgradient, 5.4 m (SPAdes)... ... | reverse complement strand
TCCTCGCGGGCAAGCGTCCTGTCGCCCTCATTGTCGCTCGCGGCGGCCGCGTCGTCGGCCTCCTGAACCCGCAGCAGGGCGGCGCTGGAGGTATCGGCGAGCAAGGCGATGCCGTTGGGTGGGGTCGCCTCGCCATCGCCACCGGAATACCGCGACGGAGAGACGGGCTGTTGGGGCTGCGGCTCGGGCGGCCGAATGCGGTCGACCTGCACATCCCTGACGGATCCGACAATTTCCACCATGGTCCTGGCCCTTACCCGAAAATGGTTAATACTTGCACTATACGCCACCTGGACGCACAGCGCCATCAATTCAGAGATAGGGCTCCGCCAGCGGCAACCGGATCTCGAACACGGTCCCGCGTCCCGGCACCGAGCGCACCGCCAATTCGTGGCCAAGCCGGTTGCACATCTGCCGTACCGTATACAGGCCCAGGCCGGTTCCGGCGGGTTCGTCATCAAGGCGGTGATACGCGGTGAAGATGCTCGGCAGATCGTTGGCGGCCATACCGGGACCGGTATCCCACACCTGCAACCGTGCCTCGTGCCCCACCGGCCGCACGGCGATGAGAACGCGGCCCTGGCGGGTGAATTTGACGGCGTTGTCGACCAGATTGCGCAGGACGCGCTCAAGCATGACGGTATTGGAAACCGCCCACAGCGGTTGCAGGTAGAGGGCCAGCCGCAGCCGCTTTTCCGCCGCCACCGGCTCGTAGAGCATGCCGACCCGCGCGGCGATGTCGTCCAGCGGACAGCATTCCGGCCGCGGCATCCACGCCGCTCCTTCGATGGACAGGTCGAGCAGTTCGGTAAAGATCTCCCGCATGCTGTTCAAGGACACCTGCAAGCGTCGCACCGCGTCGCGCTGCTCCGGCGCCAGATCCCCGGCACCCAGCCGACGGACCAGCAGATCGGCGGTCAGCAGCGGCTGAAGCAGATCGTGGGAGGCGGTGGCGATCAGCCGTTGAGCCATCGCCACCGGCCGCCGCACCGGATCGACGGCTTGCCGGGCCGCGTCTTCGGCGATCTTCTGGTCGGTGACGTCTTGACCGGCGATGAAGAAGCCGCGATGACGTTCGGCGGGCCGGAGCAGCGGCACGGCGCGATCAATGATCCGGCGATACACGCCATCATGGCGTCGCAAGCGATATTCGGCGGTGAAGGCCCGCTCCGCAGCCAGCGAGTCGCGATAGACGGCGAGGTAACGCTCCCGATCCTCGGGATGAATGGCACCGCACCAACCGTCGCCCAACTGTTCATCCGACCGGCGACCGGTAAACCGGAGCCAAGTCATGTTCAAATAGACGCATCGACCGTCCGTATCGGACAGCCGGATCAAGCTTGAGTGGTCATCCATCCGAGCCAACCGCACCGCCCTGTCTCTTGCTTGTTTGATCAATACCATTGTCCACTACGAATGGGTATATGAAACCGTAGCGGACCACATCCTCCCGGATGTCCGCCGTTGGTCACGCGGTAATATTCTGCGGGTGCCGTTTTTGGTCGGAACGGCAATGTGGATAAACGCTGTTTTTCAGGACTGCCGTCTTATCTTGGGGATGGTAGCCGCCTCAGGCAATTGCGTTTGTTTCCACTATCATACCTTAGTACGCCTACCCCCAACTTCCGGCGACTTCCCCTCGCCATCCATCGGTTCTACTGTATTATCCCAGGGGTTGATAGATACCACCATTTGTTGTCTGCGGCACTCGTCACCACGCGATAACAGGCCGTGCGTGGTGGGGTGGGCTGTTGATCGCGTCAGCCCGGTTGCCCCGCGACATCTGCGCCTGCAACGAGGAGAGCAACGCCTGCCATGCGGATCGTACTTGCCGACGACCACGTCATGCTTCGAGACGGGCTCAAGCCCTATCTGGTGGAACTGGACCCCGGGGCCGAGGTGCTGGAAGCCGGATCCTATCCTGAACTGTTCACGGTGATCGAGACTTGTGGTCCGGTCGACATGGCTCTGGTCGACCTGCGCATGCCGGGGATGGACTATATGCGCGGCATTCAGACTCTGCGGCAGCGTTGGCCCGACGTCCGGGTGGCGGTGCTGTCGTCGATGACCGACCGTAAAGTCATCCTTGACGCCCTGGCCGCTGGCGCGGTGGCCTTCATTCCCAAGCGGCTGAGCGCCGGAGCCATGCTGTCAGCGCTACGCCTGGTGATGGCCGGCGAACGGTTCATCCCGTCCATGCTGTTGAATGCCGAGGGCTCGGATATCCGCGTGGTGACGGTCGCCGCCGATGAGGACCGCGAGCCGGTCGGCATCCTGACCCAGCGCGAAAAGGAAATCCTGCGTCTGTTGCGCGACGGCCTGCCCAATAAATCCATCGCACGACAGCTCAATGTCAGCGAAGTAACGGTTAAGTCCCATCTGTGCCATGTCTTCCGCAAACTCGGCGTACAGAACCGCGTTCAGGCGGCCCGCCTGTCGTTGCAGGCGGACGATTTTTAAGAAGTCGCGCGGCGTTGCCATTGCCGCTGTTCCTCGGCGCATGATCGGCTACAGTGGCGGGGCAAACCGCGCCGGCGGCCGTTCATGGCGACCACAGGCGAGACACGGTCAATCGCCAAGGGGGACTCCTGATGAACCGACGCCACTTCCTGTTCGCCGGCACCTCGCTGACACTGCTGGCGGCCTGCGCCGACGACACCTCGGCGCCGACCGCGACTCAGCCGCCGCTTCGCCATCTGGTGACCCTGCCGACGGACAGCGAGCCACAGCGCGGCGATTTGTCCAAATTTCCCAGATGCACCTATTGCGGCATGGATCGCGGGCAGAGCCATCAGAGCCGTCACCTGATCCATTTCGAGGACAACAGTGTCGACCCGACCTGTTCGATCCGCTGTGCGGCGATCAGCCTGTCGATGAACCTTGATCGTGCCCCCCAGGCCATCTATGTCGCCGATTTCGGGGCTGCGGCCTCGCCCAAGCCGCTGATCCACGCCGAAGCCGCTACCTATCTGGTCGGTTCGTCGCTGCCCGCCACCATGTCGGCGCACAGCAAGCTGGCGTTCGCCAATCTGGAAGAGGCGATGGTGGCGAGAAGCCGGCATAATGGCCGGCTGGCCGCGTTCGATGGCGCCCTGGCAGCCGCCTATGCCGACATGGCCGACGACAGCCGGGCGGCTCGCCAGCAGCGCGCCGCCCTTCGCGCCAAGCCGGCGGACTCGAAATAGGTCGCTCCACCATGGCCAGGGCGGGGACTCTGGATCAAGCCGGCGTCGCCGTCCGCGACGCGTTCACGCGTCGCGGTGACGGGGCGGCGATGGCCCGTCGGCTCGCCCTGGCTGCCGCCGAGAATCCGGATGCCGAACGGTGCCGGCAGGTGGCGGTGGCTTGGCAGGAAGCCGGCCATCTCGCCGAAAGCATCCCCTGGTACCGCCGCGCCGGCCTCGCTCAAGCCGCCGATGCGGCTATCCGGGCCTGGCAGGCTCAGACCGGCAAGGTCCGTCCGCCCCAGGCTCCCGACGATCCGCTGCTCCTCGAGGCGTTGCGCCGTATCCCTCTGCTGGCGCGCACCGACTGGCGCGACATGAGCTTTTCCGTCCTGACCGGCGGTCGCCACAACACCCTGTACCGCATCGACAGTGCCGCCGGTTGTCATGTGTTGCGGCTGGAACGGTTTCCGTCCGATCGCTGGTATGGGTATGGTCGCGAATACGCCACCCTGCGCACTGGCCGCGACCTTGGCCTGGCACCCGAGGCGCTGTATTTCGACAGCGCCGACGGCACCTTGTTGCAGCCCTTCGTCAACGGCCGACCGCTCACCGCCGACGATTTCGACGACGAACCGCGGCTGCGCCGGCTTGGCCGCCTGTTCGTCCGGCTGCATGGCGGCCCGCCGATGCAGGGGGACTACGACGTGTTCCGGCTGATCCGGCCGCTGGAGCGGGCGCTGTCCGACCAGGATACCACCGACATCCCCGATCTGCCGCGGATCGGCGCCTGGGTCCATCATCTGGATCGGCTGCTGCGGGCCAACGGAGTCCCGTCGGCGCCGTGCCACAACGATCCGGTTCCCGCCAACCTGTTCGACGACGGGACGCGGCTGCTGCTGATCGACTGGCAATGCGCCGGCATGACTGACCCGGACTATGAGGTCGGTTTCTTCCTGGCCGAGGTGGCACCTTACCCTGCCGGCCAGCGTGCCCTTCTGGATGCCTTGTTCGGCTGTGCCGATCATCCGCGCACGGCGCGGGTGCGGCTCTATCAGGCGATCTCACGCTACTACTGGCTGCTGGTCGGCCTGCGCATGCGCCGCGACGGCCTGGGTGAAGAGGCCTGGGGCCGGCGGGTGCGCGTCAATCTTCGGCGCATCCGCCAGATGGGCCAGGACGAGACGATGAAGAGCGCCCTCCAGGTGGTGGCGCCGTATCGTGAGAGCGGCGCGAGACTGTGATGCAGTAATACCGATGAGCCTAAAGGCTCATCCATGCCCTCGCCGGGCGCGCTCCGCGCTCAGGTGCGGCCGCAATGGCCGCTGGTCGCGCCATGCGTCACATCTGACGCGCGGCGCTACCGGCTGAGCTGGTCGCTGTCCCAGATCTGGGCGACCTCCGGTGTCAGGTTCGGCGCCCGGGCCGGCTGCGGTGGCGGGGGTGGCGGGCCGATGAAGCCGACCAGACGGCGGCTGTCCTGCGGCACCGGTTCGGTGTAGCAATCCACATTGGCCAGGGTCCGGTAGCAATACGCGGTCTGGGGCGTGGCGGAGGCATCGCCGCCGCAGCCGGTCAGTCCACCAGCTGCGGCCATGACGACGGGGAGGAGGAAGAGGAGGATTGGACTTCGCATGCCGTGAAGATGCCGCCGTCCACGCGGGATCGCGATGCCTCTTCCGGAGATCAGGCGTTGACGTCTACGACCAGCCGGCCCTGGACCCGGCCCTTGAGGATGCGGCCAGCCTGCTCCGGCACATCGGCCAAGCCGATCTGTGTGGTCATGTCGTCGAGCAGCCCCATCGGCAGATCCTGGACCAGCCGCGCCCAGGCGCGCTTGCGCCGCTCCACCGGGCACAGCACCGAGTCGATGCCCAGCAACTGCACGCCACGCAGGATAAACGGCAGCACGGTGGTCGAGAACTCCAGGCCGCCGGCATTGCCGCAGGCGGCGATGGCCCCGTGATAGCGCATGGCGGCAATCACCGCCGACAATTGGGCGCCGCCCACCGCATCGACGCAGCCGGCCCAGCGCTCGGACAGCAACGGCCGCTTCGGGGCGTCCGTCAACTCGCTGCGCGGGACGATGGACGCGGCGCCAAGCTGGCGCAGCGCATCGGCGCAATCGGCCCGCCCGGTCGAGGCGGCAACGGTGTATCCCAGCTTGTGCAGCACCGCGACGGCGACGCTGCCGAGGCCGCCGGCGGCTCCGGTCACCAGCACCTCACCGGCGGCGGGAGTCAGGCCGGCATCCTCAAGCGCCATGATCGCCAGCATGGCGGTGAATCCGGCGGTCCCGATGGCCATCGCCCGCCGAGTCGTCAGGCCGGGCGGCAGCGGCACCAGCCATTCGGCCTTGACCCGGGCCTTCTGGGCGTAGCCGCCCCAATGCAGTTCGCCGACCCGCCAGCCGGTCAGGATGACCTTGTCGCCCGGCCGATAGTCCGGCGAGTCCGAGGATTCGACGATACCGGCCAGATCGACTCCGGGAATATGCGGATAACGGCGGACCAGCTTGCCCAGGCCGTTGACCACCAGCCCATCCTTGTAGTTCACCGTCGAATAGTCGACCACGATGGTGACATCGCCGGGCGGCAGATCATCGGTGGCGATCCGCCGCAGCGACGGCATGACGGTACCGTCGACCTCGTCGATGAACAGAGCGGTGATGGTGTTGGGCATGGCGACTCGCTCCGGGTTTGGTCGGGCCGCATCAGGATAACAGACCGGGGCCGGCCGGTCAGTATGCTCTACCAGAAGATTTCGCTTGGCCAGAGGGCAATTCTTGCGTGAAAGTGGCGCCGTTCATCCGAGGAGCCATACCGTGACCGTCCGCTCGCAGCACCAGCTCCATCACCTCGGCCGGTTCGGCGAGTTGGTGCCGATCATTCTGCTCAATCTGGTCTATCAGATGCTGACCCTCGGCCTGTACCGGTTCTGGGCCATCACCAATATCCGCCGCTATCTATGGGCACGGACGCTGTTCAATGACGATCCGCTGGAATACACCGGCACCGGCAAGGAACTGTTTCTCGGTTTCCTGCTGGCCGCGGTGGTCGTGCTCGTGCCGGTGTTCGCGCTTCAGTACGGGCTGGCCCTGGCCAATGCGGCGGGGGAAACGGCGCTGGCGGTGGTGTTCGGCGGTCTGTACGGCCTGTTGATCGTGATGCTGACGCCCATCGCCCTGTATCGCGCCCGCCGCTACCGGCTCAATCGCACGGTGTGGCGTGGCATGCGCTGGGGTCAGAGCGGCTCGGCGATGATCTACGCGCTGTTGACGCTGTGGTATGGGTTCCTGACCGTCGTGACCCTCGGCTTGGCCTATCCCTGGCAAAGCATCGCGCTGGAGCGCTACCGGCTCGGTCACACTTATTTCGGTAATCAGCCGATCGGTTTCGACGGTACCGGCCGGGCTCTGTTCGGCCGCTGGCTGAAGGCCTGGGCGCCCACCGTGGGCGTGATCCTGGCCTTCGGTCTCTTCGCGGTGACCCGATACGGCCAACAGCTTTCGGTTGCGTCGGAAAACGACGATGCGGAGGCGCTCGGGTTGATCATCGGCCTTGGCATGCTGGCGCTCGTGCCGATGATGCTGGTCATGGCCATGGTGTTCTGCTGGTACAAGGCGGCGGAACTGCGCTACATCGCCGGGCAGGCCCGGTATCAGGAGCTGCGCTTCACCTGCACGGTGACCGGGGGACAACTGGCGTGGCTGGTCATTGGCAATATGCTGGTGCGGATCGTGACTCTGGGGCTGGGAGGCTCCTATACCCTGGTGCGGACGGCGCGGCTGATGGCGCGGACTCTGTCGGCCGAGGGCGCTGTCGATTTCGACCGGGTGCGTCAGAACCCGGACGAGCGCACGCGTACCGGCGAAGGTCTGGCGGCGGCGCTCAGCATGGGAGAATTTTAGGGTATGCAGGACGGCTTTCCAGTTCACTTCAGCGACGGCCGCACCGCCGGTCGCATCTCCGCCTTGCTGGTCCTGGCCCCCGGCCGCCTCGAGGTCCATGACGGCACCGGCCGCCTGCTGGCGGGGTGGCGCTATCGCGACGTACGGCTCCAGGATGCCATCCGACCGGGCGAGCCGCTGCGCCTGTCCAGCACGGCCACGCCCGATGCGCGGTTGACCGTGCTCCATCCCCAGGCGATCGACGAGGTCACCCGCCAACTGACAGCGATCGGCGGTTCCGGCTATGGCATGTGGCGCAGCCTTGGTTGGGTGGTGGCGAGCGGGTTGGCGGTGGCGGGCGTGGTCTGGGGCCTGTATGCCGCTCTGCCGCTGGCGGCGCGACCGGTCGCCCGCGCCATTCCGGTGGCCTGGGAAGAGCAGTTGGGCGACGGCATGGCCGTATCGGCGCTGGCCGACCAGAAGATCTGCAAGGGAGAGGACGGTCAGAAGGCCCTGGAGGGCCTGCTGGCGTCGATCGTTACCGCCAACGGCCTGGAGCGCCGTTTCACCCTGCATGTGACGGCGGACAAGACCGTCAACGCCTTCGCTTTGCCGGGCGGCCATATCGTGTTGCTCAGCGGCCTGCTCAATGACGCCCGCAGCCCCGACGAGGTGGCCGGCGTGATGGCCCACGAGATGGCTCATATCCTTGAACGCCATGCCGCCGAACGGCTGGTGCGGGCGGCCGGAGTCGGCCTGCTGCTGGCCTGGGTGACCGGTGATCCGAGCAGTCTGATCGCCGGAGCCGGCGGAACGCTGCTCAATCTCAGTTACAGCCGCGGCGACGAAAGCGAGGCCGACGCCCGTGGTGTCAGCCTGCTCGAAACCGCCGGCCTGTCCACCGGCGGCCTGAGTTCGTTCTTTCTGCGTCTGGAAGAACATCACGGAAAAGATAGCCTGGTTCCGCAACTGCTCAGCACCCATCCCCGCGCCACCGACCGCGCCGCCGCCCATCCCGGCCGCGACGGTCGCAAGCCGATGACCGATGCGCAATGGCAGTCGGTGAAGGCCATGTGTCGGTAGAGGAGGCAAAACCCCGGGCACGCAGGTGCCCCGGACGTCTCGGTTTGGTCAAAGGCCATGGTGTACGCCCCTCTCCCGCCAGCGCTACGGGATGCACACATCTCGCACCACCTGCCGGCAGATTCTGGCCCCTGGAATTCCGTGGTGTCGCGCCGTTGATCAAGGACATCGAGATCGACGCTCTCCTTGCCGACAAAGCTTTCGATATTGATTGGATATGGGTGGAGCTTGATCGCAGAGGAACTACTGGCGTCCTATCACCAAAAGTGGACCGATCCAGTGAAATCCCCTGCGACATTCGCAATGTATCGTTGGCATCATCTTATCGAGAACTTCTTCTGTAGCATCAAGGAATTCCGCAGGATCGCTACCCGCTACGACAAGACAGACGGCAGCTTTAAGGCCGCCATCTATCTTGTTGGAAGTGTCTTGGCTACAAAATGAATGTCCACAGGCCCTGGCGCGCAAGCGGGAGAAGGCGAGCAGCGCAACGCGTTGAGACTATGCTGTGCCATCAGCAGTGAAAAGCAACACGGATATCCACGGATAAACACGGATAACGAGCAATCCGTGTTTATCCCGAATCCGGCGAAGCCGGAATCCGTGTTCATCCGTGTTGCCTGCGATCTATCGACCGGACAGGCCTTCGTCATGAGGTTGTTCACCCGATTGCCCTGGGGGCGCGGCACTACCGTCGTCGCCTTACCCTAGAGCATTTTCCGACCAAGTCGAAAAACGCTCTCATTGTTCAGCCCTCGCCGGGCGCGCTCCGCGCTTGGCCGCCGCCTCAATGGCGGCTGAAGCGTGATCCAACCTGATCGGATCACACTAAGCCCACCAAATTTATTGGATGATACAGCCCCTGGAATCCAGGATGAGCCTCCCGCAAAGCGGCCACGAACAAATGCTTCGTTACAGCGACCGGGCGACGATGCCGCCGTTGCGCGGATCGACGGTGACTTCCAGGCGCTTGCCGCCGTTGTCCTCGAGGGCGACGCGCCAGCCGCCGTTTTCCATCCGCAGGCCAAGCAGGCTGCGGTACTGGCCGGACGCCATCACGCGCTCCACCACCTGATGCGCCCGCAGGCCGTTGGTCGGCGTGGCAGTCTCGGCGACCGGGATGATATCGACACTGTTGCTGAACAGATCGCTGCCGTTGGCCGACCGGATTCGGGCAGAGGCGCTGTCGACCTCGACATGGTTGAGCCGCCCGTCCGCATGACGCAAGGTTGCCTGATAGGCGCCGTCCTTGAATCGCAATTCCAGAAGTTCGCCGGAGCTTTTGCGCGCCATGTAGTTCGCGACCCAGGTCATCGGCAGGGCGTCTTCCGGCGGCGCTTCGGTCGCCAGACGCTGCGCCGGCTGAGCGGCGGCACCGAGCATGGCGATGGCGCCTGCGACGACAACACCCGCGGCGATGATCTTGATTTTCAACATGACCAACCTCGAACGATATGAAACCTGCGTTGTTGAAAGCACCTTATATCAGCGTTCTGTGAAGTTCATTGATCTGGAACAAACATGACCATTTAGTTTGGTCTTCCGTTCGGGCGAGCGGATTTCCATGGCCAGAGGGTGGTATAGGGTGGGGAAAAGGGAAGCCCTAGCGGGCGCTCTGCACGAGGCGCCGCGCCTTTTCCAGGCAGACACCGTCCAGCCGGACATGTCCGGCGGCGGCCAGCATCAGCAGGATTTCCGCGACTTCGCGGCCGGTCAGCAGGCGCGGGAAGCGGCAATGCAGGCCCTTCGGCGTGCCGGTCACCAGGGCGCCGGTCAACTGATAGCCGCACAGGTCGGCGGTGACCTTGGTGTCCGGCAAAAGGCCGACAGTGGTAGTGGGACGGAACAGATAGCCGCCCTGGGACAGATCAATCAGCTTGCCGGGCAACAGCAGGCGCCCGGCGAGCGCGCGCGACTGGGTGTTGCACTCGAAGCGCTTGAACTGGCGCTGGTCATCGTTCTCGCAGACCTGCGACACGCTGCTCTCCCTCTCGCCCCGCCATTTCTGTGCTGGCGGGGGTCCGACCTTCTGCTAATCTACGCAACTCCGAGGGGGAGTGCATCCGATTCTTTGAAGGCTCAAGGACCATGTCGGCGGAGTTGCCAGCCAACCGTGGATTGACCGAACACGCCCAGCGCCGTGCGCTGGCCGGAGAGGTTCATGCGCGGCCATTCGAAATCCTGAGCGTGCCATTTCGCGCCAGCCGCATTGCCGTCATGGACTGCGACCCGGAGGTCGAGCGCGCCCATCTGCGCGAGCTGTCCCGCCAGTACGGCGCTGAGCCGCCCGGGGCCGGGGCCCATTACTTCAGCCGCACCCTGGGCCTGTACCGGCTGCGCTGGGAGCGCCATACCGAGTTTTCGACCTATACCGTTTACCGCTTCGGGCCGTTCGATCAGCCCTTCGCCATGACCGCGCTCGACCATGTGCCGCAGGACTGGCTGGGCAGCCTGCCCGGTGCGATCATTGCCGCCGTGCATGTGGCGGCGCTGGCCGGCGAGTGGTCTCCCGAGCAGTTGAGCGCCGAGTTCGACGCCAACGCCTTGATCGGCAGCCGGGTCATGGGTGAGGCCGCTGTGCTGTGGACCGATTTCCGCCTGCATGCCGATGGCTTCGCCCGGGCGCTGGTGTGCGATCTCGGGATGAACGGCCGCCAGCTCGGCCGGCTGGTGCAGCGGGTGCTGGAAATCGAGACCTATCGCATGATGGCCCTGCTCGCCTTCCCCGAGGCGCGGCAGGCCAGCGGCGAAATCTTCCGCCTCGACGGCGAACTGGCGGCGATCGTTACCGCCCTGGCCGATCCCGACGATACCGCCAGCGAACGCGATCTGCTCGACCGCCTGACGCCGCTGGCCGCTGAGGCGGAGCGGCTGGAGGCGCGCACCGGCTTCCGGCTCAGCGCCGCTCGCGCCTATTACGCCATTGTCATCCAGCGTATCGCCGAACTGCGCGAAACCCGCATCCAGGGCGTCCAGACCCTTGGCGAATTCATCGACCGCCGTCTGGCGCCGGCCATGAAGACCTGCGATTCGGTGGCCGAGCGGCAACAGATCCTGGCGCGGCGGGCGTCGCGGGCCGGTGACCTGTTGCGCACCCGGGTCGACATCGCCCTGGAGGAAAAGAACCGCGACCTGCTGCGCTCGATGGATCGTCGCGCCAAGACCCAACTGCGGCTTCAGGAAACCGTCGAGGGCCTGTCGGTGGTGGCGATCAGCTATTATCTGGTGGGCTTGGTCGGCTATGCCGCCAAGGGCGCCAAGGCCGCCGGCCTGCCCATCGACCCCGACGCCGCTATCCTGTTCGCCCTGCCGGTGGTGCTCGGCCTGGTGTGGCTGGGGGTGCGGCGGCTGCGCCGGGCGATCGGGCATGATGGCGAGGAATGAAGGCCTCGCCCGCGCTACGGTATTTACGCATTTTGCCGTTATGTTCCAATGCCTTGCCCTAGAACATCCGTCATCGCCGGGCTTGTCCCGGCCATCCACGCGGTGACACCCGCACCATTGCTTGAACGAGACCGTGATGCAGTAATACCGGCGAGCGTAATGTTTGACACATGCTCGAACCGGTGCGCCGGTCCTCAAGCGGCCATGACGGCGGTGGCCGCAATCTCGGTGCCGGTCAAACGGTGACTCGCAAGCTCGAGGAAATTGCCACGGCGCTGCGGGAGACGATCGGCGTGTTTGCCACGCAACTGGACGCGCTGATGTCCGCGAAGCCGGCCAAGATTACCCTGGAACTGTCAGCGGAGCCGTCAAGCTGCTGGCTGGGGATGCCAAAGGCGGCATCAAGGTGTCATTGACCTGGGAAACCAAGGCCAGCTAACCACGGCGGTGGCGGGGGGCGTGCTGTAGACACCTCCCCACCACCACCCGCATCACCAGATAATTTCGGCGAAGCGTTGTTCGCTCTGACGAGCGAAGTCGAATTCCGCCATTGCCTGGGTGGCCCTGGCCCATTCCTTGGATGCCGCCTGCTCCATGCCTTCCGGGGTGTCGTCGCAACCGCAGCAGCAGTCGTGACGATGGACCGGATAGACGTGACCCCAACGAGCTTCCAGGACGGCATAATGGCCACGACCGTCAGTGACAAGACGGAAAGGTTCGTCTTCTTTGAGGATCTTGACGGACATTGCGAACCTCCCGGATCGATTGGTTTCGCACGCTGGGTCAGTATAAGCCCTGCAAATCCTGTGGCAATCGTCCGTCCGAGGTACTCTGTTCGGCGAAGTCAATACAACCGTCCGCCATGGGGCCTCGCGCGTTCGGGAGGGGCGGCCGCCCGTATCCTATGACCGGCATTCCCCGCTTCGCTGCGTCACCAGCGCTCGACCCTCGATCACCTGCCAGACCAGCAAGGCCGGGCCGAACACCAGCAGGTCGCGGGCGCGGCGGGCCAGGGCGAGGGCGAGGCCGATATCGGCGGGCAGGCCGACCAGGGCGCCGATCGCCAGGAAGCCGCCTTCCTGCACCCCCAGCGCCCCCGGCACCAGGAACGCCGCGCTGCTCAGCGCCTGAATCAGGGCCTCGATCAGCAGAGCATCGCCAACACTGACCGGATGGCCGAGCGCCAGCAGGGCCAGCCAGATTTCCCCGGCCCCCGCCGCCCAGCCGACCAGTTGCCACAGCAGACAGGCCAGGGTGCGGTCGGAGCGGCGGTACATCACCCGCACCGCGTGGTCGTAACGACGCAGTGTGCCGGCCAGACCGACCCAGCGGTCGCCGAACATGGCCTTGACCACCGTGTGGAAGATATGGAACAGCCCGGCCCGCTGCACCGCCCAGAAGGCGGCGATCAGCGGCACCCCGGCAAGCAGGCCGTACAGGATGCGCTCGGACATGGGGGTTGAATCGCCGGCCGCCAGCAAGGCGACGCCGCCGATGGTGAACAGGAATTGCGAGCCCATGCACAGGGTCATGTCGACCACCAGACTCGCTGCGGCCGGTGCGGCGCGGATGCCCTGGCGCAACATCAGCCGGGCACTGACCAGCTCACCGCCGACCCGGGCCACCGGCAACAGGCCGTTGACCGACTCGCGCACCCATACCAGCCACAGGAAAAACCCCAGCCCCGGCCCGCGTCGGCTCGGCAGCAGCACTTGCCATGCCCGGGCATTGAAGGCCATCGGCACCACATGGAACAGGCTGGCCCAGACGATGCCCCAGCCAGCGACGCTGAGCGCCTGCATCACCTCGCCCAGGCCGTTATAGGCAACCAGACCGGTGGCCAGCATCAGGCCGGCGAGACCAAGCAGCAGGGTGGTGCGGTTCAGCATGGCAGGGACCGATAAAGCTCCCTCTCCCGCTGGCGGGAGAGGGCTGGGGTGAGGGTGGACGAGCCGCTCAGGCGGAGAACCACCCTCACCCTCCCGCTTCGCGGGCCCCTCCCTCTCCCGCCAGCGGGAGAGGGGTATAATATCGGCGCTCCATTCATCTCAGGCCCTCACCGCCCCATAGCGGGTCAACAGAATTCCCTTGGCCCGCACCGCCTCCCGCACCATCGGACTGACCAGCGCCGCCAGTTCGTCGGCGTGGCGGTAGGTCGGCATGGTGGCGGCAAGGCCCGGTGTGGTGGCGGTCGCCGGGTGGCCGTAAAGCTCGCTCAGGCCGTCCGGCAGATCGGCCAGCACCGCCAGCACCCGCTCTTCGGTCATCGCCCCCGATCCGCGGATGCCGTAGACCCGATCCGGGGTGAGCAGACCGGCACGGCGGGCGCGGCGGCGGAGCAGGGCGGTCCATGGGGTCAGCAGCACATCGCCGATACCGCCACCCGGCTCGACCGGCCAGCGCAGGGCGCGCAGGCCGAACTCGGCGCCGATCTCGAGGATCATGCGACCGACGGTCGGATGGATGTGCATGTGCTTGTGGGCGTCCACATGGTCGAGCACCAGACCGGTCGCGGCGAAGGCGCGGAACTGGGCGCGGATTTCTGCCGCCAACTGGCGCCGCACCTTGGGCCGGAAAAAATAGGAAAAGCCGGCCAGCGCCTGCCGGTCGGAAAAGCGGCCGTCGGGAGTAACCAGATCGGGCACCTCCACGGCCGGCAATGCCGCGGTCGCATCCACCAGGGCGAGATGCAGGCCGACCGCCAGCGTCGGCAAGCGGCGAGCCCGCGCGACCGCATCAGCGGCAGCCGGCGCCGCCACCATCAGGCTGGTGGCGGTAAGGATGCCGCTGCGATGCGCCACCTCCACCGCCTCGTTGACCGCCGCGTCCAGGCCGAAATCGTCGGCGGTGACGATGAGGTGTTTCATGGTCGTTCGATACCGGCCTGTAAGCCCAAGGAAATAGTGTCAGTCACAAAGAATCGTCATTCCCGCGAAAGCGGGAATCCATGCGGCCTCACGGCCAGAATAGATGGCGCCCATCATGGTGTGGCACAAAAGCAAAGGACTCCTTCTGCACCACCGCGCCAAACGTCACCATCGCATGGATTCCCGCTTTCGCGGGAATGACGATCTTTATTGTGATAAAATCTCCCTCAGCACTTCGCCCCTTTGCGATCGCGCAGGAAGTGGAAGAACTCGACACCTTCGCGCAGGCGCCGTTTCATCATTTCCGGGCTGCGCAGCATCTCCAGGACGATCGAACCGATCTTGCTGGGACGGAAGTAAAAGCGCCGATAGAACTTGTCGACCGCCTGGAACATCTCGGTATGGCTGAGATGGGGATAGTGCAGCGGAGCAATCTGCACGCCGTGTTCGTCGATCAGTTCGGCATGCTCGGTGTCGAGCCAACCGTTCTCAACCGCCTGGGCGTAGAGTTCCGTGCCGGGATAGGGCGCGGCCAGCGACACCTGCATGGTATGCGGGTTGATGTCGATGGCGTAGCGGATGGTTTCCTCGATCGTTTCGAGAGTCTCGCCGGGCAGGCCGAGCACGAAGGTGCCGTGGATGGCGATGCCCAATTCACGGCAATCCTGAGTGAAGCGCTTGGCGATATCCAGCCGCAGACCCTTGCGGATGTTGTTGAGGATGGTCTGATTGCCCGACTCATAGCCGACCAGCAGCAGCCGCAAGCCGTTGTCGCGCAGCACCTTCAGGGTTTCGCGCGGCACATTGGCCTTGGCGTTGCACGACCAGATCACCCCCATCTTGCCCAGGCCGCGGGCGATGGCCTCGGCGCGCGGCAGGTCGTCGGTGAAAGTGTCGTCGTCGAAGAAGTATTCCTTGACCTGCGGGAAGGCCTTTTTACAGAAGGCGATCTCGGCCAGCACATGCTCGACGCTGCGGGTGCGATAGCGATGGCCGCCCACCGTCTGCGGCCACAGGCAGAAGGTGCAGCGCGAGCGGCAGCCGCGGCCGGTGTAGATCGACAGATAGGGATGCTTGAGATAGCCGATGAAATAATCTTCGATGCGCAGGTCGCGCTGGTAGACCTCGGACACGAACGGCAGTTCGTCCATGTTCTCCAGGGTGGCGCGCTCGGGACGATGGATGATCGAGCCGTCGGCCTCGCGATAGCTCAAGCCGTCGATCTCGGCGAAGGGCCGACCCTCGGCGACTTCCTTCAGGGTGAAGTCGAACTCGTTGCGGGCGACGAAGTCGATAGAGTCGCTGGCAACCAGACTGGCCTCGGGGTCGACCGCCACCTTGGCGCCGACCAGACCGATCAGCAGCTTCGGATTGACCTCTTTCAGCGCCTTCGCCACCCGGCAATCCGAGTCGAACGACGGAGTCGAGGTGTGCATCACCACCAGCTCGTAGTCCCGGGCCAACGGCAGGATCTGTTCCAGGGTGGTGCCGGCCGGCGGTGCGTCGATCAGCCGGCTTCCGGGGACCAGGGCGGCCGGCTGGGCCAGCCATGTGGGATACCAGAACGAACGGATCTCCCGCTTGGCCTGATAACGCGATCCGGCACCGCCGTCGAAACCGTCGAAGGACGGCGGCTGCAGGAACAGGGTCTTCATCATTACCGTCAACTCTCCACAGGACTCAGGCGCCCGTCAGCCTGAATGCGGTACAGGCTGTTGCGCCACGAAATGGTGGTGCCGCAGAAACTGGCGACGACCAGACCGAACGACAGCAGGTCGCGGCACAGCATCAGCCAGACAGGCGTCGGCGGTTCGCCGAGCTGGGCGTCGATCATACGGCCCGAGATGACCCTGGCAAGCACGGCGAGGCCCAGGGTCGTCAAGCCCAGTTCGGTCCATCCAGCCGCCATCGCCGGCACCAGGGCCAGCACCGCCATGGCCACCGGATAGGTGATGGCCGAGGCCGCGTGTCCCGCCGACTCGATGGAGCGGATGGTGCGCATCCAGCGCAGTTCATGGGCCAGCAGCGGCGCCACCGCCGATTCGGTGACGGTGGTGCGGACCCGGCAGGACGACAGGGCGATTTTCAGGCCGGCGGCGCGTACCGCGGCGCCCATGGCGTAGTCGTCGGCCAGATGGTCCTTGAAGCGCTCCAGGCCGCCGACCGACTCCAGCGTCTGCCGCGAAGTGGCGATGGTGGCGCCGAAACAGCCGTCGTCGCGCCCGAGCAGGCGGCCGACCAGGACCGACGGCAGGAAGCCTTGATTGATGAACAGCGCGCCCAGCCGCGCCCAGCCGCCCGAAACGGGCCGGCCGGCATACAGGCAGGTGACCAGTCCGATGCCGGGCCGCGTCAGCGCCGCCGCCATGGCGTCGAGATAGCCGGCCGGCGCATGGATGTCGCTGTCGGCGAAAACCAGCAGGTCATGCCGGGCATGAGCCAGCATGTTCAGCAGGTTGGCCACTTTCAGATTGGTGCCGCTCTGGCGGGCGTCGATCACCAGATGGCTCTCGACCGCCGGAAACTCGGCCATCAGCCGGCGCACCACCGCCACCGCCGGATCGTCACCGCTGCGCACCCCGAACACCACCTGGAACTCGGGATACTCCTGGCACATCAGGGTGCGCAGGTTTTCGTACAGCTCCGGCTCGTCGCCGCACAACGGCTTGAGCACGCTCAGCGGCGGGCGCACCGTCGGCCGGTCCGGCGCCGCGCGCTCGAATCGGATCAGCGCCATCGCCGCGACCAGCAGATAAGCCACTCCGGCGATGGACAGCAACGCCGCCACCCCCGCGATGATCGTCAACCCTACCTGCGCCACGCGTCTCCCCGCCTCTCTGCCGCATTCGTTCCCGTTCAACTTACATCGAAATGGGGCTTATGCCACACTGCTTACTCTGGCCTGACCTTTGGCATGACCTCCCCTTGCCGGATCACGGGCCGGCACTCATCTCGGTGACGGCATGTGCGGACGCTATTCCAACCTGACTCCGCCCGAGGCGATGCGGCGGATTTATGAGACGGTGATGGGGCTTCCCAACGTCCCGCCCGGCTATAATTGCGCGCCGACCCAGTCGCTGCCGGTGGTGCGCCTCGGCCCCCAGGGGCGCGAACTGGTGCTGATGCGCTGGGGGCTGGTGCCGGCCTGGAGCGCCGGGCCGGAGCAGATGAAAATCTCCACCATCAACGCCCGCGCCGAGACGGTCGCCGACAAGCCCACCTTCCGCGCCGCCTTCCGCAGCCGCCGCTGCCTGGTGCCGGCCGACGGGTTCTATGAATGGAAGACCGAGGGCAAGCGCAAACGGCCCTACCGCTTCACCTTGACGGATGGCCGCCCCTTCGCCTTCGCCGGTCTGTGGGAGCGCTGGCTCGGCAAGACTGGCGAGACCCTCGACTCGTTCACCATCATCGTCACCAATGCCAATCCGCTGGTTAAACCGATTCACGACCGCATGCCGGTAATCCTGCCGCCCGAGTCGTGGGGCCCTTGGCTCGATCCGGCCAATCCGGTGCCGGGCGATATGCTGACGCCCTACCTCGCCGAAGACATGACCGCAACCGCGGTCTCGCCGCGGGTCAACTCTGTGCGGAACAACGATCCAGGGTGCCTGGAGCCGGAGCAACCAAGGTTGTTCGAAGACTGAGCCTGAAGGCTCATCCGCAAATAACCGATGCAAGTGGTCGAGCGGGGATATCGAAATGCGCTCCGGCGAGCGCTCTATGGGTGGTGAGATCGCAGGGGAACGCAGATGAACACGGATACCCACGGATGAACGCAGATAAGATAATTATTGCCGGCCTGATCATTTCGTCATTCTGACTGAATTTGTTCCGGAATTTCACACCTTGATGACCTTGAAAAAATACTTTGGCTTCCGGCGATCATTACTCAAGCGACGACCTGAGGTTCTGATGGATGCATCCGTGTTCATCCGTGGATATCTGCGTTCATCTGCGTTACCTGCGATGCTGCCATCTCGACACCGCAGAGCATCAGAGTCGATGTTGCGGTCACCGCCGTCGCCATGAACGAAAAAAGCCCGCCGCGAGTGCGGCGGGCTTTCCCCGAGACCAATTAAGGTCAAACTTACATGACGATTTCGACGCGGCGATTCTGCGGCTCGCGGACGCCATCGGCGGTCGGCACCAGCGGAAGGCTCTCGCCCTTGGCGATGGTGCTCATGGAGTTGGCGCCGACACCCAGGTTCACCAGGAACTTCTTCACGTTCTCGCCGCGACGCTGCGACAGGCGAACGTTGTAGGAGTCGGTGCCCGAACGGTCGGCATGGCCGGTCAGGGTGATGCGGGTCAGGCCGCCCTTCTTGATGTACTCAGAGGCTTGGCGCAGGATCGACTGGGCTTCCGGCGTCAGATCGGCCTTGTCCCAATCGAAGAAGACGATGAAGTTGCGCGGAGCCGGAGCAACGACGGGCGCCGGGGCGACCGGGGCCGGCGCCGGAGCGGCGTTGCCGAAGTGGTAGGTGAAGCCCACCATGAAGTTGTGCGAATCGAGGTCGGTGCTGAGATCGACGCCCGAAGCGCTGGCAAAGGTGGCTTCGGTGGTGGCGAAATAGCGGTAGTCGGCCTTGATCGAGATTTCCGGGCTCAGACGATAGGACAGACCGGCGATCGCCTGATAGGCGAACACCAGATCCTGGTCATCGACATTGCCGAAGATGCCGGCGCCGCCGTCCATCCACACGGCCGCGCCACCAGCGCCGACGCCCACATACGGGGTCAGAGCGGTGCCGGTCGGGATGTCGAGATAACCATTGGCCATGAAGCTGAAGATGCCGACGTCGCCGTCGAGACGGCTGCCGTTGTTGCGATCCAGGTCGTTGCCACGATAGCCGAGTTCGCCTTCGATGCGCAGCCACGGGGTGATCGGCGCGCCGACCTGACCGACGATACCCCAACCGATGCCGCCTTCGCTCTTGCCCAGGCCGGCGCCGTTGTAGTTGGTGGTGCCCAGCCGGCCATCGCCGGTCACGGTCGTGTCGTTCAACAGGTTGACGCCGAGCTCGGCGCCCAGGTACCAGCTGTAATCCTGCGCCTGAGCGCTGGTCGCGGCCAGACCGGTCAGCAGGCCGGCGGCCAGAATGCCCTTCATGGTCTTCATCGTTTCAAACCTTCCGGTCAAATTCGCCAAACAAAACTCAAGTCGACATCTACCCGAATGATATCCGCCTCACAAGCGCGCCCACTGCTGAACGCGACTGATTTCCCACAGATGTTGCACTTCTGCCACGTACGGTGTGGCGCTTGAGCCTCGCCGCAGGGGCGACTAAGGTGGATCAGAGGGCCCATCCCCCGTTCCGCAGAGGAGCCCATGTCGCTACGCACCCGGTTAGCCGCCATCGTCCTGACCGTTCTGGCCGGCCTGGCCGTGCTCTATGCGGCGATTTTCGTCCAGGTGGTTCAGCCCGGCTTCGAACGCCTGGAACGGGCCGAGGCGGAGCGCGATCTGCGGCGCATCCACGAGGCGGTGCTGCGCGAGGTCGAAGACGTCGACCTGCTGGCGGGCGACTGGGCTGACTGGGACGACACCTACACCTTCGTGCTGGACCACAACGCCGCCTATCGCACCTCCAATCTGGTCCCGAGCCTGTTCAGCCAGATTCATATCCATCTGCTGGTCATGCTCGACCGTCAGGGCGGGGTGGTCTGGAGCGGCATGGTTGATCCGTCCGACGGCAGTCCGCTCAGCCTGCCGCTGTTCAGCGGTGACGGATTACCCCCTGACCATCCGCTGCATCGCGTCGGCGGCCATGCCGACCCGCTGTCCGGTCTGCTGAGCACTCCGCGGGGAGCAATGCTGCTGTCGGTCCGGCCGATTCGCTACTCGGACCAGAGCGGACCGAGCGCCGGTACCCTGCTGATGGGCCGGTTCCTCGGCGACGCGGTGATGGCGGATCTGTCGCGGTTGACCCAACTGGAGGTAACCGCGGTCTCCCCGGAGGCCCTGCAAGCGGAAAACCTCGCCCTGGCCGGCCGACTCGACAGCGAGCGGCCGACCGCCCTGGAACCTCTGCCAAATGGCGGCCTGCGCGGCCATGTGCTGCTGTCCGATCTGTTCGGCCGGCCGCTCCTGGTGCTGCGTGCCGATCTGCCGCACGACCTGTCGGACAACGCCCGCCAGACCCTGCAAGGATCGCTGGGTGCGGCCGGGCTGGGCGCGGTGCTGCTGCTGGCTGTTCTGCTGGGGCTGACCCGGACCCTGGTGGTGCAGCCGCTCGGCCAGTTGGCACGCCATGTGGCGGCGCTGCACGATACCGGTGACCTGTCGGCCCGCCTCGGCCCGCAGCCGAGCAGCGAAATGACTCTGCTGGCGACGTCGGTCGACCGTCTGGCCGAACAGTTGGAGCATGCCGCCGCCGACCGCGACCGCGCCCAGCAGCAACTGCTGGACGGCATCCACGGCATCGTCGACGGTTTCGCACTCTGGGATGCCGACGACCGTCTGGTGCTGTGCAACGAGCAGTATATCGCCTGCCTGCCGCGGGTTGCCGACCTGATCGTGCCCGGCGTCCCCTTCCACGAGGTCGCCGCCGCGGGGCTCGAGCGTGGTCAGATGCATCCTGGCGAAGCCAGTTGTGCCGATTGGGTGGCGGCGCGACTCGAGCAGCATCGCGCCCCCGAGGGCCCGCTGGAATACCCGCTCGAGGACGGCCGCTGGCTGGAGATTCGCGAACATCGCACCGAAGATGGCGGCATCGTCGGCATCTACACCGACATCTCGCGGCGCAAGCTGGCCGAGGAGCGGCTGCGCGGCATGGTGCAGGAGCTGGAACGGTCGAACACCGATCTGGAACAGTTCGCCTATGTCGCCTCACATGATCTTCAGGAGCCGCTGCGCCAGATCGGCAGCTATGCCCAACTGCTGGACCGCCGATTCTCTGATCGGCTGGACGACGACGGCCGCGAATTCATCCGCTTCATGGTCGACGGCGCCAAGCGCATGCAGGACCAGATTACCGACCTGCTGGCCTATGCCCGGATCAACCGCCAGGAGCGGCCTCACGGCGAGGTCGACAGCGGCGAAGCCGCCCGCACCGCCATCGCCCAGTTGCGCACCGCCATTGCCACCGCCGGCGCCCAGGTTCAGATCGGCACGCTGCCCGCGGTCATGGGCGATCGCATCCTGCTCATCCAACTGTTTCAGAATCTGGTGGGCAACGCGGTGAAATACGCCCGGACCAATGTCAGCCCGCAAATCTCCATCACCGCGGAACCTCTCAGCGACGGCTGGCGCTTCGACGTGGCCGACAACGGTATCGGCCTGAACCCCGACGACTCCGATCGCATCTTCCGCATCTTCCAGCGTCTGCACAGCCGCGACGCCTATGAGGGCACCGGTATCGGTCTGGCCATCTGCAAGCGCATCGTCGAGCGCCACCACGGTACCCTCTGGGTCGACAGCGAGCCGGGTGTCGGCAGCACGTTCCATTTCACTCTGCCGGCGGCGGACACCACGGCAGAGTTTGCGGTCAGCGCCGAGACCACAGGCTGATGGCCCTGTTCGACAAGGCCGCCATCCTGCGCGCGGTCGGCCTCCTTCATCTGGATTACGGCCTGCGCTATCAGCGCCAGGGGGCCGCCACCGTCACTCATGTGTCCGGCGACGGCCGGCTCATCCTCGGCACCGTTGAGGGCAGCCGCAACAAGCCCTATCAGGTGCGGGCCAACGTCCTGCGACACAATGGCCGCAACGAGGTCGCCGGCCTTTGCACCTGCCCGATGGGCAGCGACTGCAAGCATGTGGCGGCGCTGATGCTGCAAGTGCTGGAGAACGAGACCCAGCCGTGGCGTTCGGTGATCGCCGTCCCGCCGCCGCTGTCCTATCCGGTCTCGGAATGGCTGAACGGCCTGACCACCGCCGCGCAGACCGGCAGCGAGGACTATCCGCCCGGGGTCCAGCAACGGCTCTGGTATATCCTGAGGAACGGTGCTCAGGTGGCGCCGATGTCGGTGCGGCTGCGCAAGGACGGCACCCCCGGCGAGGCTCGCCCCTACAATCCGAGCAACGCCTCGAACGCCGCGCCGGCCAAGTTCCTGCGGCCCTCCGATCGCCATATCCTGCGCATGCTGCATCTGATGATGGCGGGCCGCGGACTGCTGGCCGACGCTTACCCGCTGGTCGGCGAGGCCGCCGCCGATCTGCTGCGCCGCATGCTGGATACCGGCCGCTGCCGCTGGAACGATCTGCACGGCCCGGTTCTGGCGCCCGGGCCCGACCGGCCGGGGCAGTTCCGCTGGCAACTCGGCGAAGACGGTCAGTTGCGCCCCGAACTTGAGGCCGAGGCCGCCACCGCCCTGCTGGCGCTGGCACCGCCCCATTACGTGGATGCCGCCGCCGGCCTGTGCGGCGCCGTCACCACCGGCCTGGCACCCCGGCTGGCCGAGCATCTGCTGAAGGCGCCGGCGATTCCCGCCCATGAAGTGGCGGCCGTGCGCACCCGCCTGACCGAACTGCTGCCCGGCCATGACGAGCTGCGCCCGCCGGACCTGAAGCCGCCGCGCAAGGTTAGCGTCCCGCCACGGCCGCATCTGCGGCTGCATATGCGGGAGGTGGCACGGGTCCAGCCCGATCAATGGCGCCGCGTGGCGGAAACCGTGGTCCAGTTGCCGCTGGCCCGGCTGAGCTTCCGTTACGGCGACATCATCGTGAGCGATGTCGACCAGCGCCCGCCGGTGGTCACTCTCAGCCGCGAGGGGGAACTGATCGAGCTGCATCGCAACGTGGCGATGGAAAACCATCAAGCCGACCGGCTGATCGCCCTGGGCTTCGCCCGGCTGCGCCATCACCACGGTTTCGTGGCGCCCGAAGGGTGCGCCGACGACCGGCTCCTGCGGGGTGGCACGTCCATTGAACCCTGGTTCGGCTTCTGTGTCGACGAGATGCCGCGACTGCGCGCCGAGGGCTGGACCGTCGAAATCGCCGACGATTTCCCGCTGCGGGTCACCATCGCCGAAGGACCGATCGACGCCAGGCTGGCCGCGCCGCCCGGCGAGGACTGGTTCGACCTGCAACTCGGCACCATGGTCGATGGTCAGCGGGTCGACATCCTGCCGGCCCTGCTCAAGGTGCTGCGCCAACGCCCCTCCGCCGAGGCGCTGGCCGGTACGACTCTGGCGCTGCGGCTGGAGGATGGCCGATTGCTGGCGGTGCCCGGCGATCGCCTCGTGCCGATCGCCGCCGCTCTGCTCGACCTGTTCGGCGAGGAACCGCCGGACGGCCCTGTCCGCCTCGACAGACACCACGCCGCCGACGCCGCCCTGCTGGAAGCGGCCACCGCCGGCATGGTGTGGCAAGGTGGCGAGGCCCTGCGCGAGATGGGACGCATCCTGCGCGACCATGCCGGAGTCCCCGCGGTCGCCGTGCCGGAAACCTTCCGCGGCACCCTGCGCGGCTATCAGCAGGACGGGCTCAACTGGATGCAGTTCCTGCGCTCGGTCGGATTGGGCGGCATCCTGGCCGACGACATGGGGCTGGGCAAGACGGTGCAGGTGCTCGCCCATCTGTCGGTGGAGAAAACCGCCGGCCGGCTCGATCGGCCCTGTCTGGTGGTGGCGCCGACCAGTCTGATGCCCAACTGGCGCCGCGAGGCCGCCGCCTTCGCCCCCGATCTGCGGGTACTGGTGCTGCACGGCGCCGAGCGCAAAGAGGCGTTCGACGCGCTGGGCAACTTTGATCTGGTGCTGACCACCTATGCCCTGGTCGGTCGCGACATCGACGTATTGGCCGAACAGAATTGGCACAGCGTCATCGCCGACGAGGCGCAGTTCGTCAAAAACCCCGACACCAATGCCGCCAAGGCGTTGCGCCGGCTGGAGTCGGATCATCGGCTGTGCCTGACCGGAACCCCGGTCGAGAACCATCTGGGCGAACTCTGGGCGCTGTTCGACTTCGCCTCGCCCGGGCTGCTGGGAGACCGCGCCGGCTTCGGCCGCAACTGGCGCATGCCCATCGAGAAAAAGGGCGACGACGAGACCCGGCTCCGTCTGGTCCGCCGCATCCGGCCGTTCCTGCTGCGTCGCACCAAGGATCAGGTGGCCGCGGAACTGCCGGCCAAGACCGAAATCATCGAGACCATCGAGATGGAGGCCGGCCAGCGCAGCCTGTATGAAAGCATCCGCCTGGCCATGCATCACAAGGTGCGTGCCGCCATCGCCGCCAAGGGTCTGGCCCGCAGCCGCATTGATTTTCTCGACGCACTGCTGAAGCTGCGGCAGGCCTGCTGCGATCCGCGGCTGGTGAAAAGCGCCGCTGCCAAGCGCGGCAAGGCTGGTTCGGCCAAGCTGGAGCGGCTGATGGAAATGCTGCCGGAACTGGTCGAGGAAGGCCGGCGCATCCTGCTGTTCTCGCAGTTCACCAGCATGCTCGACCTGATCGAGGAGGAGCTGGAAAAGATCGGCATGGCCCATGTCCGCCTGACCGGCCATACCCGCGACCGCGACACCCCGGTGCAGCGTTTCCAGGCCGGCGAGGTGCCGCTGTTCCTGATCAGCCTGAAAGCTGGCGGCACCGGGCTGAACCTGACCGCCGCCGACACGGTGATCCACTATGACCCATGGTGGAATCCGGCCGTCGAAGCCCAGGCCACCGACCGCGCCCACCGCATCGGCCAGGACAAGGCGGTGTTCGTCCACAAGCTGATTACCGAGGGCACCGTTGAAGAGAAAATTCTGAGCCTGCAAGCCCGCAAGGCCGCTCTGGCCGCCGCCGTCTTCGACCCCAAGGCCGCCGGCCCGCTCACCCTGTCGGACGACGACGTGGAATTCCTGCTGGGCGAAGGCTGATCGGGCCTTGGAAACGGTGAAGCGAGGGGATAGCGTGAGGGCGGGGGCTCGCGGGAGGGAACACATGCCGGCCATAGCCATTACCATTGCCCAGCAAAAAGGGGGCGCGGGCAAGACCACGCTGGCGGCTCAGCTCGCCGTCGCCTGGTGGAAGAGCGGCCGGCGCGTCGCCATGATTGATGTCGATCCTCAGGGCAGCCTGTCCGCATGGTACGACGAGCGCCTGCGCCGCGGCCATCCGTCGAACGGCCTGTATCTGGTGCAGGTCTCCGGCTGGCGCCTGCCGACCGAGGTCGACCGGCTCAAGCGCGACTACGATCTGGTGGTGGTCGACAGCCCGCCCCACGCCGAAACCGACGCCCGCGTCGCGGTCCGCGCCGCCCGTCTGGTGGTGGTCCCGCTGCAACCCAGTCCGATGGACCTGTGGGCGATGCGGCCGACCTTGGAACTGGCCGGCAAGGAGGGCTCGCAGGCCCTGGTGGTGCTCAACCGCGTCGCCCGCGGCAAGATGGTCGAAACCGTCAAGCAGCAGATCGCCGAACAGGGCCTGCCGCTGGCCACCGCCATGCTTGGCAACCGCGTGGCCTTCGCCGCCAGCATGATGGAAGGCCGCGGCGTCGTCGAAACCAGCCCGACCAACCCGGCGACGCTGGAATTGCAGACCCTGGCCGACGAGATTTCCGGAATGGTGGGATTTCCCTGAAGAAATTCCCGGAAACCCATCATGGTTTCCAAGGTGCTGCCGTTTTATGTTGCAGACGCGTATTACAGAGAAGATCGTCATCCTCGCGAAAGCGCCAGGGCGTGTCGTCAGTTGAGCCAGATAACAGCCCCCTACAGCACGATCCCCGCCACCGCCGCGGTCAGCAGCGTTGTCAGCGTCCCCGAGACGATCGACTTCATCCCCAGGCCGACGATTTCGCCGCGCCGCTCCGGGGCCATGGCCGACAGGCCGGCGATCATGATGCCCAGGCTGCCGAAATTGGCGAAGCCGCACAGGGCATAGGTCATGATCAGGCGCGAGCGCTCCGACAGGGCATCGGGCGGCAGTTTCGACATCTCCAGATAGGCCAGCAGCTCGTTCAGTACGGTCTTGACGCCCATCAACTGGCCGGCGGTCGCCGCTTCGCTCCACGGGATGCCGGTCAGCCAGACGATGGGGGTCATCGCCCAGGACAGCATGCGTTGCAGGGTCAGCGGGGCGCCGTTGAGGTCCGGCAGCAGGCCCAGGGTCATGTTGGCCAGACTGACCAGCGCCACCAGGGTGACCAGCATGGCGATGATGCCGATCAACAGCTGAACGCCGTCCTGGGTGCCCTGGGTGATGGCGTCCATGGTGCCGGTATAGGGCTTGCTCAGGGCCATGTCGTCGGCACCGGTGCGGGCATCGTCGGGGATCATCAGCTTGGCCACCATCACCGCCGCGGGGACTGAAATCAGCGAGGCAGTCAGCAGATGGCCGGCCGGATCGGGGATGACCCCTTGCAGAAAGGTGGCGTAGAGAACCAGCACCGTTCCGGCGATGGTGCCCATGCCCACGGTCATGGTGACGAACAGCTCGCCACGGCTCAGGGTGGCGATATAGGGGCGGATCAGCAGGGGGGCCTCGACCATGCCGACGAAGGCGTTGGCGGCGGCGCTCAGGCCGACGGCTCCGCCGATGCCCATGGTCCGCTCCAGCACCACCGAAAAGCCGCGCACCACCAGCGGCAGAATCCGCCAATGGTACAGGATGGCCGACAGGGCGCTCATCACCAGCACCAGCGGCAGCGCCTGGAAGGCCAGTACGAAACCGGCCTCGGGGTGGGCGGTGTCGAACGGCGTCAAGCCGCCGCCGAGATAGCCGAACACGAAGGACGTCCCCGCCCGTGTCGCCGCTGCCAGCGCATCGACCGCGCGCCCCAGCCAGACGAACAGCGTCTGCGAGGCCGGTATCTTCAGCAGCAGCAGGGCCAGCGCCAGTTGCAGCGCGATGCCCCCGACCGCCACTTTCCACGAGGCCATGCGTCGGTTCTCGGACAAGGCCCAGGCGATGGCGGTCAGGCCGACCACGCCGAAAAGACTGTGCAGCATGCGTTTTCCCCCCCAGGTGCGAAAGGTACTCTAGCGGACTCCGCCGGCCCTCGACAGGGGCGACGGTGGCGGGACATGTCGCCCTGGTCCCCCAACTTTCGGCGCAACCGTGACATTCGTATTAACCCGTCGCCCATATGCTCATGTTCGATTGGCAGGTGCGGCGCGAGGTGGCATGATCCGTACAGGGACAATTGGCGCGCCGATTCTGGCGCGCCTACCACTTCCGGGGGAGGACAATGCCGCTAACGGTAGGCTCCAAGGTCCTGGTTCAGCGTGACCGGTTTGATCTGTTCATGGCGGCTCTGGCTGCTGACGGCCGTCAGGTCGTCGGCCCCACGGTCGCCGATGGTGCCGTGGTTTATGACACGGTGGAAACCAGCGCCGACCTGCCGGTCGGTCGCATCGACGAGCAGGAGGGTGGGCATTATCGCCTGTCGGCGCCGCAAGGTGAGGCGCTGTTCGGCTATGCTTTGGGGGTGCAGGGCTGGAAACGGCAACTGTTCCCGTCCAAGCAACATATCTGGTCGGCCGAGCGCGGCGGCGCCGGCTTTCGCATCAGTGCGAGCGACGACAAGACGCCGTCCTATGCCTTCCTGGGCGTGCGCGCCTGCGAACTGGCGGCGATCCAGGTGCAGGACAAGGTATTCGACAACGGCCAGTTCGCCGAGCCCGGCTATCTGGGACGGCGGCGCGACGCGCTGATCGTCGCGGTCCAATGCGGCCGTGCGGTGAAGACCTGTTTCTGCGCGACGGCGGGGACTGGTCCGAAGGTCGGCGCCGGTTATGACCTGCTGCTGTCGGAACTGACCGACCACGGCCGTCACGCTTTCCTGGTCGAAATCGGCTCGGAGCGGGGTGCCGCGGTGCTCGCCACGGTGCCGCATGAGGAACCCTCGGCCAGCGACATGCATGCCGCCGAGGCTCTGCCGCGTCATGCCGAGGCCCAGCAGGTGCGCAAGCTGGATGGCGAGGCCGCCGCGCTGCTCAAGGACAATGTCGAGAGCAGCCATTGGGACGAGGTGGCCAAGCGCTGCCTGACCTGCGGCAACTGCACCCAGGTCTGCCCGACCTGCTTCTGCTCGACGATGGAAGACACCACCGACCTGACGGCGGCGCGGACCGACCGTTGGCGCCGCTGGGATTCGTGCTTCACCATCGACTATTCCTACATCCACGGTGGCAGCGTGCGGCGCGAGGGCGGATCGCGCTATCGCCAGTGGATCACGCACAAATTGGCCTATTGGCACGATCAGTTCGGCTCGTCCGGCTGCGTCGGCTGCGGCCGCTGCATTACGTGGTGCCCGGTGGGCATTGATATCACGGCCGAAGTCGGCGCCTTGCGCGCAAACAAAAAGGGGGGATGAGCCATGCATGTGGAAGACCTGGGTCGCATCCTCGACGACCATGCATTCTTCAAGGGCATTGATCCGGAACTGCGTCAGCTGCTGGTCGGCTGCGCCGCCAATGAGCGCTTCGACGCCGGCCAGTACCTGTTCCGCGAGGGTGCCAAGGCCGAAAAGTTCTGGCTGATCCGCCATGGCACGGTCGCCGTCGAGATCTATGCCGCCGGCAAGACGCCGATTACCGTCGAGACCCTGGGCGAGGGCGACGTGCTCGGCTGGTCGTGGCTGGTCGAGCCGCACAAGCACATGTTCGACGCCCGCGCGATGACCCTGGTGCGGGCCATCTCGATGGATGCCAGTTGCCTGCTCAACAAGATGAATGCCAATCACGCGCTCGGCTACGACGTCGCCCGTCGTTTCATGCCGCTGATGGCTCATCGCCTGCAAGCGGCACGTATGCAGATGCTCGATCTTTATGGTCCGGGGAGGTAGGCGTGACGGTGCAATCTCCCAAGGTCGTGATGCCGCCGGCCGATCCTATGGTGCCGATGGCGTTCCGCATCGACAAGGTCAAGAAGGAACTATCCGACACCTTCACCCTGGAACTGGTGGCGGAAGGCGGCGGTGCCTTCCCCTTCAAGCCCGGCCAGTTCAATATGCTGTACGCCTATGGCGTCGGCGAGGTGCCGATCAGCATCTCCGGCGATCCGGCGGAGCCGACCAAGCTGGTTCATACCATCCGCTCGGTCGGTGCGGTCACCCAGGCGATGGGCGAGCTGAAGGTCGGCGAGGCGATCGGTGTGCGTGGCCCGTTCGGCACGCCCTGGCCGGTGGAAGCCGCCTATGGCAATGATCTGGTGCTGGTCGCCGGTGGCGTCGGCCTGGCGCCGTTGCGGCCGGCCATCTATCAGGCGATGGCCGAGCGCGAAAAGTTCGGCCGGGTCATGATCCTGTACGGCGCCCGTACTCCCGAAGACATCCTGTTCAAGCGTGAACTGGAGAAATGGCGCGGTCGCTTCGACATGGAAGTGCTGGCCACCGTCGACCGTTCGACCGGCAAATGGGGCGGCAATGTCGGCGTGGTGACCAATCTGGTCGGCAAGGGCGGCTTTGATCCGCTGCACACCACCGCTTTCGTCTGCGGCCCCGAGATCATGATGCGCTTCGCCGTGCAGTCGCTGCAAAAACGCGGTGTCGACGGCGGCAACATCTATGTGTCGATGGAACGCAACATGAAGTGCGGTGTCGGCTTCTGCGGTCACTGCCAGTGGGGGCCGCATTTCGTCTGCCGCCACGGCCCGGTGTTCGCCTATGACGCCATCGCCGACATCTTCACCGTCAGGGAGCTCTGAGCCATGGTCGCCCAGCACAAACCCAAACTGGCGGTGTGGAAATTCTCGTCGTGCGACGGCTGTCAGCTCAGCCTGCTTGATTGCGAACTGGAACTGCTGGCCGTCAGCGAGGCGGTCGACATCGCCTATTTCCTCGAGGCCACCCGCAAAGACCCCAAGGGGCCGTGGGATGTCTCGTTGGTCGAGGGCTCCATCACCACGCCGCACGAGGCGGAAAAGATCCGCCAGATCCGCAAGCAGTCGAAGGCGCTGATCACCATCGGCGCCTGTGCGACCTCGGGCGGCATCCAGGCGTTGCGCAACTTCGCCGACGTCAAGGACTTCATCAGCCGCGTCTACGCCCGCCCGGACTTCATCGAGACGCTGGCGACCTCTACCGCCATCGCCGACCATGTGCCGGTCGACTTCGAACTGCGCGGCTGCCCGATCAACAAATACCAGCTGCTGGAAGTGCTGAACGCGTATCTCAACGGCCGCAAGCCGCTGATTCCGCGTCACTCTGAATGCCTGGAGTGCAAGCAGCGCGGCACTGTCTGCGTCATGGTGGCGCATGGTACGCCCTGCCTGGGGCCGGTGGTGCAGGCCGGCTGCGGCAATCTGTGTCCGTCGAGCACGCGCGGCTGTTTCGGCTGCTTCGGGCCGATGGAGACCCCCAATACCGCCTCGCTGGCGGCACAGTTCGCCGCCCTGGGCCAGGACGGTCGCGCCATTCAACGCGCCTTCCGCAGCTATAACAGCAATGCCGAGGCCTTCCGCAAGGAGAGCGAGCTTCATGGCTAGTCGTGTCATCAAAGTCGACGCCCTGGCGCGCGTCGAGGGCGAGGGATCGCTCTATGTCCGTCTGAAAGAGGACAAGATCGAAGAGGTCAAGTTCGGCATCTTCGAGCCGCCGCGCTTCTTCGAAGCCTTCCTGCGCGGCCGTGATTACTCGGAAGCGCCGGATATCACTGCGCGCATCTGCGGCATCTGTCCGATCGCCTATCAGATGGGCGCCATTCAGGCGATGGAAGACGCTTTGGGCGTCGTCGTGCCCGAGCCGATCCGCATGTTGCGCCGGCTGGCCTATTGCGGCGAGTGGATCGAATCCCATGTGCTGCATGTCTACATGCTGCACGCTCCCGACTTCCTGGGCATTTCCGACGCCCTGGAACTGGCCAAGAGCAATCGCGGTCTGGTCGAAGCGGCGTTGCGCCTGAAGAAGATCGGCAACGATATTCTCGAGACGGTGGGCGGCGGTCGTGCCATCCATCCCATCAACATGAAGGTCGGCGGCTTCTACCGGGCTCCGCGCAAGCGCGAGATTCGGGCGCTGGCCGAAGAAATGAAATGGGCGATCGAGGAGTCGCTGGCCACCATCAAGCTGGTCGGCGGCCTGCCGTTCCCCGAACTGTCGCAGGATTACACCTGTGTCGCCCTGCGCCACCCCAAGGAATACGCCATTCACGAGGGCCGGCTGATTTCCAACCGTGGCCTCGATATTCCGGTGTCGGAGTTCCTGCATCATTTTGACGAAGAACACGTCAAGCACTCCAACGCCTTGCATGGCTATCAGAAGCCCGATCGCTCGCCCTATCTGGTCGGCCCGATCGCCCGGTATAATCTCAACTTCGATCAGATGACCGATCTGGCCCGTTCCAGCGCGGCGGAAGCCGGTCTGCCACGCATCATCACCAACCCGTTCCACAGCATCGTGGTGCGCTCGGTCGAGGTGCTGCAAGCCTGTCAGGATGCCCTGGCCATCGTCGAGTCCTACGAGGAACCCGACGCGGCTTCGGTTAAGGTCACCCCGCGCGCCGGTATCGGCCACGGCTGCACCGAAGCACCGCGCGGCATCTGCTATCACCGCTATGAACTGGCCGAAGATGGCACCATCCAGGCCGCCCGCATCATCCCGCCGACCGCCCAGAACCAGAAGATGATCGAGGCCGACCTGCACAAGGTGGTCGAGGCCAATCTGGCGCTGACGGATGCCGATCTGAAGTGGCGCTGTGAACAGGCCATCCGCAACTATGACCCGTGCATTTCCTGCGCGACCCACTTCTTGAAGCTGGAAGTGGTGCGGGAGTAATTCCGCACCTTGTTGGTAACCCGCCTTGTCTGGCGGGTTACCAACGCCTTTCCTGGTTATCCTGACCGATAGGGTAAGATCAACGCAACAAGGGTGGTTGCGCTTGATATTGACGCGCAACATTCCATGTTGCATGATGGCCTCGTGGAAAAGCGAGTTCGCACCTACTCCCTGGCTGACATCAAGTCCGCATTCGCCGATGCGGCAAAATTGAATCGCACCAAGGTTTCAATCCGTGGGGCGGCCGCGTTGGGCATGGATGCCAGTGCCGTGGCGTTGGTGATCCAGGGATTGCAGGCGGCGGATTTCGACAAGAGTGCGACCGCCCATCACGACCATACCCGATGGCACGACAGCTACCGGCCGACCGTGGATGGCAGGCCCCTCTATTTGAAATTCACTGTGGATGATGAAGGCAAGCTGCTGTTGACCAGTTTCAAGGAGGCGACGGAATGAGTTCTGCCGGCAAAACCCGACCCTGTCCGTCCTGCGGCACCCCCATGACTTACGGCGAACGGGAGGAGACCGTCGCATATCAGGGCCATTCCCTTGTCTACCTGCAACCGGGGTGGCATTGCGATGCCTGTGACGATGGCATTGTCGACGGAGCCGACAATGAGATCGCTGATGCCGCCCTGCATGAGGTCATGGCTCGGGCGAAAAACTCACCACTCGCTCCCTTGCTCGTCCGCGCCGCTCGCGAGGCGGTTGGGCTGTCTCAACGGGAAGCCGGGCGGGTATTCGGTGGCGGCCCGACCGCCTTTTACAAATATGAGACCGTGAAAGCCGTTCCGTCGGAGGGAATGGCCAATCTGCTTCGTTTGGCGCTGGAGCGGCCAGATCTGTTCCGTCAACCGGCCGGGGCCGATCGCCGGCCCCCGGCTCAGGTCGATGTCGACCTTTTGCGCAAGGTGGACATCAACGACCGTCTGAATTCCATCGTTCGTCACGTTTATCCCGCGGCCCGCACCTTGCCGCCGTCATGATGCCGTGGCGTGGCCGACATATCCCACCGGGCAGCCAGGCCATCAGTCCGGCAGGGGGCTTCCATCGGTATATTTTTTTGTTTTGGTTCTGATAGTAAGGTGCAAGTTTAAAGCTATTCTAAATGCGTATTGACGGAGTTGTTGCTCCGGTCCTACCTTTGGCTTGCGGACCTGATCCGCCTCTGCCCAGCCAAGGGAGTGACGTCATGCATCTCAAAGGCTCGAAGACCGAAGCCAACCTGAAGGCGGCGTTCGCCGGTGAGTCCCAGGCCAATCGCCGCTACCTGTATTTCGCCCAGAAGGCCGATATCGAAGGGCACAACGATGTCTCGGCGCTGTTCCGCTCGACGGCGGAAGGCGAAACCGGCCATGCGTTCGGGCATCTGGAATTTCTCGAAACGGTTGGCGACCCGGCCACCGGCAAGCCGATCGGCCCGACCGAGGACAATCTCAAGGCCGCGGTGGCCGGAGAGACCCACGAATACACCGACATGTATCCCGGCATGGCCCGCGCCGCCCGGGACGAGGGTTTCGACGAAATTGCCGACTGGTTCGAAACCCTGGCCAAGGCCGAAAAATCCCACGCCGGCAAGTTCCAGAAAGCGCTGTCCGGGCTTGGCGCTTAGGCGGCTGGGGCGGCTGGTGCGGCGCGGTCCTCCAGCCGCCATTGAGGCGGCGGCCAAGCGCGGAGCGCGCCCGGCGAGGGCGTCGATGAGCCGTCCGGCTCATCTGTATAATAAGGAGGGCAGCCATGCGCGAAGGCAGCCTGGAGGCGCCGACCCGCCGGCCGTTGGCCTGGAGGGACGCCGATTTCCACGACGAGGCCAGACTGGATGCCGAATTGCGGCGGGTGTTCGACATCTGCCATGGCTGCCGGCGCTGCTTCAATCTGTGCGACAGCTTCCCGCGTCTGTTCGATCTGGTCGACGCGGCCGGAGATGCCGAAGTCGCGGGGGTCGCCAGCAAGGATTTCGGTCGGGTGGTCGACGCCTGCACCCTGTGCGACATGTGCTTTATGACCAAATGCCCCTATGTGCCGCCGCATCCGTTCGATGTGGATTTTCCCCATCTGATGCTGCGCTACCGCGCGGTGCAGTTCCGCAAGGGCGAGGTCGGCGTGATCGAACGCCAGTTGACCGATACGGATCGCAACGGCCGTCTTGGCGGTCTGGTGGCGCCGCTGGCCAACTGGGCGACGGCGGCCGGCAATCCGCTGACCCGGCCGATCATGGAAAAACTGGCCGATGTTCACCGTGAGGCACCGTTGCCGCGCTATCACGGCAAGACGCTGATGGCGCGGGCGCATGATCACCGGCCCGAGATCAATCGCGCCGCCCCGGCATTCGGCCGCAAGGTGGCCATCTTCGCCACCTGTTTTGCCAATTACAATCAGCCGAGCATCGGCGAGGCGACCTTGGCGGTGCTGGCCCGCAATGGTGTCGATGCCGAGATGGTCTATCCCGGCTGCTGCGGCATGCCGCAACTGGAGCATGGCGATATCGCCGGTGTTGCCGCCAAGGCTGCCCGGATTGCTGCGGCGCTGGCGGTGTGGGTCGATCAGGGATACGACGTGATCACTCTGGTGGCGTCCTGCACCTTGATGATGAAGACGGAATGGCCGCTGCTGCTGCCCGACGATGCCAATGTGCGCAAACTGTCGCAGGCGGTGTGGGAGGTCTCGGATTACATGGTCGACATCGCCCGCACCGAGGGACTCGCCGACGGCCTGCACCCGATCGAGGGAGGTGTCGCCGTTCACCTTGCCTGTCATGCCCGGGCGCAGAATGTCGGGCCCAAGGCCGCCGAGATGCTGCGGCTGATCCCCGGCACCGAGGTGACGGTGATTGAACGGTGCTCGGGCCACGGCGGCACCTGGGGCGTCAAGACCGGGAACTACCCGACGGCGCACAGGATCGCCAAGCCGACCGCGCAGCAGATTGTTCGCAGCGGCAAGCGTCATCTGGTCTCGGAATGCCCGCTCGCCGCCATTCATCTGAACGATGCGCTCAGCCGGTTGGGTGGGGATCAGCCGGACATCGCGCCGGCCCGCCATCCGATCGAGCTGTTGGCGCAGGCTTATGGACTCTAAGAAAGCGCCCTCGCCGGGCGCGCTCCGCGCTTGGCCGCCGCCTCAATGGCGGCTGGTTTCATGCACTGTGGGTCGGCCGAAAGGCCGGTGGCGAACTCATAAGAAAGTGCCCTCGCCGGGCGCGCTCCGCGCTTGGCCGCCGCCTCAATGGCGGCTGTTTCATGCACTGTGGGTCTAGGGGGTAGCATGCTCAGGACTTCGATTACCCGCGCCGACATCCTGCCGATCGCCGATTACGCCCGCCGTCGTGCCGAATTGCGCCGCCAGTCGATCGCCAGGAAACAGCATCGCCGCTTGCCGGTCGGGCCCTATGCCATGCTGTATTTCGAGAATTTCGACACCATGCTGGCCCAGGTCCACGAAATGCTGTTCATCGAGCGTGGTGGCGAGGCGCAATTGGCCGATGAACTGGAGGCCTACAATCCGCTGGTGCCGCAGGGAAGCGAACTGGTGGCGACGCTGATGTTCGAAATCGAGGACGAAATGCGCCGCCATCGCCTGCTGTCGGCGTTGGGCGGAGTCGAATATCAGGTTGCGCTGTGGCTGGGTGACGAGCGCGTGACCGCGGTCCCGGAACGGGATGTGGAACGCACCACCGCCGACGGCAAAGCCTCGTCGGTGCATTTCCTGCACTTTCCCTTTACCGCCGCTCAGATCGCCGCGTTCCGCAACCCCGCCACCCGGATCACCGCGGCCATCGAGCACCCCAACTACGGCCACGCCGCCGTTGTGCCTGAGTCGGTTCGCCGGGCACTGGCGGAGGATTTCGGGTCGGGCGACGCACCAGAATAGAGCGTGATCCGATCCGGTTGGATCACGCCAGCCGCCATTGCGGCGGCGGCCAAGCGCGGAGCGCGCCCGGCGAGGGCTGAACAATGAGAGCATTTTTCGACTTGGTCGGAAAATGCTCTCATGGAAAAGCGCCCGGTTTTCACCGGGCGCTTCCTTTACCCTTCCGCCGTGGTCAGGCGGCTTTGCTTTCGATGACCTTGGCCCCGGTGGGCTGTGCGGCCTCGATGCGGATTGAGCGCGGTTTCATGGCTTCCGGCACCTCGCGCACCAGATCAATATGCAGCAGGCCGTTGACCATGCTGGCGCCGGTGGGCTTGATGTGTTCGGCCAGTTCGAAACGGCGTTCGAACGAACGCCCGGCGATGCCGCGGTGCAGGTACTGGACGTTGGCCTCTTCCTTCCGCGCCTTGCCCGCCACCAGCAGGGTATGGTCCTGGGCGGTGATTTCGATATCGCTCTCGGCGAAGCCGGCCACCGCCATGCTGATGCGGTAGATGTCTTCACTCAGCTTCTCGATGTTGTAGGGCGGATAAGAAAGGGCCGACTCGTCCACACGGGTCGCGGCGTCGAGCACGCGCGCCAGATGGTCGAAACCGATCGACGAGCGGAACAGGGGGGAAAGATCGAAAGTACGCATTGTCCTATCCTCCAGTGAGCAATTGGACCGACTCGCCTGCGTCGTCATGACCGCAGGCCTTTGTTGTGTCATGCACGGTCCCGAATACGGCCACCGTGTGCGATATTAGCTAGGTCGTGGTTTCGCCGAGTCAAGGGCCCGACGTAGCCCAACAGGCGCGTTGAAAACAACAGAGGGCGCGAACACCTGGAATGAGGGGATGCAGGAGGATGCATGCAGC
>Ga0209515_10001642_pt1 | contig 36798 bp, 36 predicted proteins | sample Subgroupgradi54m_FD_187454 | JGI IMG/M metagenome (GOLD analysis project Ga0209515, IMG submission 187454) | Subsurface groundwater microbial communities from S. Glens Falls, New York, USA - GMW60B uncontaminated upgradient, 5.4 m (SPAdes)... ... | reverse complement strand
CCGCTACCAAGAAATCCTATCCGTCAGACGCATTTCCTCGCGCGGCGACCTAGTCTACGACCTCGAGGTGGAGGGGTTCGAGAACTTCTTCGCCAACGGGATCCTGTCCCACAACTCGCGCTGGGCGACCCATGGCGAGCCCTCGGCGGCCAACGCCCATCCCCACACCGACTGCGCCGGCCGGCTGGCCATCGTCCACAACGGCATCATCGAGAACTACGCAGAGCTGAAGGACCGCCTCATCAAAGGCGGGCACACGTTCCGCTCGAGAACGGACACGGAGGTCGTTGCCCACCTCATTGAGGAGCACGCCAAGCGCCATCCCGTCGCCGAGGCTTTCCGGCGGGCCCTGAAAGAGGTGCGCGGCTCCTACGCCATCTGTCTCCTGGCCGCCGACGAGCCGGAGAAGATCTACGGCGCGCGCAGCGGCAGCCCGCTCATCGTCGGCGTGGGCAAAGGGGAGGCGCTCTTCGCCAGCGACGCCACCGCGATCCTGGGGCGGACGCGCCAGGTGATCTACCTCAACGATCTCGAGGTGGTGGAGCTGACCCGCTCCGGGCCGCGCCTCTCGACGCTGCAGGGCAAGCCGGTGCGCCGCCGTCCGACGACGATCACGTGGGACATCGGCGCCGCACAGAAGGGCGGCTACCCGCACTTTATGCTGAAGGAGATCCACGAACAGCCCGCGGCCATCGAGCAGACGCTCATGAACCGGCTCGACTCCAAGGCGCGCCGGATTATCTTCGACGCCCGCACGAAACGATTCCTCGACCAGCTCAGCCCGCGCGCTCGCTTCATCATCCTCGGTTGCGGCACGGCCTACCACGCGGGGCTGGTGGGCGAGTATATGCTGGAAGAGTTCGCACACATTCCCGTCGTCGTCGACCTGGCGAGCGAGTTCCGCCACCGCGGCCCGATGCTGGACAAGCACACCACGGTGCTGGCGATCACGCAGTCCGGCGAAACCGCGGATACGCTGGCGGGGGTGCGCCTCGCGAAGGAGCAGGGGGCGAACGTCCTCTCCATCTGCAATGTGATGGGCTCTTCCATTGCGCGCGAGTCGGATGCGGTCCTCTACACGCACGCCGGCCCGGAGATCGCCGTCGCCTCGACCAAAGCCTACACCTCGCAGGTGACGACCCTGGCGCTGTTGACCCTCTACCTGGCCAAGCAGCGCCGGCAAATCGCCCCGGCGCCGTGGAAACGGCTGGTCGGAGAGCTCGCCACGCTGCCGCAGACCATCGAGCAGGCACTGGCGCTGGAGCCTTCGGTCAAGCGTGTCGCGGCCAAGTACGCCTCGGCCCGGAACTTTTACTACCTCGGCCGCCGGTATAACTACCCGAGCGCCCTCGAGGGCGCGCTGAAGCTCAAAGAGATCTGCCCGCGCATCCACGCCGAGGGCTACGCGGCGGGCGAGATGAAGCACGGGCCGATCTCGCTCATCCGCAAGGGCTGGCCCGTCGTGTTCTTAGCACCCCACTCGCCGGTCTACGAGAAGGTCATCTCCAACATCGAGGAAGTGCGCGCCCGGAAGGGCGAGTGCATCGTCGTCGCCTCGGAGGGCGACCAGGCAATCCGGTCATCCGCGGACAGCGTCCTGACCATCCCGCGGACCGAAGAGTTTTTCTCGCCAATCGTGGCGGCGATCCCGCTGCAGCTCTTCGCCTACTACGTGGCCGATGCCAACGGCTGCGATATTGATCAACCACCGAATTTGGCAAAAAGCGTCACCGTAGAGTAAACGCCCCTATGGCACTGGCGACATCGCTCCCTCGACTCGTCCCGCCTGCGGCGGGACTCGCTCGGGATTCCGCTCCGCGTCGCCGCGGGGCTTCACCAGCCGCCGAACTTGGCCAAGAGCGTGACCGTCGAATGAGAGAAGCGTTCATCGTTCATCGTTCGGCGTTCGTCGACGGTCGATGAACGACGAACAACGAATGACGAACGAACGCGACGGATCTCTCTACGTAGTCGCCACGCCCATCGGGAACCTCCAAGACATCTCGCTTCGGGCCATCGAGACGCTCAAGGCCGCGGATCTCATCGCCTGCGAGGACACGCGGCACGCAGGAATCCTGCTGAGGGCGCACGGCATCAAGACGCCGACGACAAGCTTCCACAGCTACAGCACCGATGCCAAGCAGCGGCAGCTGGTCGAACAGTTGCGGGCCGGGCGGCGGCTTGCGCTCATCTCCGACGCCGGACTGCCCGGCATCTCCGACCCCGGGACGCCGCTCATTCAGGCGGTGATCGGCGACGGGATTTCGGTGACGGTCATTCCCGGCGCGTCGGCCTCGCTGACGGCGTTAGTGCTCTCCGGGTTCCCGACGGATCGCTTCGTCTTCGAGGGGTTCCTGCCGGTGAAGCCCGGCGCGCGCCGCACCCGGCTGGAGACGCTGCGCGAGGAGCCTCGGACGGCGGTCCTGTACGAGTCGCCGCACCGGCTGCTCAAGCTGCTGAACGAGATCGACGCCGTGTTCGGCGACATCGCCGTCTCGGTCAGCCGCGAGCTGACGAAGCGCTTCGAAGAGACGCGGCGCGGGCCGGTGAGCCAGGTGCGCGCCCACTTCGAGCGGGAAGCGCCCCGCGGAGAGTTCGTCGTCGTGCTGCCCCCCAAGCGGATGAGGACGCATGGCCAACACGGTTCATCCTAGCGCCATCGTCGGCAAGGGCGCGAGGCTCGGCGACGGCAACGAGATCGGGCCGGGCTGTGTCATCGAGGATGGGGTCGTGCTCGGGTCGCGGAACCGGCTCTGGATGAACGTCTACGTCGGGCCGGGGACGACCATCGGCGATGAGAACCAGCTCCACATGGGGGCCGTCATCGGCCACCTGCCGCAGGACCTCGCCTTCTCCGGGAGTACGACCTACACGAAGATCGGCAGCCGCAACACGATCCGCGAGTACGTCACCATCCACCGCGGCACGAAGGAGGGGACCGCCACCGTCCTCGGCGACGACAACTTCCTGATGGCCAACGCGCATCTCGGGCACAACTGCCGGGTGGGCAGCCGGACGATCTTCGTCAATCTGGCGACGCTGGCCGGCGAGTGCGTGGTGGAAGACGAAGCGGTACTCTCCGGTATGATCGTCATGCACCAGTTCACGCGGATCGGGCGGCTGGCCATGGTCAGCGGCCTCTCGGCGGTGAACAAGGACGTGCCGCCGTTCATGCTCTGCGGCGGCCGGCCCGCGGTGATTCAAGGATTGAACGTCGTGGGGATGCGTCGGGCGGGCCTGGCGATAGCCGCGCGGGAGGACATCAAGCGGGCGTATCGGTTCCTGTACCGCGAAGGGCTCAGCGTGCCGCACGCGCTCGACGCGATCGATCGCGAATGCCGGTCGCTGGAAACGCAGGCCCTCGTCGCGTTTGTGAAGGGCTCGAAGCGCGGCATCAGTGCAGGCATCGGTTCTGAGGAGGGGGAGCAAGCGGAGACGCTCCTTCCGAAGAAACCTCCGCAAAACCCGGCATTGGCTGAATAGCGGCAAGGGGCTCATGTGACCCCGCCCAAGCTCAGGAGCTCTCCGCAGAGCTGAGGGCGGCTTTCTGACCGCCCATTTTTAATCCATGGCAAGTTGATTTGTCGCCTTCATTGACCTAGAGTCTACCAATTGAGTATGGTTGAGCTTGGGGTTGTCCTGGTCTGTCTAGTGGGTGGTCGGACAGAGGTTCGCAGGGAAGGACTCCCTTGACAGGGAGGTTGGTGGTCCAAGAGACAGCGTCGGCGCTCATGCCGTGGTGCCCGTATCCCTTGTGGTCGTCCTAAACAGGGCGGAGCCGTCTCCATGCTCAAGATCGGCGGTGTAAAACTTGGCAAGGTGCCCCGCGTGGTGCTCGCTGTCGTCGGGGAGTCTTCAGCCGTTGCCCAAGCGGCAGGCGAAGGGATAGATATTCTTGAGGCGCGCGTTGATCTCTTCGACGGACAGTTGACCTCAGCGAGTGTCGTTGATGAGGTGAAGGTTCTGAAGCGCCACGAGATGCCATTAATCGGCACCATTCGCGGCCAGGGTGAGGTGCGCGGAACGGCGAGGGTGTCTGATGCCCAACGCGAAGCGCTCTACCAGCACCTCTCGCCACTAGTTGATGCGATTGACATTGATCTCAGTGCGACGATGTTGAAGTCCGTCATCGCGACAGCTCGACGGAATAAGAATACCATGATTCTCTCCCACCATGACTTCCGCAGCACGCCTCCAGCATCGACGCTGGAGCACATCGTGCGCAAGGCGACCACGCTCGGAGCCGACATTATCAAGATCGCCACGCTTGCCAGGAACGAGAGCGACGTGGTGCGGTTGTTACAGTTCACGGCAGCCCATCGTCAGAACAATCTCGTGACGATTTCGATGGGGAACATCGGGTCTCTCTCGCGTCTGGTCTTGCCTTTTGCCGGGTCACTCCTGACCTACACAAGCGTCAATCCCTCGGACGGCCAGATTGGTGCAACACGATTGATCGAAGACCTCCGGTTTTATTATCCTCGCTACAATGAGGCATTGATCAACCGAACCCGTCTGTTAGAGTTCGTCTAGCCCCCCCGACAGTTTCTCCCCGATCTCCAATTTTTCTCACAGGCCACCTAAAACGACGATTTCAGGTTAGGCCACTACCTAAATAGTAGCAGATATTAGTCTATCTAAAAAGGTATTGACAGGGTGGGTCGTTCTTTAGTATAATGTACTCACGTTGATCACCTTTAAATCCGCCCTGAGAGACGGAGAAGGACGATGGTGCACGCAACCTCTTCCTCAGACTTAAAGACCCCAGCCAGATGGCGGGGGTCTTTTGTTTCCTTCCGATATCAGATCCCTTCTCCCAGGAGTTTTCCTGAAGATGGTATCTGATATCGGCCATAGGGCGTTCCGGGAGAAGGCGAAGGTGCTGGACGCCGAAGCGATCCGCCGCGCCATGGTCCGCATCGCTCACGAGATCCTGGAGCGGCGCAAGGGCGGCCAGGAGCTGGCCCTGGTCGGCATCCGCACGCGGGGGGCGATCCTCGCCCAGCGGCTCGCGCGCGAGATGGAAACGATCGACCGCCGCCCAGTCCAGGTCGGCGTCCTGGACATCACGCTCTACCGCGACGACCTCTCCCGCGTTGCCCCCCACCCTATCGTCCGCGCCACCGATATTGCGTTCGATGTCACCGATCTCGACGTGGTACTCGTGGACGACGTGCTCTTCACCGGACGGACGATCCGTGCCGCCCTCAACGCGCTGAACGACCTGGGGCGGCCCCGCACGATTCAGCTCGCGGTCCTGGTCGACCGCGGCCACCGCGAGCTGCCCATTCGGGCGGACTACGCGGGGAAGAACATCCCCACCAGCCTTGCCGAGCACGTGGAGGTCCGGCTGGGCGAGCTCGACGAGAAGGAAGAGGTTGTGCTGGAAGAGCCGGTCGCGGCCGGAGACGGTGCGTAAATGGCCATGACCACGACCCGCCCCGCCAGCCAGACGGCGCGCTGGACGAAGAAGGACCTGCTCGGACTGCGTGAGCTCTCCGCGGAGGAGATCCGGCTCATCCTCGAGACCGCGGAGTCGTTCCGCGAGATTTCCCTGCGCCCGATCAAAAAGGTCCCCGCCCTGCGCGGCAAGACGGTCGTCAATCTCTTCTTCGAGCCCAGCACCCGCACCCGCACCTCGTTCGAGCTCGCCGCCAAGCGGCTCTCCGCGGACATCGTCAACATCGCCGCGCAAAGCTCCAGCCTCTCCAAGGGCGAGACAGCCCTCGACACCGTCCGCAACCTCGAGGCGCTGAAAGTGGATATACTCGTCATCCGCCACGCGGCGGCCGGTGCGCCGCACCTCATCGCACGGCGCACGCACACCCCCGTCATCAACGCGGGCGACGGTGCGCACGAGCACCCGACCCAGGCGCTGCTCGACCTCTTCACGATCCAGGAAAAGAAGGGCCGCATCGCCGGCCTGCGCGTCGCCATCGTCGGCGACATCGCCCACTCGCGCGTCGCGCGCTCGAACATCTGGGGGCTGACGAAGCTGGGGGCTTCCGTGACCGTGTGCGGTCCACCCACCCTGATCCCGCCGCAGGTTGAGCAGCTCGGCGTGCAGGTTGCGCACCGGCTGGAGGAGGTGCTTGCGGAGGCCGACGTCCTGATGCTCCTGCGCATTCAGCACGAGCGGCAGGAACGGCACCTGATTCCGAGTCTGCGCGAGTACCGGCTCCGCTACGGCATCGACCGCGAACGGCTGGCCCACGCCAAGCCGGGTGTCCTCATCATGCACCCTGGCCCGGTTAACCGTGGTGTGGAACTGGACTCGGCGGTGGCGGAGGGGCCCTACTCGGTGATCCTCGACCAGGTGACGAACGGCCTCGCGATCCGCATGGCGGTACTGTATCTTGTTTCCGGGGCGCCCAAGGCGGACGAGGAGCCGGCGTGATGGCGACGAGCCGGCCGCGGAGCCTCTCATGGTGAAGCTGCTCATCAAGGGCGGCCGCGTGGTGGACCCGGCCAGCCGGCGGGACGGACGGTTTGATGTGCTGATCGACAAGGGGCTCGTCGCCGATGTCCAGCCCTCGATTCCGGGCAACGGGGCCAAGGTCATCGACGCGTCAAACATGATCGTGGTCCCAGGTCTCGTAGACCTGCACACGCATCTGCGCCAGCCCGGACGGGAGGACCAGGAGACGATCGAGAGCGGTTGCCGCGCGGCACTCGCCGGCGGCTTCACGACGGTTTGCGCGATGCCCAACACCACGCCGGCGATGGACCAGCGGGGGATCGTGGACCTCGTGCACCAGGAGGTACTGCGGCTGGGCCTCGCGGATGTCCGGCCCATCGGCGCGATCACCAAGGGTCGAGAGGGGAAAGAGCTGACCGACTTCGGCGAACTCTTCGACGCGGGGTGCGTGGCGCTCTCCGACGACGGCAGCTCGGTCGCCGATGCCTTTCTCATGCGGCGGGCGCTCGAATACGCCACACTCTTCGGCCGGCCGCTCATCCAGCACGCGGAGGACCCGGCGCTGGCGGCGGACGGGGTCATGCACGAGGGGTTGGTCTCAACGACGCTGGGTTTGCGCGGCATGCCGGCCGAGGCCGAATCGGTGATGGTGGCGCGGGACCTCGCGCTGGCCGAATTGACCGGCGGGTGGATACACTTCGCCCACCTCTCAAGTGCCAAGTCGGTCGAGCTCATCCGGCAAGCGAAGCGCCGGGGCGTGCGCGTGACCTGCGAAGTGACGCCGCACCACCTGGCGCTCACCGAGGACGCGGTTGAAGGGTTCAAGACCGACGCGAAGGTCAATCCACCCCTGCGGACCGAGCAGGATCGCCTCGGCCTCCTCGAGGGACTACGGGACGGCACCATCGACTGCATCGCCACCGACCACGCGCCGCACACCGACTGGGAGAAGGAGGCGGATTTCGATGCGGCCCCCTTCGGCATCAGCGGGCTGGAGACCGCACTCGCGGTGTGCGCGACGACGCTGGTCACACCCGGCCGGCTCTCGTGGCCGCAGCTCATCGAGAAGCTCGCGCTCAATCCCGCGAAGCTCATTGGGAGCCCGGCCGGCACGCTGCGTCCCGGCGTCGAGGCGGATCTGACCATCATCGATCCCGCGGCGACATGGACGGTCGACCCCGCGCGGTTCGTCTCAAAGGGCCGCCACTCTCCGTTCGCCGGCCGCACGCTCACCGGTGCCGTCGTCCGGGTGCTGCGGCACGGCAGCGAAGTAGAGGCATGAGCGGCCTACCTGGCATGGATCGTCCACCGTCCACGGCCCACCGTCAACCGAAAACGCGGCTCGGTCGACGGTTGACGGTCGACGGTCGACGAGACCTCGGTCGAGAGGAACCTTTCGCATGAGCGGCCGGGCGCAGACGGCCTGGCTCGTGCTCGAAGACGGCACGGCGTTTCCCGGACGATCCGTCGGCGCCTCCGGCGAGGCGTTCGGCGAGGCGGTCTTCAACACGTCGATGACCGGCTATCAGGAGGTCCTGACCGACCCCTCCTATAAAGGCCAGATCGTGGCCATGACCTACCCGCACATCGGCAACTATGGCGTGAACGAGGAGGACGTCGAGTCGCGGCGGCCATGGGTCGAAGGGTTCATCATGCGCGAGCTCTCGCCGATGGCGAGCAGCTTCCGCTCGCAAGAGCCGCTGGACGCCTACCTGAAGCGCCAGCATGTCGTGGCGCTGGATGGGGTGGATACGCGCGCGCTCACGCTGAGGCTGCGCCAGCAGGGCTCGATGAAGTGCGGCCTCTCAACGACGGAGCCGGATCCCGCGTACTTGCTGGCGCGCGTACGCTCCTCGCCGGACATCGTGGGCGTGGACCTCGTCACGGAGGTCACCTGCGACGCGCCGTACGACTGGCCGCTTCGCGGCCCTTCCGAGTTGGCCCCGAGCCTCCAGCCCCGTCCGCCCCGGCCGACAGCATTGTGGTCGGCGGGCCGGGGAACCCCCAGCTTCTCGATCGTGGTCATGGACTTCGGCGTGAAGTACGGCATTCTCCGTCGGCTCACCATTGCCGGCTGCCGCGTGATGGTCGTGCCAGCCGCCACACCGGCTGCGGACATCCTCGCGCGCAAGCCGGACGGGGTCGTGCTCTCCAACGGACCGGGCGACCCGGCTGCGGTGCCGTACGCGATCGAGACGATCCGCACACTCATGGGGGAGCTACCGATCTTGGGCATCTGCCTCGGCCACCAGCTCCTCGGCCGGGCCTACGGCGGCGACACCTTCAAGCTCAAGTTCGGCCACCATGGCGTCAACCACCCGGTGCAGGACCTGGCGACCGGCAAGGTCGAGATCACGACGCAGAATCACAACTTCGCCGTGCGGCTGGACACGATCCCCGGCGGGTGCGTCGAGGAGACGCACACCAGCCTCAATGACGGCACGGTGGAGGGCATGCGCCACGCCAGCCTGCCCATCTTCAGCGTGCAGTACCATCCAGAGGCTTCGCCGGGACCGCACGACGCGCGGCACCTCTTCCGGCGGTTCCTCGACCTCGTCGGCGGCGTCCATGCGTAGGGAAGACAGGGACGAGTGATGGCTCGTTTCATCGCCGATTTCCACATCCACTCGCGCTACAGCCGCGCGTGCTCCAAGGACTTGACGGTGAGCGAACTGGCGAAGTGGGCGAAGGTCAAGGGCATCGGTGTGCTGGGCACCGGCGACTTCACGCATCCACGCTGGCTCGAGGAGTTGAAGGAGGAGCTGCGCGACGCGGGTAGTGGCCTCTACGAGCACGCCGGCGTGCGGTTTCTGCTGACGGCCGAGGTCAACACGCTCTTCTACAAGAGTGGCCGGGCGCACCAGATCCACCACCTCTTGTTCCTGCCCAGTCTCGAAGCCGCCGAGCGGCTCAACACAGCACTCGCGTCGTTCGGGGGGTTGGACATCGATGGCCGGCCCACACTGCGGATCGAGCCGGCTCGCTTAGTGGAAATCCTGCTGGGCCTGGAGCCGCGCGCGATGCTCGTGCCGGCGCACGCCTGGACGCCGTGGTTCGCGATCTTCGGCTCCACGTCGGGATTCGACGCGGTGGAAGAGTGCTTCGAGCATCAAGCCAAGCACATCTTCGCGCTGGAGACCGGCCTCTCCTCCGACCCGGCCATGAACTGGCGGCTGACGAGCCTGGACCGCTACACGCTGATCTCTAACTCCGATGCCCACTCGGCCAGGCGCATCGGGCGCGAGGCGAACATCTTCGAGGGCGAGGTCACCTACGACGCGATTGTCGACGCCCTGAAGAGGAAAGGTCCCACGCGCCTCGTGGGAACGCTCGAGTTCTTTCCGGAAGAGGGGAAGTACCACTATGACGGCCACCGCGTCTGCAAGGTCCGGTGGTCGCCGGCTGAAAGCCGGCAGCACGGGCTCCGGTGCTCGGTCTGCGGACGCAAGGTCACCGTGGGCGTCATGCACCGGGTCGAGACGCTGGCCGACCGGCCGGAGGGCGTCGTGCCGCCGCAGGCGGTCCCGTTCCGGCGCACCGTGCCGCTCGATGAAATCATCTCGGAGGCACTCGGCGTCGGGGTCGGAACGCAGACGGTGGACCGTGAGTACCAGGCGCTGATCTCCCGCTTTGGCACCGAGTTCGGCGTCCTGCTGGACACACCGGGCGAGGAGCTGCGGCGGGCCGCCCTCCCCAAGGTCGCCGAAGGGATCCTGCGGATGCGCGAAGGGCGCGTGACCATCGAGCCGGGCTACGACGGCGAGTATGGCAAGGTGCACATCTTCGGCGAAGCGGAGCCCCTTGTGCCGAGCGAGCAACAGATAACGCTGTTTTGACTCCATAGAGTTATAATGTTATAATTCTATCTGGAGGTGATGACGATGAAACGAGCGCAGATTTATCTGGATGATGAGGTGTACGAGGCGGTGAGGACGGCCGCGTTTAATCAACGGACGTCGATCTCCTCGCTGATGCAGCAATGGGCGCGAGAGAAGACACTCGGTGCGCCGAGGAAGAAGCGCTACGCCGCGGGACTGTTGGAACTCGCCGGCATCTTCCATGATCGCAAGCATGATATCTCGGAGCGTCATGACGACTACGTGTGGGGAGATGTCGAGTGAACGCGTTAGTTGATAGCAGCGCCCTCTATGCCCTCACGATTGCGGAAGACCGTCACCATCTCCAAGCCCGCGCCTGCTTCGAAGAGCTGCAACAGTCGGCCGCCGTGCTGACGACGACCAACTACATCCTGTGGGAATGCGCGACCCTCGTCCAGCGACGGTACGGTATGGGCCACGCCCAGGCGCTGTTGCAGAAAGCCGGGACCTTGCTTGACGTGCTCTGGATCGGGGCGCAGGAGCATGAGCAGGCGCTCAAGCTCTGGACAGCGGCTGGGCGGCGGGCCTTGAGTCTCGTCGATTGCACGAGCATGGTTGTCATGCGACAGCACCACATGCACCGTGTGGTCGCCTTTGATCGCCATTTTGCCGAGGCGGGATTTGAGATGTTGCCTCGCGCGGATCGTGTCGCGGAGCGGCGTGGACCATACCGGGCCAAGTCCCTGAGCAAGCGCTCGGCGCGATGAAGAGACGACGGGTCGCGTTGCTCACCGATCAGCAATACCGCGCACTTCAACGCATGGCACGAGTCCACGACACGTCGCTCTCCGCCATCGTCAGGACGATCGTGCAAGCCGAACTCTTGCATGATCCCGCGGCTCGTGCGCAGATCCAACGCTGCCATATACCACGGAAATAGGGGAAATGGCGGGACACGATGCCCGTTTCGCCCTGCGCCATAGTCGGCAATAGGTATGATATCCCTGTCTTTCCTTGTGTATTTCGAGAGAGGAAGACCCCATGAGCGCGTCAGCCATTTTGCAACAAAAGCGTGAGGCGCTGATTCAACAGCTTAGGCGCATGACACCCGACGATCGGCTGACAGCCTATGCGCACCATTCGCAGCTCATGCATCAGATGTACCAAGCTGGCGTGAAGCATCGCGCAGGCCGTGTGCCCTCCCCCAAGCGGAAGAGCCCGAAGAGCCGATGAGGACAACGGGTCCCGGTCAATCAGCCCTCCTGCTGTTGGACGCGATTGATTGTTTGAAGGCTCTGCGGATTCCATACGCCATCATCGGCGCCGTCGCCGCCTCCTTCCATGGGGTGGTGAGGGCGAGCCTGGATGCGGATGCGCTCATCTCCTTGCCAGCCAACCACGCAGATGTCGCCGCCTTGAGCGCCGCATTGCAGCAGGCCGGCCTGACGAGCACCTATCGAAGGGGGGATGCGCATGACCCCATCGGCGCGGTGCTCAGCGCGGAAGATCGCTTTCACAACCGGGTTGATTTGCTGATGGGTATTCGCGGGATGACCGAAGCGGTGTTTGCTCGGACGATGGAAGCGGAATTCATGAAGGCGCGAATCCGCGTCGTTGGTCTTGAAGATTTCATCGCGATGAAAATCCTGGCGGGCGGCCCGAAAGACTTAAGCGACGTGGCGGGTGTGCTTCGGGTTTCGTTCGAGCGGCTGAATCGGCCATTGCTGAACACGCTGGTCCAACCCTACGGGAAAGACGCCGTCCGCACACTGGAATCGTTATTGCGGGGCCGGCAATGAGTTTGTCTCCGCCGAAGGCAGCCCAAGGAAGAACGCCTCCGGCTCTCCACGAGCATTCGGCAGCGGCTGAGATAGGCATTATGGTTCAGGGAAATAGTTATGTGTCACCGGAATCCAGGGTAGCGCCAGAGGATCTCGAGGAATTCGTGAGGAGCAAAAAGAATAGGTGGCGAGTTTTAATGGCCGAGCTCTATTACTCTCAACGCCAGAAGCGAAATCAACAGGTTCCTCAGGTTCAGGTTGGCTCAGATTTTTGGACTGCTTTTCTGACTTATCTGAACCGACGTTCCAACGACAATTATTTCTGCAAAGCATTTCCAGACCATTGCTCTGACGGCCATCAAGAAGGTAGAAATGACCAGCTCGTAGCTTCGCGCATACGAGAAGAACTAGGCGAGGTCCAATGGCCCATCCCCAACGGGGAAGGTCACGAACTCCCCGATACTGAACGAATCCTAGATGTCCTTGAATTTTTCTTTAAGCATGTAGCAAAATCCACTCAGAGTCGGTATCACGACCACTGTGGTGGCTCCCACCCGACAGAATATGACGTTGCACAAGGGCGATATGAGTACACGGTGCAAATCAATGGAATGCTTAAACGATTTCACCATCCCTACAAACTACAAAAGGGGAGTATCGTTCTCGGCGGTTCAGAAGTTATGGATGCGCGGGTATCTTCAGTCGAACTGAAAACCCAGGATGCTCATCTATTGAGACTGCTCGGTAGTGCTCTGGACAATTTCTACGATAGGTCAGGCACAAAGAAACTGGAGGGTTTGCGAAGTTTAGTTGATGCTTTCGAGCGGCTCAAGACGCTTGAGGATGAAGATAAGAAAACCAGCGTCACCAAAGTAATAGGAAAGCTTTCTGTTGTTGAGGAAATTCGTCAGCATTACGAGCAGCACTTGCGAAAGCTAACAGAGCTCGCGAATAAGTACACCATTCGTCACCACGAAGCTGGAAAAGTTGTGTTAGATGACGAATCCACCATCGAGTATCTGTTCTACAGCTACGACAATCTTATTCGATTGATCCTCGAAAAGTATGAAATGGTGGAAAATGTTTATTAAGTGGCGAGGCAGTTGAAAGATAAGGTGACAAGAAAGATAAGGACACCCATGTAAGGTGCCAGGTATCGAGGGACAGGCGTCAGTGAAATCATCAGGCGTCTCTATGGTTACAGGCGGCTGTTGTTGAACGCGCGAACGCGCCAACGGGCACACGCGCAAACAGGCTGACATGCCCAAACGGACGGATATCCACAAGATTTTGATCATCGGCTCAGGGCCGATCGTCATCTCCCAGGGCTGCGAGTTCGACTACTCCGGGACGCAGGCGTGCAAGGCGCTGCGGGAAGAGGGCTTCTCGGTCGTCCTCGTCAACTCCAACCCCGCCACCATCATGACCGACCCCGAGATGGCCGACCGCACCTACATCGAGCCCATCACCGCCGAGACCATCGAGAAGGTCATCGAGCGGGAACGACCCGACGCGTTGCTGCCGACGCTGGGCGGGCAGACGGCGCTCAATGTGACCGTCCAGCTCGCCGAGCGCGGGACCCTGCAACGCTTTGGCGTCCAGCTCATCGGAGCGACGATCGAGGCGATCAAGCGCGCCGAGGACCGCGAGCTCTTCAAGCAGACCATCGAGTCGGTGGGTCTGGAGGCGCCGCGCGCGGGCTTCGCGCGTAGCCTCGAGGAGGCGCGCGCCGCGGCACAGACCATCGGCTTCCCGGTCGTCATCCGGCCCAGCTTCACGCTCGGCGGCACGGGCGGTGGGGTGGCGTATAATGCCGAGGAGTTCGAGCGGATCGCGAAGCTCGGCCTCGAGCGCTCGATGATCGGCCAGATCTCCGTCGAGGAGTCGGTCCTCGGCTGGAAGGAGTTCGAGCTCGAAGTGATGCGCGACCGGGCGGACAACGTCGTCATCGTCTGCTCCATCGAAAACGTCGACCCGATGGGGGTGCACACCGGCGACTCCATCACGGTCGCACCCGCTCAGACGCTGACCGACCGCGAGTACCAGGAGATGCGCGACGCCGCCAGCACGATCATCCGGGCCATCGGGGTCGAGACCGGCGGTGCCAATATCCAGTTCGCCGTCCATCCCGACTCAGGCCGGCTGCTCGTCATCGAGATGAACCCGCGCGTCTCGCGCTCTTCGGCGCTCGCCTCGAAGGCGACGGGCTTCCCGATCGCGAAGATCGCGGCCAAGCTCGCCGTCGGCTACACGCTCAATGAGCTCGCCAACGACATCACGAAGCAGACCCCGGCCTCCTTCGAGCCCGCCATCGACTACGTCGTCGTGAAGATCCCGCGCTTCGCCTTCGAGAAGTTCCCGGCCGCCGACCCCACGCTCACGATCCAGATGAAATCGGTGGGGGAGACGATGGCGATCGGCCGCACGTTCACCGAGGCGCTCCAAAAAGGGCTGCGCGGGCTGGAGATTCGCAAGGACGGCTGGGATGCGGACGGGAGCACGACCCCGCGCGACGTCCTGCGCCAGAAGCTCGCCGTCCCCACCGCAGAACGCATCTTCCAGCTGAAGGAGGCGCTCGTGGCCGGAGTGTCGCTCGAGGAGATCTTTCAGCTGACGAAAATCGACCGGTGGTTCCTGCGCCAGCTCTACATGCTCGTGAAGGAGGAGCAGGCGCTGGCCGCCGCGCAGGAGACGATGCGCGCCTGCGTTGAGGCATCGACCGGCAGCGCCGTCCAGACCAACGGCGCCGTCTGGCTCTCGCGCGCCAAGCAGCGCGGCTTCAGCGACCGGCAGCTCGCCCGGCTGTGGGAGCTCGATGAGGCGACCATCCGGTGCTGGCGGACCGAGTGGGGGATCCTGCCCGCCTACTATCTCGTGGACACCTGTGCGGCGGAGTTTGAGGCGAAGACACCGTATTACTACTCCACCTACGAAACCGCCCCGGTTCAGCTCGGCTCAGGGCTCAGGGCTGAGGGCTCTGGGTCGGTTCCCCCAGCCCCCAGCCCCCAGCCCCCAGCCAAGCAGCGGAAAAAAGTGATGGTCCTCGGCGGCGGTCCCAATCGGATCGGGCAGGGCATCGAGTTCGACTACTGCTGTGTCCACGCCGCGTTCGCCCTCCGGGAGCTGGGGATCGAGGTCATCATGGTCAACTCCAACCCGGAGACCGTGTCGACCGACTACGACACGTCCGACACGCTCTACTTCGAGCCGGTGACGCTGGAGGATGTGTGGAACATCGTGCAGCGCGAGCGGCCCGACGGGGTCATCGTCCAGTTCGGCGGGCAGACGCCGCTCAACCTGACGAACGGCCTGGCCAAGCTGGGCGTGCCGATCCTCGGGACCAAGGCGGCGTCCATCGACACGGCGGAGGACCGGGAGAAGTTCAAGCGGCTGCTCGATGAGCTGGGCCTGCGCCAGCCGCCCAGCGGTACCGCCCTGACCATGGAAGAGGCGACGCTGACCGCACGCGCCATCGGCTTCCCCTGCTTGGTGCGCCCCTCGTACGTGCTGGGCGGCCGCGCGATGGAGATCGTCTACGATGAGGAACAGCTCCAACCCTTCGCCCGCCGGGCGTTCGAGGCCTCGCCGGGGTTCCCGGTGCTGATCGACCAGTTCCTCGAGGACGCCATCGAAGTGGACGTGGACCTCGTCGGCGACGGCGAGACGTTCGTCATCGGCGGCATCCTGGAGCACATCGAGGAGGCGGGCATCCATTCGGGCGACTCCGCCATGGTCCTGCCGCCCCACACGCTCGGCGATGAGCCGCTCGCCGAGATCCGCGCCGCTGCGCACAAGCTCGCGCGCGCCTTGCGCGTGGTGGGGCTCATGAACGTCCAGTTCGCCGTGAAGGACGATGCGGTCTACGTCCTGGAGGTCAACCCCCGGGCCTCCCGGACCGTGCCGTTCATCTCCAAGGCGATTGGGGTCCCGCTCGCCAAGGCCGCGACGCGCGCGATGGTCGGGATCAGCCTGCGCGAGCAGGGCTGGACGGAGGAAATCATCCCACCGTTCCTCGCGGTCAAGGAGTCGGTGTTCCCGTTCTCGCGCTTCGCGGGCGTGGACATCGGCCTCGGTCCGGAGATGCGCTCGACCGGGGAGGTGATGGGCATCGACGAGGAGTTTGGGCGGGCGTTCATCAAGTCGCAGATCGCCGCGGGCCAGCTGCTGCCGCGCCAGGGGGTCGTGTTCGTGAGCGTCAAGAACCGCGACAAGCGCGCCGTCGTGCTCGTCGCCCAGCGGCTCGAGGCGCTCGGCTTCCAGCTCGTCGCGACGCACGGGACGCTGAAGGCGCTGCAGCGCTACGGCGTGGACGCCAAGCCGGTCAAGAAGATCCACGAGGGGCGGCCGAACGTCCTCGACCTCATCAAGAGCGGCCAGATTCAGCTGGTCATCAACACCCCATCCGGCCGCCTGCCGCGCGCCGACGAAATCCAGATCCGCTCGGCAGCGGCGATGCTGGGCCTTCCCTGCATTACCACGATCGCCGGCGCGCAGGCCTCGGTGAGCGGCATCGCGGCAGCGCTGAAGCGCGAGCTGACCGTGACGCCGATTCAGGACTATCACAACCGCATCCGCGCCCAACGGGCGGGCACCACGCCGGAAGGAGCTGTGTAACATGGAAGAAGCCGAGCGCCGCCGCGCGCCGCGAGTCGCCCGCTCGCTGATGATCCGGTACCAGCCGCCGGGCAAACGCACCTGGCTCATGTCGTCGCTGCGAGACCTGAGCAGCGGCGGGGCACGGTTTCTCTCCGAGCACATGTTCGCGGGGGGCGAGGTCGTCGAAGTCCGGCTCGTGCTGCCCACCGTGAGCCAGCCAGTGCCGCTCAAGGCGCGCGTGGCGTGGACAAAACCGTGGCGGGCAAGCTTGCTCGAAGTCGGCATCACGTTCGACCCGGGCGATGCGGGGATCCAGCGGACGATTGATGAGGCGATCAGCGGGTTCCTGGACCGGAAGTCCTCGTGATGGGGCAGGAACGCCGGCACTTCCCACGCATTCGCGAGCCGTTCACGATCCAGTACCGGCGCTCCGGCGAGGTCGCCTCCTCCTGGTCCCGGGTGACGGTCAGCAACCTCAGCGCGGGCGGCCTGCACTTCCGGTGCGCGGATGAGCCGCTGGAAACGGGCGCGCTCCTCCAGATACAAGTCGCCCTGCCGGAGTTTCACGAGCCGATGACGCTCAAGGCGCTGGTGGTGTGGAACCAGGTGCACGCCTCAGGCGTGACGGAAGTCGGTGTGGAATTTCAACACCTGGACATCAAACAACAGCTAGTGATCGATCGCCTGGTCGGTTTTCTCAAGCAGTCTGTGTAGCCGATTCTGGGGTTCTCCCTGGAGAGCGTATGGGGTCAGAGCAGCGTCGCTTCGATCGCGTGGCGGCCTTGTTTGAGGTCGAGTGTCGGCGGGCTGGCTCACTGTCGGAGACGTGGCGGCGCGTGACCGTCGTCAACTTCAGCGCGGGGGGGCTCGGGTTCTGCTCGGGGGAGCTGTTTGAGTCCGGGGAGTCGCTCGAGGTGCAGATCCGGTTCCCGAGCTTTCGCGCGCCGCTCCTGATGCGCGCTCGGGTCGTGCGGGGGGAGTTGCTGGCGCCGGGCACGTGTCGTTGCGCCGTCGAGTTCGTTGAGATGACCGTGGACCAACAAGCTCAGCTCGACGATCTCGTCCAGTTCCTCCGGACGCGTCCCGCATCGTCCTGACGCATCGCTCGGAATCATGCCTGACTTGCGCGTCAATCTGGGTTCGCTGAGCCTGGCCAATCCGGTCCTCGCCGCGGCCGGGACGTTCGGCTACGGTGTGGAGTTCGCCCGGACGGTCCGTCTTGAGCGGCTCGGTGCGCTCGTGACGAAGACGCTGACCCCCCAGCCATGCGTCGGCCACCCGCCGCCGCGGCTCGTCGAGACGCCCTCGGGGATGCTCAACGCCGTCGGACTCCAGAACATCGGCCTCGACGCGTTCCTCCGGGATAAGCTGCCCGCGCTCCGGGATCTGCGCGTGCCGCTCATCGTCAGCGTGCTCGGCGAATCGGCTGAGGAGCTGACTCGAATGGCCCGAGCGCTCGACAGGGCGGATGGAGTGGCGGCGCTGGAGCTGAACCTGTCCTGCCCGAATCTGCAATACCGCTCAGGGCTCAGGGCTCAGGGCTCAGGGCAAGAGCCGGGCATGACTGACCCCGAGCCCCGAGCCCCGAGCCCCGAGCCGAGAAGAGTCAGCCTGATTTCCCACAATCCTGAGGCTGTTGGGCTGATGGTGGCCGCGGCGCGGGGGGCGACGCGCAAGCCCGTCCTCGCCAAGCTCAGCCCCGACGTCACCGACCTCGTCCCGATTGCCCAGGCAGCCGAGCGCGCCGGTGCGGACGCCCTGACCCTCGGCAACACGTTCGTCGGCATGAGCCTCGACCCGGCCACCCGACGATCCCGGCTCGGAGTCCTGACCGGTGGCCTGAGCGGGCCCGCGATTCGGCCGCTCGCCGTGTACCGCGTGTGGTATACTGCCCGCTCAGTTTCGATTCCGCTCATCGGGGTGGGCGGGATCGTCCGGGCCGAAGACGCGCTGGAGTTCTTCCTCGCGGGGGCCTCCGCTGTGGCGGTCGGGACGGCGAACTTCGCCGATCCAAGCACTCCGTTGCGCGTCCTGCGCGGTCTGGAGCGGCATCTGGAACGGCGCCGAATCACCTCGCTGCAGGAACTGCGGGGCGCGCTCCAGCCATGACGCGCGGCGGCGACCGGCTCATCGTGGCGCTCGACCTCACGACCTTGCGTCCCGCGGTGGCGATGGCCCGCCGGTTGCGTGGGCTCGCGCGTACGCTCAAGATCGGCAGCGCGCTCTTTACCGCCTGCGGACCCGAGGCGGTGCGGCGCGTTCGCGCCCTCGGCTTCGAGGTCATGCTGGATTTGAAGTTTTTTGACATTCCGCACACGGTTGAGTTGAGCTGCCGCGCTGCGGCCGCCCTGCGGGTCACACTCGTGACGGTGCACGCCGCCGGCGGACGCGTGATGCTGGAAGCGGCCTCGCGCGGCGCGCGGACGGAAGCGCGTCGGCTCGGGACCCGGCCCCCCAAGCTCCTGGCCGTCACGGTGCTCACCAGCGATGGACGCGGCCGGGCCGCATCGGTGCGCGCGCGGGTGGTTACCCTGGCGCGCGAGGCGCTGGCGGCCGGCTGCGATGGGGTCGTGGCGTCCGCGCAGGAGGCGGAAGCACTGCGCAACGCACTCGGGCCGCACCCGCTCATTGTGTGCCCGGGGATTCGGACGTCGAGCGGCGCCACGCAGGATCAGCGCCGGGTCATGACGCCGCGCGAAGCGCTCTTCCACGGGGCGGACCTGCTCGTGGTGGGCCGCCCCATCACGGCGGCGGCGCGTCCGCGCGAGGCCGCCCGCACACTGTTGCATGAGATGGAGGCGTGAGCGATGTTGACGAAAGAGCAGCTGCTGAAGATGTTTCGCGAGAGCCACGCCTTAATGCGCGGCCACTTTGAGCTGTCCTCAGGGCTGCACAGCGGCCACTACTTCCAGTGCGCCCAGGTGCTCCAGTATTCCAAGCAGGCGGGGACGATTGGGCGGGAGCTGGCCCGCCGGTTCCGCTCGGCCAAGCCGACCGTCGTCGTCGGACCGGCGGCCGGCGGCATCATCGTCGCGTATGAGACCGCGCGATCCCTCGGCGCCCGCGCGTTGTACACCGAGCGGGTCGATGCCGAAATGCAGCTGCGGCGGGGATTCACCGTCACCAAGAAAGACCGGGTCCTCATTGCGGAAGACGCCATCACCACCGGCGAATCGGCGCGGAAGACCGCCTCCCTCGTCGAGAGCTTCGGCGCCAAGGTCGTCGGCATCGGCTGCATCGTGGACCGCTCTCCCGGCAAGGCACGGCTCTTCCCCGGCCACAGATTCGCGCGACTCTTCGCCCTGGCCTTCGAGACGTTCTCGCCCCACGACTGCCCGCTCTGCAGCGAGGGGCTGCCGGTCACCCGGCCGGGCCGCATCCCGCGAAAATCGGTGTTGTGAGGATCTGGCGGCTGGACAGGACGGGGCACCGGTCGTTCGCGACAGTGAACCCCGTACCACGGCTTCACAGCCGTGGCTTCGGAGTCTTACCCTTTGGGGAAAGCACCCTGTTCCTCCCCGCCTTAACAGGCGGGGCTTCCGTGTGGTACGGGGTGAATTAATACGCACGCATGCCGCTTGCTGCCGCGTTGCTGACCGTGCTCATCCTGATGGGAGCGGTGTGGGTGGTGACGCTGCGGAACCTCTTCCGCGCCGCGCTCAGCCTCGGCCTCGTCCTCCTCGGCGTCGCAGGTGTCTTCCTCCTCCTGGAAGCGGAGTTCCTGGCCTTCGCGCAGATCCTCGTATATGTCGGCGCCGTCCTCACGCTCATCATCTTCGCCGTCATGTTGACGGCCAAGCTCCAGGGCACTCCCTCATCCGTCAGCCGGCAGCAGATCCCGGCCGCCGCGGTGTCGGTCGGGCTCTTTACGGTGCTCGTGTCGGCGACCCAGCCGCTCGTGTGGCCCGCCGCCGGCTCGTCCGACGCGGTCTCGCTGGCCGCGCTCGGCCAGCAGCTCGTCACGACGCTCGTGCTCCCCTTTGAGGTGATCTCGCTCGTGTTCGTCGCGGCGGCGGTGGGGGCGATTGCGCTAGCCTCCTCCGGCGCGTCCGACCCTGCGACTCGCGCCCCCGCACGCTTTGCTTCGCAAAGCGAAGCAGCGGGGGGCCTCGCTCACCTCGTGCCGAGCACGGCACTCGGTGCGAGGCAGGATTCCACCCCACGGGCTCTGCCCGTGGGGCTCCACAGGACACCGGACTGACCCCCCTACCTGTTTGGGGCGGCCGCAGGCAGCCCGCTGGAGGCGGCGAGAGGACCGCAATGTCACGGAAACACGCATTCCAGCCCCGCCGTTGGCGGGGCACACAGGTGGTGGGATGATACCGGTGCAGCCGCTGCTCCTGCTCAGCCACGCGCTCTTCTCGCTTGGGGTGTACGGCATCCTCACGCGCCGCAACGCCGTCGGGCTGCTCCTCGCCGTCGAGCTCATCCTCAACGCCGCGGCGCTGAACTTCGTGCTCTTCGGCCGCGTCTTCGCCCATGTCCAGGCGCAGGCGTTCGCGCTCTTCATCATCGCGCTGGCCGCGTGCGAGGCGGTGGTGGGCCTGGCGATTGTCCTCTCCCTCTCGCGCTACGCAAAGACGGTCCTGGCCGACCACGCGGATGCACTCAAGGGATGACCGCCGGAGTCGCAGGACGAGCAGGATGAGTCACCCCGCGATGATCGCAGCACCCCCCACGCTCACGGCCCCCGAACTGCTCCTCATTCCCGGACTGCCGCTGGCGGCCTTCGCCGCGATCCTGCTCTCCGGCCGTCTCGCCGGGCGCGCCGCAGCCTGGCTAGCCGTCGCGGCGCTGGCGGGTGCGTGCGGCGTCTCGCTCGGCCTGGGCCCGGCGGTCTTCGGCGGCTCGCGTCTGAGCATCGGCTGGGCGTGGCTCTCGGCGGCCGACCCGCGCTGGGCGGTCGGCCTGGCCGTGGACGGCTTGAGCTGGATCATGCTGCTCGTGGTCACCGCCATCGGCACGATGATCGCGTGCTACTCCATCGGCTACATGCACGACGACAAGCACTTCCCCCGCTTCTTCGCGTACCTCTCGCTCTTCTGCGCCTCCATGCTCGGGCTCGTCCTGGCCGACCACTTCCTCTTGCTCTATGCCTGCTGGGAGCTCGTCGGGCTCTGCTCCTACCTCCTCATCAGCTTCTGGTTCGAGAAGCCGGCCGCGGCTGCGGCCGGGCGCAAGGCGTTCCTCACGACCCGCATCGGCGACACGGGGCTGCTCCTCGGCATCCTTCTCCTGGCGGGCGTCCCCGGGGGCCTGGTCTTCTCGCAGCTGCCGGAGGTTGCGCGCCGCCTGCCGGAATCGACCGTCACGCTGATCAGCCTGCTCATCTTCCTGGGTGCGGCGGGGAAGTCCGCCCAGGTGCCGCTCCACGTGTGGCTGCCCGACGCGATGGAGGGTCCGACCCCGGTGTCGGCGCTCATCCACGCCGCGACGATGGTGGCCGCCGGCGTGTACCTCGTCGCCCGGACCCTGCCGCTGTTCACGCCCGACAGCCTCCAGGTCGTCCTGGCCGTCGGCCTGACCACCCACCTCCTTGCCGGGACCGTGGCACTCACCCAGACCGACATCAAGCGCGTGCTCGCCTACTCGACGCTGAGCCAGCTCGGGCTGATGATGGCGGCACTCGGCATCGGGGCGCGCTCCGCCGCGGTGTTCCATCTCGTCACGCACGCCTGCTTCAAGGCCGTGCTCTTCCTCGCCGCCGGCAGCGTCATCCACGCCACGCACGAGCAAGATCTCTCGCGCCTGGGCGGCCTGCGGCGCGCGATGCCGTGGACCGCGGCACTCTTCCTGCTCGCCTCGCTCTCCATGGGCGGGACGTTTCTGCTGAGCGGGTTCTGGAGCAAGGATGCGATCCTCCTGGCGGCGGCCGCGTCGTCGCCCTGGCTCCTATGGGTACTCCTGCTGGGTGCTGCGATGACCGCCGGCTACATCTTCCGGCTCTACCTGCTCTGCTTTGAGGGAGAGCCACGCCATCATGAGGAACGCCACGCCCATGTCCGCCCCCCCGGCCCGCATCCGGCGATGGCCGGGGCGGGCGGCCTGGAAGCGCACGGAGGGCGGACCGGGGAGTCGCCGGCGATCATGGTGCTGCCCATGGCGGTCCTCGGCATCGGGGCAGCACTCGTCGGCCTCGTCGAGTCACCGTGGCTCGGGCATCCCTTCCTGCGCCTGCTCAATGATCCGCACGTCCATGAGCACATCGATGCCGGCGTAGCGGTTCTCTCCACGGGCTCGCTCGCCGTCGGGATCTGGCTTGCCTGGGTTGTGGGGGTCCGGCGCCGGAAGGTCTTGCCCGAAGCGCTGCGCCCGCTCGGCCGGCGGCTCTACCAGCTCGCCGCGAACACGTACTACGTCGATGAGTGCTACGGACGGTTCATCATCCGGCCGTTCCTGTCCGTCGCGGAACGGCTCTTCGCGTTCGACCAGCGGGTGATTGACGCCGCCGTGAACGGTGTGGGCCGGCTGGGTACGACGATCGGAGCACTCAAGGAACGGTTCGACCAGCTGGTGGTGGACCGGCTGGTCAACGCGACCGCCGAGACGGCACGCGGGCTCGGCCTATTCCTGCGCCGCCTCCAGACCGGGGTCGTGCACCAGTACCTGCTCGTGGTCATCGTCGCGGTGGTCGTCCTGTCACTGGCGCTTCGCCGGTAATCGCATGGCAATAACTGTGCGGCTAGGGGCTGGGGGCTGTGGGCTGGGTACCACAACCCCGAGCCCCGAGCCCCGAGCCCCGAGCCAAGGAGCTCAGGCCTTATGTTGACGTGGTTGCTGTTGTGTCCGGTCGTTGGGATCCTCCTCGTCCTGGCCTCGCCCAGGACGTCGGTGCGCGCCATCCGCGCCATCGCCGTCTTGGCGACGGGGGCCGCGTTCGTCGTCTCGCTGAGGCTCCTGTTCGCGTTCCGCGCCGCGGAGCCGGGTCTGCAGTTCGTCGAACGCCTGCCGTGGATCCAGCCGCTCAACGTCTTCTACTTCCTCGGCGTCGACGGCATCAGCCTGCCGATGGTCCTCCTCACGACGCTCCTCAGCTTCCTCGCCTGCCTGGCCTCGTTCTCCATTTCGGAGCGGCACAAGGAGTACTTCGCGCTCTACCTCCTGCTCGAGGCCGGGATGCTCGGCACCTTCCTCGCGCTCGACCTCTTCCTCTTCTACGTGTTCTGGGAGGTCGTCCTGGTGCCGATGTACTGCCTCATCGGGATCTGGGGCGGCGGCCGGCGGGAGTACTCGGCCTTCAAGTTCTTCGTCTATACGCTGGCGGGGAGCCTCGCAATGCTGCTCGCCATCCTGGCGCTCTACGGGCGGGCCCGCACCTTCGACATGGTCGAGCTCTCGCAGATGGGCCACACCTTCGAGTTCGGCTTCCAGCAGCTCCTCTTCCTCGGCTTCTTCCTCGGCTTCGCCGTCAAGGTGCCCATCTTCCCGTTCCACACCTGGCTGCCAGACGCGCACGTGGACGCCCCGACCCCCGGCAGCGTCCTGCTGGCCGGCGTCCTGTTGAAGATGGGCGGCTACGGGTTCTTCCGCATCGCCTACCCGATTGCGCCCGACGCCGCGCAGTGGTTCGGATGGGGGATGGCGGTCCTGGGGATGGTCAACATCGTCTACGGCGCCTTCGTCGCCATGGCGCAGACCGACTTCAAGCGGCTCGTGGCGTACTCGTCAGTGTCGCACATGGGCTTCGTGCTGCTCGGCCTCGCCAGCCTGACACCGGCGGGCCTGAACGGCGCCCTGTTCCAGATGGTCAGCCACGGCCTCATCACGGGCGGGATGTTCCTCCTGGTCGGCGTCCTCTACGACCGGACGCATACGCGAGACCTCACCGCGTTCGGGGGCTTAAGTGCGCGCGTGCCGGTGTACGCCGGCTTCCTGATGTTCTTCAGCCTCGCCTCGCTGGGCCTGCCCGGGCTCTCCGGTTTTATCGCCGAGTTCCTCTCGCTCGTCGGCGGCTTCGGCGTGTGGCGGTGGCAGACCGTCGTGTCGGTTACCGGAATCGTTGTCGCGGCCGCGTACATGCTCAAGGTCGTCCGGCAGATCCTCCTGGGGCCGCTCAACGAGCGGTGGAAGGCGCTGGCCGATATGAGTCCGCGCGAGATCTTGAGCCTCGCCCCCCTCCTCGGCCTCGTCCTCGCGCTGGGGGTGTATCCGCTGTGGCTGCTCTCGCTCCAGGACGCCTCCATTGCGCGGCTGCTGGCGCACGTGGCGGGGAAATGAAGAGCGACCCTTCGACTCGCGCCACGGCCTTCCCTCGACAGGGCTCGGGACAGGCCGGCCGTGGGCTCGTCCCTCGACTGCGCTCGGGATCCCGAGCGAGCGAAGCGAGTCGAGGGACTCAGGATTCCGTGGTTCGACTCGATCTCTTCGCTCACCACGTCCCGAGCGAACCCCGCCTCTGGCGGGGCGAGTCGAGGGATGCCCCACGGGCGGGCAGTCAGGTGCCACGGGCTATACCCGTGGGGCTCCACGTGCGACCCGGAAGGCCATGAGCGCCGTGCTTTGGAATAGTCTCAGCGCCTGGTGGCCCGAAGTCCTCTTAAGCCTCGGGGGGCTGAAGGTCATGCTCATCGGCGTGTGGTTCAAGCACCCGCGCTCCGCCATGACGGCGGCGTGGGCGTTCCTCCTCGCCGCCGCCGCGGCGCTGTGGCTCTCCCCGGTGCCGCCGGCCACCGATATCTTCTTCGGACTCATCGTCTGCGATTCCTTCAGCCTCGTCTTCCGCTGGCTCTCACTCGGTGCGGTGGCGCTGACCCTGCTCCTCATCGGCGGCGGACGGGAGATCGCGCCCGACGTGCGCGGGGAAGGGCTCGGCCTGCTGCTCCTCATCGGCGTCGGCCTCATGCTGATGGCGGAGGCGAACCACCTCCTCATGGCCTACGTAGCGATGGAGCTGGTCAGCCTCAGCTCGTACCTGCTCGTCGGCTTCCTCCGCGAGCCGCGCTCCGCCGAGGCCGCCCTGAAATACTTCCTCTTCGGCGCGCTCTCCTCCGGGGTCATGCTCTTTGGCATGTCGCTTCTCTTCGGCCTCATGGGCACGCTCGAGTTCCCGGCGCTGCGCGCGGCGGTGACCGGAATCAGCGGGCCGATGCAGGGCGCCCTGCTTGTCGCCACCGCGCTGATGCTGGCGGGCTTCGCGTTCAAGATTTCCATGGTGCCCTTTCATATGTGGACGCCCGACGTCTATGAGGGCGCTCCGGTGGCGGTGACAGCACTCCTCTCCGTCGGGCCGAAGGCGGCGGGCTTGGCCCTCCTGGCGCGCTTGGTCGAGGTCCTCCATCCGGCCTGGCCAGCGCTGGAGCCGCTGCTCGTCGCACTCGCCGTGGCGACGATGACGCTGGGCAACCTGGCCGCACTCACCCAGACCAACGTCAAGCGGCTGCTCGCCTACTCGACCATCGCGCAGGCGGGCTACCTCCTCATCGGGCTCATCGCCCGGAGCGTCCTCGGCCGCGAAGCGCTCCTCCTCTATCTCACCGCGTATCTCTTCATGAACCTTGGGGCGTTCGCCTGCGTCGCCGCCGTCGTCGAGGCGACGGGGAGCGAGTCGGTCGAGGCGTTCCGCGGCCTGTCCAGGCGCGCGCCAGCCCTGGCGCTGGCGGGGGCGGTCTGCCTCCTCTCGCTGGCCGGCCTGCCGCCGCTCTTCGGCTTCGTCGGGAAGCTGCTCCTCTTCCGCTCGGCGCTGGAGGCGCACCTGCCGGTCCTCGCGGTCGCGGCGGCGGTCAACAGCGCCGCGGCGCTCTACTACTACGTCAACCTCATCCGCCTGATGTATTTCAATCCGCCGGCCGAGTCCGCCCCGCTGCGCGCAGCACCCGCGCTGGGTCTGGCGCTGGGGGTGTGCGCGGCCGCCACGTTCTTCCTCGGGCTCTTTCCCGGCTCGCTGCTCACCCTGCTGCGCGCGGGTGTTGCGGCGAATCTCCTCTAGGCCGCCGCGGGTCGCTGTGCTATAATGCGCGGCTGTGGCGACGCGCCCTGAGCATTCTGATCGCCGCGCTGTCTGGCTGAAACAGGCCGGGTTGTTGACGGCCATCCCCTTCGTGCTGCTCGTCGGCCCCGCGTTCGGCTACGTCCTCGGCAACGCCGTTGACCATCGGTGGCCGTCGGTGTCGCCGTGGGGCCTGGCGCTTGGGATCTTCGCGGGCCTCACGGCCGGCGGGCGGGTGACGGCACAGCTCATTCGCCAGGCGCGCGACGTCCAATCCGATGCCTGAACGCACCTTCAGACAGTTGGAACTCTCCGCCGCCGTCGTCGCGGCGCTTGTGGCCGCGCTCGCGTGGGGGCCGAACCCTTCGCTTGCCCTGGGCATCGCCATTGGGAGTGCCTGGAACCTCGCCAGCCTCTGGTGCCTCGCGCGGCTCCTACAGGCCTGGCTCGGACCGCAACGCTCGACCCGCCGGGTCGTCGGATGGCTGCTGGCGAAGTTCTCGCTCCTCTTTCTCCTCGCGCTCGCCTGTTTCCGCCTGCCCGTGGTCTCGATGACGGGGATTAGCGTCGGATTGACGATGGTGCTCGTCGTTGTGATCAGCGGGTTTGCGCTGCAGGCGCGCCGCGCTCAGCAGGTCCAGACGCATGGCCGCTGACGTCGTCCCCCACGCCGTTGAGCACGCCGTGTCGCACTCCAGCGAGGCCGCCGCGCACCTGCCTGCCGCGCACGGCGCGGCGCATGCAGGTAGTGGCATTCCCGAACTCCCGAACGTCATCACCCTCCTCAGCAACCGCTGGCACGACCAGCCGTTCATCAGTTGGCTCCACCGCTGGGAGAACCTCGTCTTCGCGCTCATCATTGCCGCACTCCTCTCGGCCGTTGCCTGGCGCTACGGCCGCAAGCCTGCGACGATCCCGCAGGGCTGGCAGAACCTCCTCGAGCTCCTCGTCGAGGGCACCGACCGCTTCGTCCAGAGCATCGCAGGACCCAGCGGCCGCCGCCACACGCCGTTCATCGGGACGCTCTTTCTGTACATTTGGCTGATGAACCTCTCATCGCTGCTGCCCGGCATGAAGCCGGCGACCTCGAGCCTCAACACGACGATCGGCCTCGCGCTCGTCGTCTTCGGCTACGTCCAGTGGACGCGCATCCGGGAGCTCGGGCTCGGGACGTACCTGGACCACATGGCCGGCTCGCCCCGCTTTGAGGACGTAGCGGCAGCCCCCCTCCCGCTCAAGCTCGTGCTGCTGCCCATCAAGCTCTTCGTCGCGGTGCTGCTCGTCCTGCTGGAGCTCTTGGGGGAGCTCATCAAGCCGATCAGCTTGAGCTTGCGTCTCGGCTTCAACGTCTTCGCGGAGGAGGTCTTGCTGGCGGTGCTGGTGGGGCTGGGGATCAGCGCCGGCGCCGTCCTCCATCTGCCCGCCGGGCTGCCTCTCCAGCTCTTCGTCGTCCCGCTCGTCTTGATTTTCAGCACGGTGCAGGCGCTGGTGTTCAGCCTGCTCAGCATGGTGTACATCGCTTTGCTGTCGCCCCACGGAGCCGAACACCGCCACTAACGACAGGAGGAGCAATGCCGTATCAGTCGATTTTGGCTTGGGCCGTCCCGCTCTCGCTGGGCATGGCCGCGGTCGCATCGGCGTTCGGGCTGGGCCGCGCGGTGAGCGCCGCCATGGACGCGATTGCTCGGCAGCCCGAGGCGGGCGGCCAGATTCAGACGGCGATGATCATCGGGTGCGCGCTCATCGAGGCGCTCACGATCTACGTCCTGGTCATTGCCTTCGTCCTGCAGGGGAAGATCGCCGGCTAAGGCGCAGGCGCTCGATGCCCTCGTTCCTGCAGCCGGACCTCCAGCAGGTGCTCTCGCAGGCGGTCAGCTTTCTGCTGCTGCTCTGGCTCCTGCGCCGGTTCGCTTGGCGGCCCCTGTTGACGATTCTCGACCAGCGGAGAGCTCGCATCGAGGAGGAGTTCCGCCAAGTCGCGCAGACGAAGAGCGAACTCATCCGGCTCCAGGAGGAGTACGGCCGGCGCGTGTCCGCCATCGAGGAGGAGGCCCGCACGAAGATCCAGCAGGCGATCCTCGAGGGCAAGCGGATCGGCGGCGAGATCCAGGAGCAGGCGCGGGAGCAGGGTGCTGCGATCCTGGCGAAGTCCAAGGAGGCGGTGGAGCTGGAGCTCGCGAAGGCACGGGTCACGCTGCGCGACCAGGTGGCGCAGATGACGCTCGAGGCGGTGGAACGCGTCCTCCGCGGCACGCTCGACGCGAAGGCCGACCGCCACCTCGTGGACCAGATCCTCGACGAGCTCGAACGGAACCAGACGCGCGCGTAGGCTGGGACGGCCGATATCAGATACCATGTTCAGGAGGTATGCCGAAGAGGGTAGCTGATATCGGAAGGACACACCAAGCAACGGGCTGAACGGGCACATCGGCTAACGGGCTCAACAGATATGGCACACGATGCGGTCGCGGCGCGCTACGCCGAGTCGCTCTTCGGGGTGGCCAAGGCCCAGGGCCACCTGGATGAGACGCTCGAGCAGATGACGTTCCTGCGGTGGCTGCTGGAGGACCACCAGCCGCTGCGGGAGCTCCTGTTCAATCCCGACGTGGACCCGGACGACAAGATGGGGGTCCTCGGGCGCGTCCTCACGGGCCGCTGGTCCGACCTGGTGCAGGCGTTCGTGCGCATGGTGATGGCCATGGACCGCGTCGACTCGCTGCCCGGCATCGCGGAGGCGTTCCAGGAAGCCGTGGACCGGGAGCAGGGTCGCCTGCGGGTACTGGTACGCTCCGCGCGGGCGCTGCCGGAAGCGGTCCTGGCGCGGCTGCGCGAGGGTCTTGAGCGGCGCGAGCGCAAGACCATCCAATTGGAGACCGCCATCGATCCCCAGCTGCTCGGCGGGCTGCAGGTGCAGCTCGACGACCGGCTCATTGACGGCTCAGTGCGCCGCGCGCTCGACGAACTGCGGGAGCGGCTGACATCTGCTAGGGTTTCCTGATGAAGAATGCGGAATGCGGAATGGGGAATGCGGAATCGGAGCGGGTCATTCCGAACTCCGCATTCCGCATTCCGAATTGAACATATGGCACGTCTTCGTCCTGAGGAAGTCTCGCTCGCGCTCCAGCAGGAGCTCGAGCGCTACCGCAGCCAAGTCCAGCTCGACTCCACCGGCCGCGTCATCCAGGTCGGCGACGGGATCGCCCGGCTCTACGGCCTCAACGATGCGATGGCCGGGGAGCTGCTCGAGCTCCCGGGCCAGACGATGGGCCTGGTCTTCAACCTCGAGGAACACCACATCGGCGTGGTCATCCTCGGCTCCGACCGGCACATCAAGGATGGCGACCTGGTCAAACGGACCGGCCGCATTGCCTCGGTGCCCGTTGGGCCGGCCCTGCTCGGCCGCGTGGTGGATGCGCTGGGCCGCCCGCTCGACAACAAGGGCCCCATCGTCACCGACACCTTCCGCCCCATCGAGAACCGTCCGCCTAACGTCATCCAGCGCCAGCCGGTGAAGGAGCCGGTGCAGACCGGCATCAAGGCGGTCGACGCCATGATCCCCATCGGCCGCGGCCAGCGCGAGCTCATCCTCGGCGATCGGCAGATCGGCAAGACCGCCCTCCTCGTGGACACCATCCTCAACCAGAAGGGCAAGGACCTCTTCTGCATCTACGTCGCCATCGGGCAGAAGCTCTCCAGCGTCGTCGCCGTCGTCGAGACGCTGGAGCAGCACGGCGCCATGGACTATACCGTGGTCGTGGTCGCCTCGGCCGAGGACCCGGCCTCCCTCCAGTACCTAGCACCCTACGCCGGCTGCGCCATCGGCGAAGCGTTCATGTACAGCGGTCAGCATGCGCTCTGCTGCTACGACGACCTCTCGAAGCACGCGGTCGCCTACCGCCAGCTCTCGCTACTCCTCCGGCGCCCGCCGGGACGCGAGGCGTACCCCGGGGACGTCTTCTACCTCCACTCCCGCCTGCTTGAGCGCGCAGCGTCGATGCGCGCGGACCTGGGCGGCGGCAGCCTCTCGGCCCTGCCGGTCATCGAGACGCAGGCCGGTGACGTGTCGGCGTACATCCCGACGAACGTCATCTCCATCACCGATGGGCAGATCTATCTGGAAGGCGATCTGTTCTACGCCGGCACGCGGCCGGCGGTCAACGTCGGCCTCTCCGTGTCGCGCGTCGGCGGCAACGCCCAGACGAAGGCGATGAAGAAGGTCGCCGGCCGGCTGCGCCTGGACTTGGCGCAGTACCGGGAGCTCGTCGCGTTCACCCAGTTCGGCTCGGAGCTTGATCGGGCCACGCAGGCCCAGCTCACGCGCGGCGAGCGATGGGTCGAGGTCCTCAAGCAGGGTCAGTGCCAGCCGATGGGACTCGCCCACCAGGTCGCGATCCTCTACGCGGCGGGGCAGGGCCATCTCGACGAGGTGCCGCTTGCGCGGGTCACGCCCTTCGAGCACGCCTACCACGCGTTCCTCGACTCACGCTATGCGGACGCCCTGTACGAGATCGAGCGCTCCAAGGACCTGCCTGCCTCCGTGGCGAAGAAGCTCGACGACGCCGCGAAGGAGTTCAAAGCGACGTTCCTGGCGCTGGAGCCCGCCCGCGTCTAAGGCCATGCATCCGTTCCGAGCCCCGATCCCCGCCCGCCTCGGCCGACAGCATTGTGGTCGGTGGGCCGGGGAGCCCCGAGCCGAGTAATGGCGTCGCTTCGTCAGATCCGGAGAAGGATCCGCAGCATCCAGAGCACCAAGCAGATCATGCGCGCGATGCAGATGGTCTCCGGCTCGAAGTTCAAGCGCGCGCAGAACCGACTCCTTCAGGCGCGCGCGGTGCTCGAGTTCCTCGACGGGCTGCTGATGCGCGTGCTCGCGTCCACGCCAGGCCTGGAACATCCTTTGGCTACGGTGAAGGACGGCCCGAGCACCGTCGCAATCTTTACTTCCGACACGGGGCTGTGCGGCTCCTACAACGCGAACCTCATTCGTGTGGCGGAGTCCGATCTTTGGAAGCGCGACGGCATAACGCAAGACGGACAGGTTTATCTCCTCAAGAGAGACAGGACGCCAGTCATCTACATTGGTAAAAGAGGCTACCGCTACTTCACTAACCGCGGCTGGGAAGCCGTAAAGTTCTATTTGGACCTCGCGGGCCGGCCGAATGCGTCCAAGGCGGAGGCGATCGGCCGTGAGCTGATGGCGCGGTTCCTCTCGGGCGGCGCCTCGTCGGTCCATCTGATCTACTCGCAGTTTCGCTCTTTGACGACGTATCGCCCGACGGTGCTGCAATGGCTTCCCATTCAGCCTCAGCCGACCACTGGGCCACTCGGCCACTCAGCCACTGCCACGTCGCTTGAGTATATCTTTGAGCCGTCGGCGGAGCGGGTGTTCGAAGACCTCCTGCCGCGGTGGGCGATGGTCAAGTTCCAGCTCGTGATGCTCGAGGCCTTCACCTCGGAGCACGGCGCGCGCATGATCGCCATGAAGAACGCCACCGACAACGCGGAGGATCTTCTCGGCCGCCTGACACGCCAACGCAATAAGATCCGCCAGGCGACCATCACCCGCGAGCTGAGCGAAATCGTGGGCACGGTCGAAGCGCTGAAATGATGCCGGTACGCCGAAGAAGCGCTTGCTGTGCGCCACTATTGGTGGTGAGTCTGACGCTGGCGCAATCGAGTGGGGCTGAAGAAGAGGTTCAGCGAATACCAGACGAGTCAACCGCATCGGGCGGGACATAATCGGGGCTGCGGAAGGAGCCACCACCCTATGACGAGCGTATCAGCAAGCCATGGCACCATCGTGCAGATCATCGGCCCCAGCGTCGATATCCGCTTCGATGCGGACCAGCTGCCCGAGCTCCTCAACGCCCTCGTCCTCACCGACGAGGCGAAGCAGATCCACCTGACCCTTGAGGTCGCCCAGCACGTCGGCAACAACACCGTCCGCTGCATCGCGCTGGACTCGACTGAGGGCCTCGTGCGGGGCATGAAGGCGCTCGACACAGGTTCGCCGATCACCGTCCCGGTGGGCAAGCAGACGCTCGGCCGCATCTTCAACCTCCTCGGCGAGCCGCTCGATGAGAAGGGGAGTCTGGCCGAACCCACGCGGCGCCGCCCCATCCACCGGCCGCCCCCCTCGTTCGAGGAGCAGCTGCCGGTGCGCGCTATCTTCGAGACCGGCATCAAGGTCATCGACCTGTTGGCCCCCTATCCGAAGGGGGGCAAAGTCGGCCTCTTCGGGGGTGCTGGGGTGGGCAAGACCGTCATCCTCATGGAGCTCATCCGCAACATCGCCACCGAGCATGGCGGGGTGTCCGTCTTCGCCGGCGTCGGCGAGCGCACCCGCGAGGGCAACGACCTGTGGCTCGAGCTCAACGAGTCCGGCGTCATCAACAAGACCGCACTCGTCTTCGGGCAAATGAACGAGCCGCCCGGGGCGCGGCTGCGCGTCGCACTCAGCGCCCTCACGATGGCCGAGCACTTCCGCGACGAGGAGGGACAGGACGTGCTCCTCTTCGTGGACAACATCTTCCGCTACGTGCAGGCCGGCGCCGAGGTGTCGACGCTCCTCGGCCGCATGCCCTCCGCCGTCGGCTACCAGCCCAACCTCAGCACGGAGCTGGCCCAGCTGCAGGAGCGCATCACCTCGACGAAGCGCGGCGCCATCACCTCGGTCCAGGCGATCTACGTGCCCGCCGACGACCTCACCGACCCCGCCCCGGCGACGACCTTCTCGCACCTCGACGCGACGACCGTCCTCTCGCGGCAGATTTCCGAACTGGGCATCTACCCGGCGGTGGATCCGCTCGAATCCACCTCGCGTATTCTCGACCCGCACATCGTCGGGGAGGAGCACTACCAGACGGCGCGCGCCGTCCAGCAGACGCTCCAGCGCTACAAAGACCTGCGCGACATCATCGCCATCCTCGGTATGGACGAGCTCTCGGACGAGGACAAGCTGACCGTCAACCGCGCGCGCAAGATCCAGCGCTTCCTCTCCCAGCCCTTCTTCGTCGCCGAGCCCTTCACCGGACGAGCCGGCAAATACGTCAAGCGCCAGGACACGGTGAAGGCGTTCAAGCAGATCATGGAGGGCCAGCTCGACCACGTGCCCGAGCAGGCGTTCTACATGCAGGGCACTCTCGACGATGTGCTCGCCGAAGCGGAGCGTGTGAAGAAGGGATAAAGCACTCTAAACATGAGCGTTGAACGTACGATCACTCTAACAGTCCTCACCGCGGAGGGGCTTGCCTTCGAGGACGAGGCGGTGTCGGTGACGGCGCGCGGCGAGCGCGGCTACGTGGGCTTCCTGTCCCGCCACGCCCCACTCGTGACGACGCTCAGCCCCGGCAAGCTCTCCTGGCGCCGGCTCGACGGCGTGCGCCGGAGTGCCGCGCTCGGGAGCGGCCTGCTGGAGATCGTCAAGAACCGGCTCACCATCCTGACCGACACCGCCGCCGCACCCAACGAGGAGGCGTCCCGGTCATGAGCTCGGGTGCCGGCGCTACGGCGCGCATCTGGGGCTGGTACGGGCTGGCGGTGCTGCTGACGCCGCTCCTCCTCAGCCGCCTCGGCCTCTCAGCCCAACAGACGCTGGCGGTCGGCGGCTTCTGCGTCGTGCTCTTCGGTGCCATTCTCTTCTGGGAGTACCGGCTTGCCTTCGCCTGCTTCGGGACCGCCCTCCTCCTCGCCACCGGCCTGCTCGACGTGGCGCACCTCATCGAGTTCGCCGGGCTGGACATCATCCTCTTCCTCATCGCGATGATGACGATCGTCGGCTTCATGGAGGAGCGGTTCTTCTTCGAGTACCTAATCGAGCGGCTGCTTGAGATCGTCGGCCCCCACCCGAAGCGCATCATGGTGGTCATGATGGTCATGGCGACCGTCTCGGCGGCGCTGGTGGACGAGGTGACCTCCATCCTCTTCATGTCGACGGCGATGCTCAACCTCCTCGGCCGCGCCGCCATCAACCCGGCGCCCTACATCTTGATGCTGGTCCTCACCACCAACATCGGCTCCAGCGCCACCGCGGTCGGCAATCCGGTCGGCGTCATCATCGCCCTGCGCAGCGGCCTGACCTTCCTGGACTTCCTGCGTTGGGCCGCGCCCATCTCCATCGTGTGTCTGGCCGTCACGATCCCCCTCTGCCTCCAGCTCTTCAAGAAAGACATCGCCGCCCTCAAGGGGGTGCTGACCGGCAAGCGCGGCGAGGAGCATATCGAGCACGTCGTGCTCCCCACGGACGCCCGGACCGCTCGGCGCGGCGTGCGCCAGAGCGGGTGGCTCTTCGCTGGCGTGGTGGGCGGGCTCGTTCTCCACCACCCCGTCGAGCACTGGCTCCACCTGCCCGGCAACACGATGCTGCTGGGGGTCTCGCTCTTCGGAGCGGGGGTGGCGCTGGCGCTGAGCCGCCACGAAGCGCGCGCCCTCGTCGAGAAGCGGGTGGACTGGTGGACGCTCGCGTTCTTCCTCCTCCTCTTCGCCTCGGTGGGCACGCTCAAGTTCACCGGCGTCACCAGCGTGCTGGCCCAGCGGCTCGTCGAGCTCTCCGGCGGCAGCGTGCCGGCGCTGACGTCGCTCTTCGGGTGGAGCGCCTGGCTCCTGACCTCGATCATGGACAACGTCCTGGCGGTGGCGACCTTCGTCCCGATCGTCGCCGATGTCGCGAAGGCCGGCCTCAACACCTTCCCGCTCTGGTGGGCCATGCTCATGGGCGGCACGCTCGGGGGCAACGCCACGCTCATCGGCTCCACGGCCAACATCGTGGCGGTGGGCCTGCTCGAGCGGCGCAAGCTCGGCACCATCACCTTCCGCCAGTGGCTGCGGCCCGGCCTCATCGTGGCGATCACCACCATGGTCATTGCCAACCTCCTCGTGCTGGCCCAGCTCCACCTCATGCCCCGGCTGGCGGAGGCCCCGGCGGTGTCGGCCGACCCCGCCCATCACTGAGCTTGGGGGAGCGATGCCGCAGTGTGACGAGTGATGAGACGATGACACGGATGTTGGATCGATTTTACCGATTGGGGATCTGTGTCATCGCTTCGTCATCTGTGCAATCACGCCAAATTGAGACGACTGAGCTTGGCGGCCCCCCCGCCGTCGGGTATAATAAGAGTGCCTTCGCCGGCGGGCGGGTAGCTCAGCTGGTCAGAGCGCCTCTCTTACACAGAGGAGGCCGAAGGTTCGAGCCCTTCTCCGCCCATGTCTTCTGGAAGGACTCGAAGGCCGGCGGCGGCTGATGAACGAGGAGGGAGGCGGGATGGCGGAGCAGGGCAAGTCATCGACCGGCATGCAGGCGAACCTCGCTGGCCTGCTCGCGTACGTGCTGGGGCTGGTGACCGGCCTGGTGTTCTTCCTGATTGAGAAAGAGAACAAGTTCGTCAAGTTCCACGCGATGCAGTCCATCGCCTTCTCGCTCGTGATGTTCGCCGCGGGGCTCATCATGGGCCTCATTCCGTTCGTCGGCCAAGTGGGCACGGCCCTCCTCAACCTGGCCGGCCTGGTCGTCTGGATCCTCTGCATGGTCAAGGCCTACCAGGGTGAGTGGTTCAAGCTGCCAGTCCTCGGCGACATCGCCGAGAAGCAAGTCGGCGGGATCCCCGCCGCGTAAGACCCAGTTTCGTGCCGCGTGAAACGTGGCACGGCTCTTTGGGGGCGTAGCTCAATTGGTTAGAGTGGCGGCCTGTCGAGCCGTAGGTTGCGGGTTCGAGCCCCGTCGCCCCCGTTTTCTTAACCCCTTGTCCTGAAAAGGATAAGGGGTTTTGATTTTTCAGAAGACTCATCAACTGTAACCAGATTGTAACCGCCGACGTCGATCATCTGACACCTCGTGCAACATTCTGCAATATTGTGCTCTGGCTTAAGCGCTGTGAGCGGGTTCCGACCCCGTCGCCCCCCGTTTCTTACCAGCAAGCCCCTCTCGCTAAAGCGGAAGGGGCTTTTGGTTTGGCAGACCTTGGACTCGACGGCGTGGAAGATCTTCGAGGAGAAACCTGCGTCTCACACGTGGACCGCGCGGGGGATCAGAGGGCTCCGATTGATCAACTCGGTCCACTGTTGGCGGGCGCGCTTGAAGGCACGGCGGTGCTCCTTGGCGGCGAGGCGGATCGGCTCGAGATAACTCTGTGAGCGCAGCTTGACGGTCTCGCCGATGCGCCGCGACTCCTTCTCCCAGCGCTCCCATTCATACAGCGCATGCTTCACGCTTGCATAGCACTCCCTGACTGTCTGCACGAAATGTCCGATATCACCATCCCCAGC
>Ga0209515_10001641_pt1 | contig 36858 bp, 46 predicted proteins | sample Subgroupgradi54m_FD_187454 | JGI IMG/M metagenome (GOLD analysis project Ga0209515, IMG submission 187454) | Subsurface groundwater microbial communities from S. Glens Falls, New York, USA - GMW60B uncontaminated upgradient, 5.4 m (SPAdes)... ... | reverse complement strand
GGTCTCTTTTTTTTGGTCTTAGATTCAGGTATAAATTTTTGATCCAATGGATTTTAGCTCTTATTATAGCAACCATTTTATATACGCAATTAGGGTATACCTTTATCTTTATAAAAGGGTTTGGCATGGCGAGTTTAGGTTTTCTTTTTATTCCGTTTGCTGCATTTGTTATTGTTTCTTTTACGAATGCATTTAACATAGCAGACGGCTTAGACGGACTTTCCTCTGGCCTTCTTTTAATTTGTCTCGGAGCCTTTTTAGCAATTTCGCAGGATCAGTTCGATCAGACTCTTAGAATTTTTATTGCTGTTCTTATGGGAAGCATAGCGGCATTTTTATACTTTAATATTTATAAGGCAAGAATCTGGCTGGGAGATGTAGGGTCAATGTCTTTAGGGGCAGTTCTTGCGGTTATTGGGCTTTTAACCGGAAAAATAATTGCCCTGGCTTTTATAGGAGGAGTGTTCGTAATAGAAATTGGATCTTCTTTAATACAAATTCTCGGCAAGAAATTTTTAGGAAGAAAAATACTTCCTGTTTCGCCATTTCATCTCTATCTTCAAAAAATCGGCTGGGATGAGCCAAAGATTGTTATGAGGGCCTGGCTTTTGGGATTTTTCTTCGCAATTTTGGGTCTTTACATAGCTTTTATTCGATGATTCATTCTTCAAAATGAAAAGAATAGATATAACTCTTCTCGTAAGTGTTACTTTCCTAACTCTCTTTGGGCTTTTTATGATATACGATGTCTCATCCTTTGTTGCTTTCAGAGACTTCTTGGATAAGTACCACTACATAAAAGGCCAAATTTTTTGGGTTGCCTTAGGTTTTATGTTCCTTGCCTTCTTTTCTTATTTTGATTATCATAAATTGTACAATTTGTCGCTCCCCATACTCGTTTCGGCCTTGGGTCTTCTGATTCTTGTGTTCATTCCCGGAGTTGGAGTTAATCTTTTGGGAGCGCACAGATGGATAAATACAGGATTTTTCTTACTTCAACCGGCAGAATTTATAAAGCTTGCCCTTGCAATTTATCTTGCCTCGTGGCTATCCAGTAAAGAGAAAGGGAGGCTCGGGGCTTTCTTGCTGCTTTTAGGGCTTATTATAGCCCTCGTTATTTTAGAGCCGGATATGGGAACAGCAGTTGTCATTCTATCAGAGGCACTTATTGTATATTTTCTATCCGGAGGAAACCTCTTATATTTTGCGGGACTTATTCCGGCTACTTTTATATTAGGATTTATTCTAATCAAGATATCTCCTTATCGTTTAAAAAGACTAGAATCTTTTTTTAACATTAATGAATCAATCCAGTCATCGTCTTATCATGTAAAGCAAATTTTAATTGCACTCGGTTCAGGAGGCATATTCGGAGTAGGTCTTTCGAATTCGCTTCAGAAATATGCATATTTACCGGAAACAACTACAGATTCTATTTTTGCAATTATTGCGGAAGAACTGGGATTTGTTGGCGCAACTTTCATTGTAATTATTTTTGCGGTGGTTATATGGAGAGGATTTCTTATTGCAACAAAGGCAAGAGACAATTTTGGAAAACTTTTGGCAGGAGGAATTACTGCATTTTTAGCAATACAAATAATTATTAATCTCTCTTCCCAGACGGTTCTTCTGCCCCTAACCGGTATTCCTCTTCCTTTTATATCCTACGGAGGGTCTGCTCTTATTGTAGATCTCTGCTCTGTTGGAATTCTTCTTAATATTTCAAGGGAGTCTTTATGAAAATTATTATAGTTGGAGGACACTTATCTCCGGCGTTGTCTGTTATAGATTCACTTCCAAAAGATTGGGAAGTTTTATTTGTCTCCGGAAAATATGTGTTTGAGGGTGAAAAATCATTATCATTGGAATACAAAACAATAAATGATCTTAAAATTCCGTTTGAAGAAATCTCAACAGGAAGGCTCCAGAGAAAATTTAGCAAAAATACAATTCCTTCACTTTTTAAATTGCCTTCCGGTTTTTTTAAAGCTCTTAGAATTCTTAAAAAATTTCAGCCTGATATTGTTTTGGGATTTGGAGGTTATTTACAAATTCCAATTGTATTTGCATCTTTTTTTCTGAGAATCCCCGTTGTTTTGCATGAACAGACTTTAGAATCGGGCTTTGCCAACAAGATATGCTCACCTATGGCTAAAAAAATATGCATATCTTGGGAATCTTCATTTAAGTCTTTTCCAAAAGAAAAAACTGTTTTTACAGGAAACCCAATAAGGAAGGAAATATTTAAAACTTCGAGTTTAGAATTTAAAACTGTAGGACATAGCTTAAGTATGCCAATAATATATATAACTGGCGGAAGTTCCGGCTCACACTTTTTAAACAGTTTAATCGAAAATTTAATTCCAAACCTTTTAGTCAATTTTAATGTTATTCACCAGACCGGAGATTCCTTGGAATATGACGATTTTAATAGACTTAAAAAACTGCGGGAAACTTTACCTAAAGACTTGAAAGAAAACTATTTAATATATAAATTTATAAATCCCTCCGATGTCGGGAGTATCCTAAGACAGGCGGAATTTGTAATATCCAGGGCCGGAATAAATACGGTAACAGAGCTAATTTATGCAAAAAAACCGGCTATCCTAATTCCTCTTCCTTTTTCCCAGAATAACGAACAGATAAAAAATGCACGGTTTTTAGAAAAACTCGGGTTGGCATTTGTAATATTGCAAAGGCAAGCAACGTCAGAACTTCTGTTTTCGAAAATCAAATCTATGCACGAGAATATAAATCAATACAACAAAAATTCGCAAAACCGCAAGGATGTTGTTAGAAAAGATGCTGCAAGCAAAATTGTGGTGGTTTTAGAACAATGCGTGTCAGGAAATTAAAAAGAAAAAGCAAGGTTGTCCTTATTAAAGTTATTTTTCCTGTTTTTATTTTTATTATTTTATTTGCGTTTTTAAATTATAAACTTCCGGTACTATCAATTTTTAATAAGCCGATCATAAGTCCTCTGCCACAAGGCGAACCGTCACAAGGATCAAATTTAGAAGCTTTACTTAAGAAAAAAAATATACCTTTTACATCAATAAGCCATTCATCAGATTATTATTCTGTAATGCTTGCAGATGGCGGGGAAGTTTTTGTTTCTTCTAAAAAAGACTTAACACTGCAAATCAACTCTTTACAACTCATACTTTCGCGGCTTACAATAGAAGGGAAAAGAATAAAAAGCCTAGATTTTAGGTTTGATAAAATTATTATCAAGTTCTAATTTTATGAATGAAGGGAAAATAGTCGTTGGAATTGATGCCGGTACATCAAAAATCGCAACAATTATTGCAAGAATAGACGAGACAGCGGTAAATGTGCTTGGAGTCTCCGAGGTAAAATCTTCGGGCATAAAAAGAGGACAAATAGTCGACATAGAAGCAGCTGTTAGCTCCATTAATGCGTCTTTGGAGGGAGCTGAGAGAATGGCGGGATATTCTGCCGCTCACGTTGTTGCATCAATTGGCGGAGCGCATATTGAATCGCTAAATTCAAAGGGAGTAGTTGCGGTATCTGCTCCGGAAGGAGAAATGACCGAGAACGACCTTACAAGAGTAATAGATGCCGCAAAAGCAGTTTCACTTCCTTCAAGCAGGGAAATAATTCATGTTCTGCCCCGAACATATACTGTAGACGGACAGGAAGGAATAAAAGATCCGATCGGTATGAGCGGAATAAGACTTGAGGTTGATACGCATATTATTTCCGCAAATAGTACTGCGATAAGAAACCTCGAAAAAGCACTCACGGAAGTTGGAGTAGATATAGATGGAGTTGCTTACAACGGATATGCTTCAAGTCTCTCTGTTTTATCGGATACCGAAAGAGAATTAGGAGTTATTCTGGTAGATATAGGAGCCGGAACTACGGATATTTCAATATATACTGAAGGGTCTGTTGCTTATTCATCGGTTTTGGCCATCGGAGCAAGACACATTACAAATGATTTAGCCATAGGACTTAGAATTTCTATTGAAAGCGCTGAGAAAATAAAACTTTTCTTATCAAATCCTCAAAAACCTTCAAAAACAACAGAAGAAGGTGAGGAGCCAAGACAAAAAACAGGAGATGAGATTGATCTCTCAACACTTCATCTTCCGGAAGAAGTTAGTAAGGTTTCAAGAAAAACCTTAATAGATGGAATAATAAGACCAAGGCTTAATGAGATTTTTACATTCGTTGGTCTTGAGATTAAAAAAAGCGGTTTTGGAGGACAGACTCCATCCGGTCTTGTAGTAACGGGTGGAGGAGCGCGAACAATAGGGATAGTTGAGAGCGCAAAAAGAACATTGGCAATGCCTGTTAGAGTAGGTTTGCCTACAAATATAAAAGGCATTATAGATGAAATTGGGGACCCGTCTTTTGCAACAGTCGTTGGTCTTTGTACATATGGAGCAACACTTGAACCATCCTCGGGTCTTCCTTTTGGAATATCGGTTCCTCAGATGCCTAATTTAAAAGTTAATAAAATTGTTTCCAAAGTAATAGATTTAATTAAATCGTTTATCCCATAATTTTGGGCTTGCCCCACAAATCTTACCGCAAAGCTTTTCAGTACTGTTCGTACACGCTTTTCGGAGCGATTTTTGCGATTTTTGCGGGGCTTGCAAAACAAAAAATTATTTGTTACCATGAGTTAATCGGCCATGCTAATTAAACCTCAGACTACAAATTTTGCAAAAATTAGAGTAATGGGAATCGGAGGCGCCGGTAATAATGCTCTTTCCTCGATGATAAATCAGGGACAAATTCAGGGAGTTGATTTTATTGCGGTAAATACAGACGCTCAAGCGCTTCTTCTTTCACAGTCGGCAACAAAGGTTCAAATTGGAGAAAATCTTACAAAAGGTTTGGGTTCAGGAGGAGATCCGGAGATTGGAAAACAAGCAATAGAGGAGTCAAGAGAAAAGATAAAAGACATTCTTGAGGGATCAGACATGGTATTTCTGGCAGCCGGAATGGGAGGAGGAACTGGAACAGGTGCGACTCCGACAATAGCACAGGTTGCAAAAGAGGCAGGAGCACTAACTATCGCAGTTATCACAAAACCCTTTGCGTTTGAGGGGACAAGACGAATGGTTGTAGCAGAAGACGGAATAGAAGATTTAAAAGATAAAGTGGATACGCTTATTGTTATTCCAAATCAAAGAATCCTAGATGTTGTTGATAAAAAACTTTCTCTTCTTGAGGCATTTAAAGTTGCAGATTCAGTTTTAACACAAGGAGTTCAGGGAATTTCCGATCTTATAACAATGCCGGGATTAATCAATGTTGATTTTGCAGATGTAAGGACTATTATGTCTGAGGCAGGGTCTGCCTTAATGGGAATTGGAACAGGAGTCGGGGAGAATAGGGCACAGGCTGCGGCGCGATCGGCAATTGCATCACCTCTTCTTGAGATTTCTATGGATGGAGCACGCGGAGTATTGTTCAACATCACGGGAGGTCCGGATATTACAATGAGCGAGGTGGATGAGGCGGCAAAAATTATTGCAGCTGCCGCAGATCCTGATGCAAACATCATCTTTGGTGCGACAGTTGATGAGTCAATGCACGACCAGATAAAAATTACTGTTATTGCAACAGGGTTTGATCAAACAAGACAGAGGCTTACGGAATTTATGGTCCCTGAGAAAAAAACTCAGGAAGTATCCGCTACGCAAACTCCTCAGAAAGAATCCATAGAGGATGAGAAAGACGACGTCTTTGAAATTCCCGCATTTCTAAGACAACGAAACTAAAGCTAAAAAACTACTAACTTACTTCGCAGAAGAGCCATACACGGCTCTTTTTTTATTGGTTTCAAAGGACAGCTAAATTCTAACGTATAGGGTTAATAACCGTCAAGGTATGAGTAAAGCAAAAACTGACCGAAACCAAGAAATCTATAAGAAACACAAACAGGGTAAATCAACCTATGTTTTAGCTGTTGAATACAAGATCACTCAGCCTGCAATTTTTAAGATCATCCAACGAGAAAAAAGGAAGCTAGTCAAACTATGAACGACTTTGCTCAGCCTCAACAATTTGTTAGTTCGAGAGCTAGAAAGCTACAGTTAAAAGCTTTTATGAGAAAAATTTATCCATTTATCCTTTTTATATTAATTCTTCTACTTATTGCATTCCTATTCAATCACAAAGGTGCAGTTATAAAAACTGTCTCTGAAGTCAGAGTTCAAACAGTGTATGCGCAGGAAGAAGATAAAAGAGTAGAAATATTAAAACAATTCTTCATTAAAAAAGATTCCCCGCTTGCTAGTTCTTCAGCTTATCTTATTGAAACAGCCGATAAATATGGGCTTGACTGGACTTTAATGCCTGCAATTTCCGGAATGGAAAGTAACTTTGGAAAAGCAATGCCAAAAAACTCAAACAATCCTTTTGGTGTTGGCGGCGGACATTTGATGAACTTTTCGACATTATATAGTGCGATTGATTATGAGGGAAATTTATTGTCAAAACAGTACAAGCTAGCCGCAAATAATGCAATCGGATCAATTTATTGTCCGAAATATGAATGTAACCAAAATTGGGCAACTATTGTAACCGATTTTTCAGAAGAAATATTGCACTAACTATGATAAGACGACGATTTTCAAAACCAAAATCTAACTTGGGAGGAATTGCTTCCTATATGCCAAAGCAGTTTACGGACTGGTGCAGAAATAAAGGGTGCTTAAAACAAGTAAATGAAAAAGTTGCAAAGTATTCAAAAGAAAAATTTGGCGTAGTTCTCTGCTGGGATTGTCAAAGGCTCGATGAATGGGAAAGGAGCGTGGTTAAAGAAGATGAATGATCTATACACAATTAAATTTCTCTATGACACTTTATTTCTGCTCAATTCTGAATTGGAAGATTTATCAAAATGGTCTGTTTATAACGATGACGCTTGTTTAGATGAAATTCATGAATTAACAGAAAAGTTTGAAGAAGTGAAAAAGAAACTATTTGAAATTGGCGGTACAGATATAGACCAAACGCTGAAAGGAGGTGAAAAAAATGGAAATACGGAAAGCGCAAAAGAGTAAAAGCAAAATGCGAATTGGTGTTGCTGGGACTTCCGGTTCTGGCAAAACATATTCAGCATTACTTTTAGCAAGTGGCATGACGTCATGGGACAAAATCTGCGTTATTGATACAGAGAATGGATCAGCAGATTTATATGACAATCTTGGACAATACAATGTTCTAACGCTTCGCGCTCCATTCGCTCCTGAGCGATATATAGAAGCTATCCATACTGCCGAAGATGCAGGAATGGAAGTAATAATTATCGACAGCATTTCTCATGAATGGGATGGTGAAGGCGGATGTTTACAAATCCAAGAGCAGCTTGGTGGAAAATTCCAAGATTGGGCAAAAGTAACGCCTAGACATCATCGCTTTATCCAAGCAATCCTGCAGTCAGATGCTCACGTTATTACATCTGTTAGAAAAAAACAGGACTACGCAATGATTCAGGAAAATGGAAGAGCAAAAGTTGAGAAGAAAGGGCTCAGAGAAATTACAAGAGAAGGATTTGAGTACGAGCTTACTCTTTCTTTTGACTTGAATCAAAACCACTTGGCTTCTACTTCCAAAGACAGAACAAGTATTTTTATGGATAAACCTGAATTTAAGATTACATCTGATACAGGCAAAACCCTAAAAGACTGGGCTGAAAAAGGAATAGAACCTAAGCCGGTAGAAAAAGCGCAAACAGAAACAGTAAGAGATGAAATTGCTCAACCAGAGCAGGCAACGATTTCATCTGTTTCTGGAAAATGTGAACTTTGCGGAACAACCAATAAGTATCACAAAAAAGGCTGTCCAAATGCAGCAACTTAATGCTTGCAGCTGGGTTTGATCGCAAGCGTTCAAACTTGGCTAGAGGTCTTAAGAAAAATCATTATCTATGAAATGGTTTAAACACGATACCAATACATTTTCAAATCCGAAAATTGAAATGCTGAAAGAAAAGCATGGAGTTGCCGGATATGGTGTTTATTTTCAGTTGGTAGAACTGATTGCATCTGCAGTTGATAAAGACAATGTTGATGACTGGGGTTATTTACCAGATGTTTATTCAATGGAATATTTGGCAAAGAAATTCTGTGTGGATATTAATCTCCTACAAGAAATAATAGATACTTGTATTTCTTTAAAACTTATTGAAAAACGAAAAGAAAGAATTTTCTGTCCTAAAGTTTTAAACCGCTGTGATGAATTTATTGAAAAAGTAAAACGGAGTATGTCGGGAGAAAAAAGGGAGTTAAGCGGGAATGAATCAAAGCCAACTCCCGAGTCAGTCCCGACTGACACCCGCATAAGAACTAAGAAAGAAGAACAAGAATTAGAAGAAGAAACAGAAAGAGAAATAAATATAAATACTGGCAAAAGCCCAGAAATTAAAAAACCACTTAACTCAGTAGGTGCAATTCTGCAAGACAAATATAAATTTTCTCCGACTCCTACAAACGGGATAACAAAACAATGGCAGGATAAAGCATTTCGGTATGCAGAGAAACTCAATATTGCCCTAAGTGATGACTTAAAAGGGCGATGGCTAAAAGTGTTCAAACAAGCCGATTTAGGCCGTAAGAACAAGAATTTAGAACAAGCATATTCTTACTTAGTTGATTATCCAAAACCGCTTTCACGGGAAGAAAAGATTAAATACTTTTTTTACATTTATGAGAACGGATTAAAAGATAATTTGGCACCTGTATAAAGCAACGATTTTTAAAAGGTTAAAAAATAATATTATGAATGACTTGATTAAATTAACAAAAAACAAAGAAATTATTTATGCTTCATTTATTCTGAAAGGGAATGGACTTGAACCTGTTGGTACTCCTGATTTTGAACAATGGCTTGAATGCGGTAAATTTATCAATAGGGCAAAAGGAGCAGTACATTTCTGGATTGGCGATTGGTTAAATTATGGAGAAAGACAATGGGGAGAGAAATATCTTGAGGCAATAAAAACAACAGGGTATCAATATCAGACTCTCGCCGATGATAAATGGGTTGCAGCTCGAGTACATTTTTCTCGACGTCGAGAAAATTTAAGCTTTGATCATCATAAAACGATTGCAAGTTTGGATTCAGAAGAACAGGAGTTGCTTTTACAAGAAGCAATAGAAAAGAAACTTAATAATAAGGACTTTAGAAAATATGTTGAACAACGAGAGTTAAGGAATGAGCCTCAAAAAGTACACCAGGACGATTCTTCTGTAGCTTCCATTATAAGGATGAATAATCTTTTTTTGGAACATTTAGAGCAACTTAATTTGGAGAAATATACTTTTGAAGAGAAAAACTACATATTTATACAGTTGAGAAAAACTGCAGAAAAAATCATGCAGTTTTTAAATCAACATGAAAACGATTAGGATTCCAGTTAAACAGCTTTCATTAACTGATATGGAGGAAGCTGGATGGGAATTAGGTGATGATGGGCGAGAAGAATTAGAAGCTTACAGCCGATTTACAAAAAGGTATTACTTGAACTTTTTGACAGAACGGCAACAACAGGTAGCATTTTGTTTGGTAGAACTTGGAATGAATAGGAAAGAAACAGCACTGCATTTAATGGTTTCTCTTCAAGCAGTTCACCAAATTATTTTAAGAATGCGTAATCGTCTTAAATCTAAAGAAATACTTTTATGATATAGCAGTGAAACGAGATATGGAATTACAGAAAAATTTAGTATATATATATTTTCTGCTTCATCCAGCTCAAAAGCCAAATCAGATATATATGAAATGGTATAAGGATTTGGTACTAGCAGACTATATTAGACCAGAGCTTATTTTACTGGATGCATGGTTGAATGAGTTTTATAAAGAAATCTATGGAAATAAAGTTAGTTGAAATAAACACATTAAAAGAATTTGAAAAGAATCCTCGAAATATTACTGAGGAAGGAATGACGCGGCTGAAAAAACAAATTCAAAAACTTGGACAATATAAACCGCTTATCATTACTCCCGAAGGTGTTATTTTAGGCGGCAACATGAGATTTCGAGCATTGAAGGAATTAGGAGTTAAGAAAGTATGGGTATCAGTGGTTAAGCCAAAAGATAATAACGAAATGCTTGAATACACTTTTTCAGACAATGACAGGGCTGGTTTTTATGATGAAGAATTGCTGGAAAGATTACTACCTGAATTTTCACTTGATTGGTCAGAATATGCAGTGGATACATTAGAGCCAATTCTTATAAATGACTTGTTTAGTAAAACTCAGGAAAATTTTGATGGTAAGAATAAGGAAGTTGATTCAAATAATTTAGACAGCGATTTAAATGCAACATGTCCGCGATGCGGTTTTCAATTTAAGCATGAATCAGCATAAGTTTTCTTACAGATGGTTCTTAAAAGATGGGTATCCAAAAGATGCTCATAAATCTACAGTTCTTACAACATTTTCCTGCGGTGGCGGTTCTTCAATGGGTTATAAACTTGCTGGATTTGACGTAATCGGCTGCAATGAGATTGATCCGGAGATGATGAAACTCTACGAAGCAAATCATCACCCTAAGTACAGCTATTTAGAGGATATTAGGACTTTTAAAAATAGAACAGATTTACCAGAAGAATTTTACAAGCTCGACGTTTTAGATGGTTCTCCACCCTGCTCTGTTTTCAGCATTGCCGGACAGCGAGAAGATGCTTGGGGTAAAGAAAAGAAGTTTCGAGAAGGACAAGCAGAGCAAACATTAGATGATTTATTTTTTGAGTTTATAGATTTGGCAAAAAAACTGCAACCAAAAACAATAATTGCTGAAAATGTAAGAGGTTTGTTATTTGGTAATGCCAAAGGATACATGTTGGAGATTATGAATAAGTTTAGTGAAGCAGGATATAATGCTCAACTATTTTTATTAAATGCTGCAACAATGGGAGTTCCACAAGCAAGAGAGCGAATATTTATTATTGGGAAAAGAAAAGATTTAACACTACCGCAACTGAAGCTTTCATTTAATGAATTACCTATCCCCTTTTACGAAATAAAAACAGATGGAACAGGTGCAAAGCGATTAACAGGCAAAGAGTTAATGCTTTGGAAGAAAAGAAAACGAGGAGATTTAACTCTCAGTGATGTAAACACCCGACAGTTTAATAAACGAAGCATGTTTACACACAGGTTTATCTACAACGATAAAGTGTTGAGGACAATTATAGCCGGTGACCATAATATGCTTTTTACAGAACCGCGAATGCTCAGCTCTGAAGAATATATTTTAGGAAGCACATTTCCGCTGGATTATAACTTTCTTAGTATGAAAGTTCCCTATATTGTTGGTATGTCCGTACCGCCAATTATGATGGCGCAGGTGGCACAAAATGTATATTATCAATGGTTAAGAATAATATAATCAGGCATGACAGACGAACAAAACGAACAAAACGAACACAGTGAAAATTTGTTAGGGAGTCAAAATCCTTATGACTTACTGGATGAATTTGGGAGAAATATTGTTGATTTACGGCTAGAGGGATGGAAGTATAAAAGACTTGAACCTGTTGCAAAAGCAAAAGAAGGAACGCTTCGGCAGTGGTTCATGGTAAGCGGTAAATATCACAATGCTTATAAATGGAGAAAAGATCAGATTGTTAAGGAGGCACTTGAAGATTTTGACGAAGCAGAATTTCATCTTAAACAGGGTGTCGCAGATGCAATCGTAGTTTTAAAAGCAGAAATTGCTAGAAAGAATTGGAGAGCATCAGTAGCATTACTTAAAATGGTTGGATTTAATGTCCAGAAAGTAATTAACGAAGCCGACAATGAGGAAGTTCAGTTTCTCAAAGACTTAATAAAGGAATATGAGCAATTATCAAAAGATAGAAGAACTAATAGTACAAACTCCTAAACTATTTAAAATCAATGGCAATCCTGCTGTATTTTCTCCAAATCAGCAGAAAATCTTTAATTTAATAGTTGGTCAGCAATATCCGCGTTGTCAGATCATAGCACCAACTCAGTATGGAAAATCTTTAACTGTTGCTTTAGCTATCCTTATGAGGACTGCGTTAATAGGCGACAGATTCACCATACTTGCACCATCCGAAAAGAAAGCTTCAATTATCATGGAGTATGTAATTGATCACTGCTTTGACAGCTCATTATTTCTGGACCGTCTTGAGCTTGAGCCAAATGTAACATTAGACAGATTACGGCGCGAACGATCCAGGAATCACTTAACATTTATAGGAAATGGCGGAGTACAAATTTTGACACTTGATGCAAGAAACAGCAAGCGAAGTATTGAAGCTGCACTAGGCTTTGGCGGCAACAGACTTATTCTTGATGAAAGCTCGCTAATTGATGATCCATTATATGCGACAGTCAAAAGGATGCTTGGAGGTTATAAGTATAAAGATACTTTCTTACTTGAAATCGGAAACCCATTTTATAGAAACCATTTTTATAGAACTTGGCATGATGACAATTACAATAAGATTTTTATTGACTATAAAATTGGGCTTCAAGAAGGCAGATATTCGCCTGAGTTTATTGAGGAAATGCGAAGTGAGGCATTTTTTGATGTGTTCTATGAATGTAAGTTTCCGGACGAAGAAACAATTGATTCCAGAGGATATAGGCAGCTTATTACTACCGAAGAGTTGGAAGCGGCTTTTGTGGGTACACTGCAAATTGATAAAAATAAACGCTTAAAGCTTGGTGTCGATGTTGGAGGCGGTGGCGACTACAACGTATTTACTTTTAGACAAGGAGAGCAATCATGGGTAGAAACTACTAACAGGTCAAACGATACAATGACAAATGTTAATGAAGTAGTGAGGCTTATTGATGAATACACATTGACTATAAACGGCGAGAAAAAAAGATTGCTTATACCTGAAGAAGTTTATATCGACGATATTGGTATTGGTCGCGGTGTTACCGATAGGCTTATTGAAATGGGTTATAACGTCAATGGGATTAGTGTCGGTGAAAGTCCTCAGGATAAATCGAAGTACAAAAATAAAAAAGCTGAAAATTACTGGCTTGCTCAGCAGTGGGTTAAAGCTGGTGGCAAAATATTGAAACGCAATGAGTGGCATCAGCTAACGTGGATAAAATATAAAGTTTCAACAGATAAAGTTCTTCAAATTGAACCTAAACAAGAATTAAAACAACGCACTGGGAAATCACCGGACTTTGCAGAAGCATTTATGCTTACCTTTTCTGCTCCAAAACCCCAGCCGAATATCCGGTTGCTTTAAGCGTTGACATGCATTAAGAACTCAGACATAATAAAATTAAGACATGAAAAAGCTAAGCGTTTTCATTTTCTCTCTTTTCCTATTGTTTCCTGCCACCGTATTTGCTAACGGCAAGCCTCAGCCAACTCCAACACCTACGCCATCGCCAGTAATTATTTGTATTGATGCCGGACATGGCGGTGCAGACACTGGTGCAACTTATGGCAACCTTACTGAAGCTCAAGAAACATTGGATATTGCTATTAAATTACAAACCCTTTTAACAAATGCTCACTACAATGTGGTAATGACAAGGATAGATAATTTGACGTCAACTACTACTCTTAGCAATTCTGACCGCGCAACAATTTGTAACAATGCCAATGCAAATTACCTAGTGTCAATTCATTTAAATGGTTCGACCAACCATGCTATTGATTATACAGAAGGATTATATGGGAAACCAGCTAAAGATAAAGCATGGGCGCAAAAAATAAACAATGCTATGGCACAGCTTAGTAATGCAACCGGTACTGGCACAATTACCAACAATGGTATTACTAACTTTGCAGATGGAGTACTTATAAAAGCTAATATGCCGGCAACTCTAGCAGAGACAGTTTTTATTTCATCTGATGCAGAATATTCTTTATTAATTTCCGGTGAAACAAGACAACAGCAAATTGCTCAAGTTCTCTTTAACGGAATAAATTCAAACTAACCCCCTTTTTGTATAAGAAAACATAGCTTTATTAATAAAATTGACTAAAGCTATGTCATTTGTTGGAAAATTTTTAAATTTATTTCAGAAACAAGCAAACCCAGCTATTTTTAGTTTCTTCAGTCCTTCATCTATGCCTAGAATGGGTGAAAGAGAGTTCTTGAAGGCATATCGAGGCTGGGTATTTGCATGTACTAATGCCATTGCTGAGCGACTGGCGGATATTGAATTAAAACTTCAGCAGAAAACTAAAGACGGCTGGCAGGATTTAGCGCCAACAGGTTCTAGTCCTGCTCTCGATCTCATTCATCATGTCAATGACTTTCAAAGCTTTTATGAATTGGTCTATGGGTATGCTGCCTATCAAGAACTGCATGGCAACAGCTTTTGGTACTTGCCGCGATCCTCTAATGGCAAGGTTGCAGAAATCTGGCAACTCGATCCTACAAGAGTGCAAGTTGTTAAGTCGAAAAAGGAATTCATATCTGGCTATGTTTTCATGAATGAAATCGGTGAAAAAGTGCCGCTTGAGCCTGAGGAAGTAATCCATTTTAAACGTTTTCATCCACTTAATCCCTATCGAGGCATGGGAACTGTAGAAGCAGCAGCACTAGCTATTGATACAGATACTTATGCTAGCGAATGGCAGCGAAACTTTTTTGGCAACAGCGCTATACCAAGCGCAATTCTTTCTTCAGAAGGAACACTGAATCAAGAGGCATATGACCGTATAAAAGCAAACTGGGATGCAAAGTTTAAAGGAGTCCAAAATTCAAACAAGCTCGCAATTCTTGAGGGAAATTTGAAATATACACTGGTTGGCCAAACAGCTAGAGATATGCAGTTTAATGATGGCCGTAAAGATATAAGAGATGAAATACTTGCTATTTTTCGAGTGCCAAAAACAATTCTTGGAATTTCTGAAGATGTGAATTTTGCAAGCGCTCAAGCGACTGAATATGTATTTGCAAAGTATGTCATCAAGCCTAAAATGAAATTCTTTGTTACAAAGCTGAATGAATTTTATCTCCCCTTTATGAACCTTAATCCTCAGGAGTGGCGATTTACATTCGTTGATCCAGTGCCGGAAAACATTGAACAACAAATTGCAGTTCGTGAAAGCGGCATCAAAAACTACTACATGACGCCAAATGAAGCCCGTGCAGAAATTGGCAAAGAACCAGTTGAGGGCGGGGATGATTTATATATTCCAACTCTTATGCAGCCAATTATGGGATCAGATCAACCAGAAGGTCCAGCACCGGAAGCTGACCCAAAAACACGAAGTCGAAAACTCAAAAAGTTATTTAAGCCAAAAAGAAAAATCTACGTCAATGTCAAAAAGACTGCTGCCAAAAGAAATAGCTATATTTCCGGACAAGTTGCAGCATCTTATAAAACTTTCACTGACTTGAATGAAACTCTTAAGTCGATGCTTTTAAAAAATCTGCATAAAAAAGATGCAAAGGTCGCAATAAGGAAATTAAAAAGACAGAAAGATGAGGCGACAAATGACTTGGTAAGGATACTATTTAGCAATTATAACGATTGGGTTGGCTTGGTCTTCAGTGCCACAAAAGAAGGTATGAGCAAGGTTATGGAGCAGTCTGGCAAAGATGCGCTTGCTGAAGTTAATAGCGATGTTGTGTTTGATCTGCAAAATCCGCGAGCTTTGGATTATCTCAGCCAGCATGCTTTAGAAAACTCAAATAGTTATACCGACACCATGAAGGAAGATATTGCCCTGCAGGTTCAAGAAGCTGTCGAGCAGGGACAATCTGTAGATGTTATCTCGAATGTAATAGATTCATTCTTTGATGATCAAAGTGATTACAGAGCTGATAGATTGGCACGTACTGAAACAATTGATGCGTATGCTCAAGGCAACTTAGAAGGATATAGACAATCGGGGGTTGTTACCGGCAAAGAGTGGTTATTTGATGGTGGAACTTGTGAAAGCAATATTTGTCCTGCAAATGTTGATGATGGTGTCATTGGTCTTGATGATACATTTAGTAGTGGTGATGATGCTCCGCCTGCCCATCCAAATTGTGAATGCGCTTTGCAGCCGGTTACCGGAGACGACAATAGCGAATAAGCAAAATGTATAAGGAAATAGATAAATCTCAATAAAATTGGACATACACAGATATGAAAGATTTACGAAATCAGAAAATATTTAAAAACTTTGCAGCGATAGAAACAAAGGTAGCTGATAGCGAACCTCGTACTCTTGTTGTCAAAATATCTACTCCAACACCTGACAGATCAAAAGATACTGTACAGCCAAACGGAATGCTTGCTGATAACTTCCTTAAAAACCCTGTTGTTATGTTTGCACATAACTATGCTGACATGCCAATCGCAAAATGCTTAGGACTTAAAGTGCAAGACACAGGCATTTTAGCGACAGTGCAGTTTCCTGACGAAGGTACGTATGATAAAGCAGATACGATTTACAAAATGTACAAAGACGGGTTTTTAAATGCCTGGTCTATTGGTTTTATGCCGCTTGATTATGAAGAAAACGAACAGGGTGGCTACAACTTCAAATCATGGGAATTATTTGAATTTTCCTCAGTTCCAGTGCCAGATAATCCTGAAGCGCTTACTGTTATGAGAAGTAAAGGCATCAATGTAGATGCGGTATTAGAAAAAGGCGTTATTCCCTATAAAGAAACACCAAAAGCTCCGGAAGATGAAGCATGGGACGCGGGCGAGGAAGTAAAAGCGGCAACAGTTGAAGACTTAAAAATTATGTGTGCATGGTTTGATTCAAACGATGCTGACAATAAAGGTGCTTATAAACTGCCTCATCACAAAGCTGATGGTGATCATGCAGTCATTTGGCATGGAGTCGCAGCTGCAATGGGTGCTTTGCTTGGCGCGCAAGGCGGAGTTGATATTCCAGATGGCGACAGAAAGGGTGTATATAACCACTTGGCAAAGCATTATAAAGAGTTTGAAAAAGATGTACCGGATTTCAAAACACTTAAAGCAGAAGATGATGAGACAGAACCATATACAGATGAGACCAAAGTAACTGATTTAACAGTCGGCGACCTTAAAGACATTATTGAAGATGTATTAGAGTCTGGCGATGATGACGATGAAACAAAACAAGTAGAGCATATTGAGCAAAAAAATGTAGATGAGGTGCTTGTGCTTTCTTATGTACTCGATTGTTTAAATTACTTCATTTCCTACTTCAAAGACAATAATGTTTCTCAAGATTCAATAGATAAGCTTACTCAAGCATTAGCGCTTGTTCTGGACGTTACAAAAGAACAGGTAGAGCTAGGTAAAAAATCTATTGTTCTTAAAACAGGACGGACCATTTCTGCGAAACACGAGGGATTGCTGCAGGATGCCTGCAACCATATGGACAAAGCAGCAGAGCAGGTAAAAACAGTACTTTCATCTGTGGCTTCTGATGAGCAATCAGATAATGATGAAAAAGACGATGGGAAAAGCGCCGCCACCTCCGGCGCATTCTTTCAGAAGCTAGCCAATTCACTCAGGACAAACAATCAAAAACAGGATTTGACACTCCGATTATTAAAAACAATTGTGAGTGAAAAAGAGAAAGGGGGTGAAAATAATGACTGAAGAAGAATTGAAAAAACAAAGCGAAGAAGACAAGAAAGCTATGGAAACCATAGTAGAGGCGCTCACACCAAAAGCGGTTGATGCCGTGATTGAGAAAATGAAAGCTGAGCAGCCTCTCCGCAAAAACATTTTTGGAGATGGGTCACCATCTGAAAAAGCAGAACTTGAAGAAAAGAAAAAGGATGCTGCGGAATATCTAAAACAGTTGGTAGCAAACGGCAACACGAAAGCTCTTTCTGCTGGTTCATCGACCAGTGGTTCAGAGCTTGTGCCAACGTATGTCTCTGATCAAATCGTCACCCAGGCGCAAAACTACGGCTTAATCCGTAAATATGCGTACAAGTGGCCGATGCAGGGAATCAACGAGAACATCCCAACAATGACAACGCTTACTGCATATCGTTTGGCGGGTGATACTGCTGCTATTACATCATCTCAACCAACGACCGGAACAGTAAATCTCCGAGCAAAAACGGTAGGTGTCATTGTACCTGTCTCCAAAGTGTTATTGCAGAATAGTACTGCAAATCTGGTTGATGCAATTACTTATCTTGCCGGTAAGGCGATTGCAAAACTTGAAGACCAATGGGGACTTTTGGGACTTGGTTCAGGAGAGGGTATTTTCCAAAATACCAATGTTCCTATATTTACCTTAGGTACTGGTAATACGGCTTACAGCAGCGTTAGTGCTGAAAATCTGTTAGACGTTGAGAACCTTCTTGATGAAAACTTTGTCAGTTCTGACGCAAATACGCTGAGATGGATTATGTCCAGATCGGTATTAAACGTTTTGAGACGACAAAGAAGTATCATCAATGGTACTCCAAACCAGCCGCAAGGGTTCTTGTTGCCAGGGTATGGTGTTGATACACCGCCTTCCCTTTGGGATCATCCATATGACACTAGCGCAGTAATGCCGAAAGTGTCTGACGGCTCACAAGCTGGCAAGAAATTCTTAGCACTCGTGGATTATGAAAACATAATTCATGGCGATGCGATGGAATACACTATGGAGATTTCAGATCAGGCGACAATCACCGACACAGATGGTACGACTCTTATCAATCTGTTCCAACAGAACATGGTTGCTCTGAAAATCTGGGGATTAGTTGATGTTCAGCTATCCAATCCATCCAAAGCGTTTGGTGTGTTAGCAACATCTGCAACATAAGGTGCTAACTGATAGCTGTAGGGTGAGCGGAAATGTAAGCGAATAAATAAGCGAATCAAAGACCGCCAGCTAAGCAAACAAAAAAGGGGGTGAGAGCATTATGCGAAAAGTAATTGTAAATCATAACGGACAATGCGGTGAACACCGCTATGAAGCTGGTGTACCAGTTGAATTGCCAGAGGAAGTTATCGCCGCGCTAGGCGATAATGCTACCCCTCTTGAACAACAGATTGAAGAAAAGCTTGAGGAAAACAAAGTTGAACCAAAAGAGGAACTTGAAGAAAAAGAACCAGAAGACAAGGAAGACGAAGAAGTTAAAGAGGTTCAAGAAGTGCAGGACAAAATGATTAAAAACGCTGAAGTTACAAAGTAATCATTTCACCTACTTTCTTTCAAAGACCCTCTTTGCCTGGAGGGTTTTTGATTAAGAAAAACAAAAATGTATAAGTTTTGTTAAATAAGTCAATATAATTTTTCAGAAGTAAATTACATATATGGCTGCAACATTTGAATTTGAAGAAGATAACGGGGCTGCATCTGGCTCACCTGCAAAGGGTACGACCAGAACGGCAGCGCGTACAGAGGCAAACTGGAAAAATATAGATGACAGTACAACTACCTACTCATCTCAACCAATTACTGCCGGTAATAACTCATATCAGAAAAATCAGTTTGGTCATTTCTCTGGTACATTTAACCAAATCTCTGCGGGGCTTTTTGCTCACACTGCCGGCTCATTTCCAACTGGCTGCACACTTAAAGGTGTTCCCACCTGTAGCTCTGACGGCACACGCTATCTTTATGTAACACCATCAACGTCTGCAGACTCTAACCTCACAACTGACATGACAACTGCCATTGCAATTGGTTCAGGTGTTGGCGTATTTTTTGGCGCAACCGGTCCAGAAGCAACTGGAAAAGCATCATCTATGACAACCAATCCATGCTATACAAACTTTTTGACAACACAGCTGCAGACAACAAGTTCTGCACCGGCTGGTGATATTGCATCGCAAACTTTAACACTGCAGTATAACGAAAATTAATATGGAAAACGTACAAAAAACATTACAAATCTTTTGCGCTAACTGTCAGAATGATGTGCCACACACTGGCGAGGTTGATTTAAATGGTGAGTTAGTCTTTACCTGCACAACCCCAGATTGTGGCAGATTTATAAAAGTGCCGGCAGGAATAAGTGCAGAAGAAATACACGCCTATTTTGCAGCACAAAGAGAGTCAAATGTTGGCCAAGTATCAATTGCAGAAAGCCATGCAATGCTGGCAAAAGTCTTTGAAAGTGCAGACTCAGCAGCAAATACAGAACCGGCAGAACCAGAGGCAACAGCAGAACAGCCAGCAGAATAATAACATATTTTGCGCAATCCAATGCACCTCAGCAATCCAATGCTATGAAAAACCTTAAATACTTATTTGAAGCAGAACACTTTGACGGCACTGTTTATAAGCAGAACAAAAATGATGCTTCTACAAAATACCCACCAACCCCAGATGAAGACGGCGAGCTACAGGGCAAATCCTGCATGTCAGATATTCAAGAAGATATTGATTATTTTAATATAAAGAAATTTACTCTTATTGAGCAGACACTAATGGGTAAAAAAGTGAGCGTTGATTTAACTGATGGGCATTTTGAGATTGATGGCAATACATTCACTGTTGAAGGTGATAGGCCATTGCTAGTATTACCCAACCGTTTTAAATTGATTTATTTTAGAGTTATACGTCAAAACCACTGCACACCGGCAAGATATATGAATCCTATCTCCGCCCAAAAGATTGGCAAAGGAATTGAAGTAACAAACAGCAAAGGTGAAAAGCATTTTTATGAGCGTGTCGAGTCTTCTTGGAAAGAGGAAAAAGACGAAATTGTAAACGGCCAAAGGCAAAAGGTTGTGTACTACTACGTTAAACCTGTACCACCTCACTCATCTCTTTTATACATGATAGGCTGGCAGGTTGTGATTGCGGGTAAAACCTACACGCAAAAGATTTTAGTGCAATAACCTATGCAAAACCCATACTTAATTTTTGAAGTGCTTGAGGCTCTTTGTTTAAAGATGAAAGATAACAGCTTGGGCTATTTAGTAGATTCAGATGCTTATACTGACCGGCTATATGGCGGTCTTTATAAAACCGGTGAGCATTGGAAATTATTTGCTCATTCTGGTGTTATTGGCATGTTTTTTAGCCAACAGCAAGCAAGTAATAAAATTGCTGAAATTCAAACAATGCGTACTAATGGTCAAGAAAGAGAAATTTTTGAGATGTTAGCGCCCCTGTTGGGAGTAAAAGTAACAATATAATTGTATGGCAAGAATATGGATTTCAGGTGCAGAAACAGATGATATAAACGAGTCAGCCACACCAGGTACTGGGTGTAGTGTAACAAATACAAATCCCAGAAAAGGTGGCTACCATTACCGTGGTACTTCAACCAACGCTTTTTTTGATTTCCCCACTTACTCCAAAGGTACAATGTTTTATCAGTTTTACTGTTACATTCTTGCCAACCCTGCAGCAACAAATACTTTCTTTCAGCTAGTCAATGGCGCAACTGGCCTTTTAACACTGCGTCTTACATCCACCGGTAAAGTACAGCTTGTTTTGGGTGCTTCTGCAGGCACAGTGCTTGCAACATCAACCAATTCAATACCACTCAATGCCTATTTTGCTATACAGCTAAAACTTATCTGCGGGACGTCTTCAAATGGTACGCTTGAGGTGAAAATTTATAATGCAAGCAATGTACTTTTAGAAACTCTTACCTCAACTGGTCAAACAACCGGTGCATCAACCGTTGCCGGTGCAGGGTTTGGCTTCAGAACTGCAGCACAGCAAATTGATTTTGATGATATTATTGAAGATGATGCAGTCTACCCAACAATAGGTGCAGTTATTATTGCACGCCAGCCAATAACCGGCGCACCAGTGTATGACAACTGGACAAAAAACGGTGCTGATCCTTACTGGGCAGATACTCCTTTTAGTACTACAAACTCTGCAACTGCTAATGCTGCCAATGCGCAAACAAAAAAGTTACATGCTTTTGATACAACCCAGACAGGACATGGCACAGAAGTAATTGGCTCATTTGATACTATAAATGCTGCACTTGTTGTATATACCTCAAAACGTGGGTCTGGCACTGCCAAAACATACTCTTACCGCAGGCGGTACAACAGCATAGATACTGACACAGCCGTTGTGCTTACAACCTCAGACGCTTATTACATGGGTGATATTTTTGCTTCACCGACACTCACACTTTTAAATGGCATGGAAGCCGGGGGGATACAAAATACTGGTACTAGCGTGTTTATGACTATTGAGGACTTATGGGTAATGGTTGAATTTGTGCCAGCGAATATTACGACAACAACCAAAGCACAACCTGCAATAGCTAGAATAACAGCAGTTACTAATAAGACTCAATCTGCAATTGCCAGTATTAAAAATACAACCACCAGAACAATTGCCGGCTTAGCAAGAATTACTATAAAAACATTGCAGGCACAAAGTGCGATTTCTAGGATTATTGCGATTACTCAAAAGACTCAAAGCGCATTGGCCAATATAAACAACAATACAATACGCACCATTGCCGGCCTTACTAGAATTACTATTACTACTATAAAGACCCAGCCGGCTATTGCAAGGCTTGTGATAACCACCAAACAAACTATTTCAGCTGTTTCAAGGATAACTGCAACTACCGCAAAAACAATTGGAGCAGTTGTCCGCATCACTGCAACCGCCACAAAAACTCAAACTGCTATTGCGCGTATTCAACTTATTACTCAAAAGACGCAATCTGCAATCACACGCATTACACATATTACTGCCCAGACTATTACAGCACTGACAAGGATTACCGCGACTACAACCAAAACCCAAGCAGCTATCTCAAGAATTACAGCCATAACAACTAAGACTCAAAATGCTTTGGCAAGAATTACAGTCAAGACAACAAAGACAATTGCAGGCTTGGCTAGAATTACAGCAACCACACTCAAGACTCAGCCGGCAGTAGCGCGCATTACATCTACTGCCACTAAGGCCATTACAGCAATTTCACGCATCCAGCTCATCACCGCAAAGACTCAGAGTGCCATTGCAAGGATTACTCATGTTACAGCTCAAACCATCACTGGACTTGCACGCATTACGGCAACTACTTTAAAAATGCAACCGGCAACAACCAGAATTACCCAAATTTTACTTAAAACCCAAAATGCTATCTCAAGAATTACTGCTACAGCCACGAGGACGATTACTGCGGTAGCAAGAATAACAGCTATCACGATCAAGACAATTACCGGTATCTCACGCATTACCCAAGTGGTACAAAAGACACAAACCAGCATTGCCAACCTTTTAGCATCAAATGCAACCACAACTAAAACAATCTCTGCTGTCTCGAGAATTACAGCTATAACACTGCGTACAGTAAGTGCAGTTGCCAGAATTACAGCCACAACTATAAAAACTACTGCCGGCATTGCGCGTATCGCCATTGTTACAGTCAAAACCCAGCCTGCAGTTGCAAAAATAACGGCAATTACAACGAAGACCTTACATGGTGTTGCCAGAATAACGGCTACAACCCCCAAAACCTTACAAGCAGTCGCAAGGATTACTCAAGTGGTGCAAAAAACGCAATCTGCTATATCAAGAATTACTGCAATAACTCAAAGGACGCAAAATGCCGTTGCTCGCATCACAACGCAGGCAACAAAAACTATCGTAGCAGTCGCAAGGATTACTGCCACAACTTTAAAGATCCAGCCGGCAGTTGCCCGTATTACTCAGATTGTTTTAAAAACACAAAGTGCCGTCGTAAGAATAACCATACAAAAAACCAAAACAATAACTGCCACAGCCAGAATTACTGTTACCACTTTGAAGACCAAAACGGCCATTGCCCGCATTATGCAGGTAGTTACAAAAGCACAATCTGGTATTGCCAGAATAACCCAAGTAGTAAACAAAACTATTGCTGCTACTGCGCGCATTACCATTATTACGCTGAGAATTCAGCCGGCAGTTGCTAGGATTACTGCAACTACCTTAAAGACAATAGTTGCGATTTCAAGAATAACCCAGATAGTAAGCAAACAAATTATGGCCACAGCACGCATAACTATAGTTACTAAAAAAACGCAGTCAGCCATAGCTAGAATTGAGATAACAACCCAAAAGACAATTACTGCTATTACTCGAATTACCCAGATTGTTGCCAAGCAAATTACCGGTACTGTAAGAATTACGCAGACTGTGGTTAAAAATCAGCCAGCAGTAGCAAGCCTTGCAAAGTTGGCAATGCGCACTATTGATGCAGTAGTACGCATCACAGCAACAACTGTGCAGCAAATTAGTGCCATTTCAAGGATTACCCAAATAGTAGCCAAACAAGTTACTGCAACCGCAAGAATAACCATAAAGACCCTGCAGATCCAGCCGGCAGTTGCTAGGATTACGCAAATAGTAAGACAGACAGTACGTGGACTTGCACGCATTACAGGTATCACAATATGTTCAATACAAGGGTTGGTCAGAATTACTGGTACAGCCTTAAAAACCCAATTCGCTAACGCCAGAATACAAGTAAAAAGACAAAAAAATACCTCTGCAGTTGCTAGTTTAAATCAAAAAGCGGTGAGGGTGCAGCACTGTGCTGCACGCATCAAATCACCAATTTACGGCATGACCAAGCCACATGGCCAGATGTTTGATTTTCAACAGTCATTGCTTAGACAGCTACTTGGCGGTGCATATATATTTTCTGGCAGAATGTATAACAAGAGAGCTGGAGATAGTTACAATTAAAAAGTATGAACTATATCGCACAAGCAGACGTCGAAGCATATTTAGGCGTTGCACTTACCAGCAATGGTATTGCTGCATTTAATTTGCTGTTGCCTCTTTTACAGGACCAAATTGACAACTATTGTAATAGGACTTGGAATATCACAAACCCGATTGTAGAGAATTTTGACGCCCTTTCTCAGGTGGGTTCAGGTGTACAATCAAATTACACTTTCTTTGTAAAATATCCTTCTATTTCTGCAACTCCTGCAAATAATGCTTATCCCTTGGCCGGCGGGATAATAAGTGTGCTTATTGGTCAGTCTCCACTTGATATGAATTATGTTGTCAATTATGGCACTCATGTAAAACTTTCTGCCTCATTTTCTTCTGTTATTCTTGCTAACCCTCTTGGTTTCAAAATGGTACAAATAACATATAACAGTGATGCTGCTGGAAATCCGCCTAAAGCATTTAAGCTCGCTTTTGTTATGTGGATAGCGAGAATGATACAGGAAGCACCAGACGCAGGAAAATCAACCACTCAAGTGCAAGCTGGTACTGTACGCGCATACTATTCCCCAGACAAATTGGCAATACCAGAATTTGTAAAATCAGTCTTAGACAATTACAGACTGCATGTACTTGACCATTTATAAAATGCTATGCCAAAACTACCAATTACTGATATTGTAAAAATCTATCAATTTGAGCGTAATGGCGACACAGAAAGTTATGGTGCAACACCAGCTTATCAAAACGTCAATGCATGCATCTCGCCTACTGGAACAGATATTCAGCCCTCAATGGATGTGCCGGCTTTCCAGCTCTTTGAGGTTTTTATTTATGATGTTACGGTGCAGCTTCATAACGCAGACAAAATTGTTACTGACACCAGTGTTGAGTATATTTTAGATGGCAAGCCCTATGTAATAAATAACAATTACCTGCAGTATATACGTTGCATGGCAAGACAGGTGGTGTAATATGACAGGCGATTACAATTTATCAGTTACAGTTGTTGGCGCAAAAGAGCTGCAAAATGCTTTAACAAATATTGATACTTTTGCAAAACAGGCATTTATGGATGCCATAAATAAAACTGCTATTGACTTGGAGCGAATAGCCAGATCACGCGCTCCTCATAGAAAAGGCGGTCTTTGGAATTCTATTCATACAGAGCCTGCAGTTGCTACACGAGACAACATCGAGGCAAAAGTTGGAACAAACCTTAAATATGCCAGAGCACAGGAAGCAGGTACGAGAGGCATGGTTATTCACAGTCACAATAGTAGGACAGGAAAGCAATTTACCTATATTGGCAACATTCCGCCTACTTGGTATATGAAGCATGCCAAAGATGAAGTCAAACCGGAATTAACCAATAATTTGTCAGATGCAATACAAAGAATTATTAGACATGTTACAGAACAAACGCCAAACGCACTATGAGTAATTTTGGATATAAACCAATAAAAGATGCAATTGTTACTATTCTTCAGAGGGTTAGCAGCCTCAAGGTGGTGTATGGCAAAGAGGAGAAAGCAATTAAAGATTTCCCTGCGGCAACAGTAAGCGCTAGAGAACATTCTGCAGAACTGCATGACACAACGGCAAATCTTAAAATGTACTCTCATTATATAAGGCTATATTTTCGGACTGATGAAACAAACGATCCGGATTACGAGGATGTTTTAGAACAAACTGCGGACAGCGTTATTGCCGCGCTTGAACATGATTTAACTCTTGGCGGTGTCGTTGACTGGTCAATGCCTACATCCGGCGTGTGGCGAAATGTTGAAAAGGAAACTCCGGTCAGAATGCTAGAGCTAACGCTGGTGTCAAAAGCAAGAGTTGTAAGGTAGTTATTTCAAAAATGTATAAAGTAAGTCTTTTAACTCAATATAATTGGTCAGCATATGTACAAGTACAAATATATTGGTGAGGATGAAAAGCATTTGCCAAGTCTTGGCATAACTGTAAGCTATAACGGCCAGATCATTACAACTGATACAGCAATTGATCACCCAGAGTTTGTATTAGTAGTTGATGAGCCGGTAAACACTGATACAAAAAGTAAAACAAAATAAATATGAGCGCAGGTATTCAATCACAAATATCATTTAAAAAAGAGTCCGCTTGGGGTACAGCAGTTGTACCAGATAAATCTATTGCTATAAGGCCAACAGGCGGTGTTATCATCAAAGAAAATGTGCAGATGATACCAGCTATCAAAGGCCAACTGCAAAAAAACTACACTGCAATCAAGGGTAAAGTTGCCTATGATGGCGATTTTACAATGGATGCTTTTGCAGACTATCTTGGTTATTTCTTACTTGCTGCTCTTGGTACAGACACCCCAGCTACTCACTCTGGTGAGACAGTTGTTTATGATCACCCTTTTACAGAAAGCTCACCAAAACCATCATTTACTATTGAGCAGGCAATTGCAGAAAATACCAGACGTTTTGCCGGCTGCCTTATCACCGGATTTAAACTAACCGGTAAGGTTGGTGAAATGCTTGAGTTTGTTGCCAATGTTATGGCAAAGACACAAGCTGTAGCCACAGAAATTACCGGCGCATTCTCCACAGTGCCAGCTTTCAATCATGCCCAGCTGCAAGTTAAAATTGGCGGAAGCGTCATTGGCGAAGTTGAGAGCTTTGAGCTTGAATATAAAAGCGGTGTCAATATGGTTTATGCGCTTGGAAACATTGAGCCGTCATACAATGCTATTGAAGGTGGAGCAACAGTTACCGGAAAAATTGACTTATACCTTGATTCAACAAGCCTTGCAGAACTTACCAATTATATCAATAAAACCACACGCTCTCTTGAACTGGTTGCAACCGGCGGCGCAATTGGAAATGCAGCCAACTATGTGCTTGACGTAATAATTCCACAAGCAGTTTACATAGCAGCAGACTCAAAGATTACTGACCAACATAATTTGCTTTCAATCTCTTTTGAGGGTATTTATGACACATCAAGTGGTAAGCTCTTGGGCATAACTCTCACAAACTTAGTATCAGCTTACTAATATGGAAAATGTAACATTTGAATTTAAAGGCTACACAGTAATATTTAAACCATCTCTTAATTTTGGCCAAAAAAGACAGATGCAAAAGCTCATGGCAAGCAAAATGTCTGTTGATGTTAAAGACCTTAGCGCGGACACCAATGTAGATGGCGCAATTATTTATGAAGTCCAAGATTTAACCCTCAAATCACTTTTAGTAAGCTTCAAAACTCCAGAGGGCAAAGTCTTTGAAGGCACATTGGCTTATGATGCAATCCAAGAGCTTGATGATGATGAGGTTGGCAGAGCAATTTATGCAGAGATTGACAAAGTAACATCCGCTACAAAACTAACCCCTGATAGTAAAAAAAAATAGAACTCGAGGCTTTTAAATTCCACAAAGCTGGTAAAGGCAGCATTTCAGAAGACCTTGAAGCAGTTTATCTCTGTGATGTATTAGGACTTTCTTACAGTGAGCTTGAGATACAGCCGGATTGGTGGATTGAACGTATGCTGATATGGCAAAAACAAAAATCTCTTGCAGAGGAGCATAAACAAAAAATCAACGCTCTTGTAAACAAAACATAAACCCCTTTATACAAAAAGATATAAGCTGGTTCATTTTTTTACTTATAATTAAGCAGCTATGAATACTGACGCAATTTTGCAGATCGTTATAAAGGCCAAAGATGAAGCCAGTGCAACTCTTGAGAATGTTGGAAAAAAAGCCGGCGGAGTATCAGACTTACTTGCACACTCATTCAAGGATGCTGCAATTGTTTCCGGTGTTGCTTTGGGCGGATTGACCGCAGAGGCAGTTTTATCTGTCAAGGCATTTTCTGAACATCAGAATATACTTGCCCAGACTGATGCGGTGTTAAAATCCACTGCAGCAGCATTTCAAGATTCAAGCACAAGCGTTGCAGCACATACTGTTACCATTGGCATTTCATCAAAACAACATGCAGAGCTGCAAAAGCAATTAGACTCTGCGCAATACTCACTCAAAATAATGCAGGATAGATGGGATGGGTCAAAGATCCATACCAAAGCTGCGGCAGATGAGCTTGAGCATGCCAAAGAGAAAGTTACCAGCATTGAGGCGGCAATGAATAAAACAACTACATCAATGATCGGCGGTAATGGTATGGCGAAAGCAATGCAAATAACAAGAGAGCAAGTTATTGGCTTATCAGAGCAGATGCAAAACCTTACCACTTACAGCAAAGACCAAGTGCTGTCAACTGAAAATTTGCTTTTGACATTTACCGGTATTAGTAAAGATATTTTCCCCCAAACAACAACGGCTGTACTGGATGTGGCAACTGCCATGCATGAAGACCTGCAGAGTGCAGCAATCCAAGTGGGCAAGGCTTTGCAGGATCCTTCAACCGGTATGGCACAACTGCACAGAATTGGTGTTGATTTTACCAAAGAGCAAATTGCGCAAGCCAAGGCAATGCAGGCAACCGGTAATATAGCCGGCGCGCAGGCTCTTATATTAAAAGAGTTAGGTACAGAGTTTGGTGGCTCTGCAACAGCCCAAGCCAAAACATTCACCGGACAGATGGCACAACTTAAAAATGTATTTCAGGATATTCAAATATCCATTGGCGGATTTATTGAAAAAGCATTGCAGCCAATCTTACCTCACTTACTGAATGTGGCAAAAGCACTTAATGATGTTTTGACCAATGGCAAACCGCTCAGTGAATTTACCAAAACCTTGAGCCAGAATTTTGGCGCATTTGGTACTGCAGTTGGTAATATTATTACTTTTTTTGCCAACAACAGGACAGCACTTATTGCTTTGGCCGGTGCGCTTGGCGGAATTTTGGTCATTTCACTGGCAGCAGCAACTGTTGCCATGCTGAGCTTTTTGGCTGTATCACTGCCCGTATTGGCAATCTTTGCAGCACTTGGGGCAGGTGTGGCTTTGGTTGTAACTCACTGGAAAACATTTAAACCAGTGATTGATGCTATAACACCGGCACTCAAAGCACTTTGGGGCACTATCAGCAAGTTTGTATCAGATGTTATTAGCGCAGTCATAAACTTTGTAAATACCAACCGCGACACATTCCAAGCATTTTGGACTGACGTTGTGGGTGTCTTTACCTTTGCACTTGGGTTTATACAAGGATTTTTTAAAACTACTTGGGATGCAATCAAAGATTACTTAGCTGCAGTTTTAGAAATAATGAAAGGTATTATTGAGATTGCCTGGGGCATCATTACCATTATTATTGATGTGGCAATGGGAATAATTACCGGCAACTGGAAAAGAGCATGGGACGGCATTAAACAGGGTTTGTCTTATGTCTGGGATGGTATCAAAAATGTCATTGATGGCGGGGTTAAATATATCATTGACTCAATAAAACTTGCTCTTGATACAGTTATTGGCTTGGTCAATGGCGTTATAGATGGATTTAATAAAGTGGCTGGTGCAGCATCCGGTGGTAAAATTCACATCCCAGACATACCCCATTTTGCAGAGGGTGGGTTTGTACCGGCAACCGGTCTTGCAGTTCTGCATCAGGGTGAGTTTGTTATGTCAAAAGCCATGCTTGCCGGTCAGCAACAAGTACCACTGCAAATAAAAACAACAACTAACAATAACCAGCCCATCAACATTTATGCAACTGTCAATCAAAATATAGACATGGCGCTTTTAGGTAACAAAATTGCTTTTGCACTAAGGAACTCAAGATAATATGATAACAGGATTAACGCTTGGGGGTGTATCCCTCATACAAGACCAATGGCTATTGCAAGCCTTTAAAAATGGCTCATTCCCGGCAACCGTTTACACACGGACTAAAAGAGGCGGCAAAAATGGCTCAAAACTCATTACACCAACATTTGCCTCTTATCAGTTTGTAATGGATTTCCAAATTGTTGGGTTAAACTTTGCAGATTTAGCACTGCAGCGTGACATTTTCCTTGGCATTTTGGGTACAGTCCATTCAAACGGCACACAGCGTCTTATTGTTATACGTTCTGATGGCGGCCAAAGATATATTGATGTAAAAGCTATTGAAGTTACCGGCGACTTAACCACAGATGACGGCACAAGTTCAATTATTGAGATAACACTTGAGGCAGAATTTCCATTCCTGCAAAACCCAACCCAGACCTCACAAGATGTAACCATCTTTAATGGTGGAGGTTGGGCATTACCAGTTGGCATCCCATTTGATATGTCAGCAAACCACTCAACACTTATCAATATAGTAAATAATGGGAATTATCCCGCGTATCCGGTCTTTACATTTATTGGAGCGCTTACTAATCCAAGCATTACAAATAACACTACCGGTAAGACTTTGAGTTTGGCACAAACCCTCGCAGATAGCAGTGCGTCAGTCATTATTGATACCTACCTTGGCACAGTGATACTTGAGCCTTCCGGCAATAATGGCAGACAATATGTTACCGGTGATTTCTGGACAGTCCCAGTTGGCCAGTCAACAGTCACTTTAGGCAATGCAAACACAACAGATGGCGGAAAGTGCGTAATAACCTTTAAAGACACATTCTTAAACGTATGACATACACAGTAATTTTAAAGCATGTTGCAAGTGGTGATATTTTTGAATTGCCTTATAAATTAATCAACTACGTTGAGGAGTTAAACAACGGCTCACAGGCTACATTTGAATTTGATTATACCACCATAAAAGAGCAAGTCTGCGACCCATATACCACCAACCCAAAAGATTTATTTACAGCAGTTTTATCAGAGATAACAGTTAAAGACTCAAGCAATAATATACTCTGGCTTGGGGTTGTATCAGAATATAACCGCAGCAAAGATGCCTCTGGTAATTTTACCTTAAGTGTTGCTGCAGTTGATTATTTTTCACTCTTACAGAAAAGACGTACCGGTTCTGATGATATTTTCAGCGGGGTTGACCCTGCAACCATACCTTGGTCTTTAATCAACACCTCGCAAAGCAAAACGCATGGGGATTTGGGCATTACAGTTGGTGCAACTGCTTCAACCGGTACAATGGTAAGTGTTGAGTTGAAATATGCAGATATTAAACAGGTAATAACAGACCTCTCAAATTACAAGGCTAACAATAGCTTTGATTTTGATATAGACACCGGCAAGAAACTCAATATCTATTACCCAACAAAAGGTTCACTACGCGCCAACATTGTTTTTGATGACAACACTGTTTTGGCTCACGCAGTTAAAATACCGGTTGTTTTAAACATTACCAACTCTGTCTTTGTTACAGGGCAGGGCATCAACAATGATATTGCTGCAGTCAATCGGCAAGCATCATCAAGCGAAATTGCAGAGTACACCCTGCTTGAGGATATTATAAGCGACACGCAAACAGCAGATACCACCACACTCAACAGTGAGGGAGACCGCAAACTTAGCCTTGAAAAACTGCCACTTTATGCCATTACACTAAAACATTCAGATGATATTAATCTCACCACTTATGGTCTTGGTGATACGGTCGTAGTCAATATTATAGAGGAGCGAATCAGCTACGCTCAATACAGAGTGAAAAAGCGCACAGTTGATATTGATGAGACAGGTACAATGGTTGCCACAATAGATTTGCTAACAATATAACTATGGATGAAATAAGAAGAATTTTAAATGATTTAGCACGCAGGGTTGAATACCTTGAGAAAGGACTGGTTGTTAAGAAGATTACTATACCCGCAGATTCAACCGGTTTTTTGGTGATCAAAATCGTTACGTCTGATCCTGTAAGTCCTGTGAACAATGAGATATGGATAAACTTAACAAGCAATCAGCTCAAATGGAATAAAAGCGGAACTATCAAAGCAGTTACCCTCAGTTAATTTTTGTATAAGACTTGCTGTACATCTTCATATAATTGATTACAACTATGGCATTACGTTCAATTCGATCAGGCGCAACAGCAATGACAGAGGCCAGTTTTTTACAGTTTATAACTGACTTTCTAAATATTTCAGGAGTGCTTGATACTACAACTACTCAATTTAATGTTACAGCCGGCTCCGGCTTATCAGTAAATATTGCTGTAGGCCATGCTTATTTATTAGCTGTAGCAGGGAATGGCTACCCGATTATTAATGATTCAACGATTTCAAACCTTGCTGTCAATGCGAATGCATCCGGTAATCCGCGCTACAGCTCGATTGTTTTATACCAAGACCTGGGTGGATCTCCAAATTCAACCGAAACCAATACTGTACATGTTGTTTCAGTTGATGGAACACCGGCGGCATCACCTACACCGCCGTCAAATTCTACCATTCAGTCATCTGTTGGGTCCGGCAATCCATTTATTGTTTTGGCAAACGTTTTGGTTAATTCCGGTGCTACGACACCAACAAGCATTACTGACGCAAGACCTCAAGCTAAATTCAGGTCTGATTTATTTAATGCTGATCAATGGGTTACGGTTGCGGGTGTTGCGGGCGGCACGACTACACTTGATTTATCACTGGGTAAAAAATTCCAAATCAACATGCCTGCAGGAAATACTACTCTTGCCTTGCTGAATGTTCCTCTTAACTGTAAGTCAATTGATGTTCGTGTTACTCAAGACAGTGTTGGCGGCAGGATAGTTGCATGGTGGTCTGGACTTATCTGGGCGAATGGTGGAGTTGCTCCGGTACTTACAGTTACAGGCAATAAATCAGATGAGTTCGTTATCAATTTTTTAACTGTTACCAACGATACAATAAACACCAGTGAAGGTTTTGTAGCAGGTCAGAATATATGAGAAAAACATATCTTGTATTTGTTATTCAAGCATATCAGGAAAAAGTTGATACAGGACATCTTATTGATGCCTGTGAGCTGCAATTAATTGCCAAGTCTTATGATGAGGCGTTAAGGCGCGCAAAAGAAATTATCAAAAAGCCGTATTACAGACTGAATGTGGTTATTGAAAAATATGCAGACAAATAAATATGACAATACCGCCAAAAGTTATACTTATCTGGGCAGGCACTAATGCCAGTATACCCACTGGGTTTACGAGAGTAACAGCCCTTGATGTTCAATTTGCCAAAGGTTGTGATGTTGGCGCACAAAACGTAACCGGTGGCACAGACAGCCATTCGCACACCTCACCGGCACACAATCACCAAGTAAATAGCCACACCCATACCTACGATTTAGACTATACAAATATCGGCAACGGTGATGATGCATCATCAAATAGCGGACATATTATTAATGATGCAAACCATGCACATTGGGGGCAAACTTCTGATGGCGGGTCAGCCTCATTCTCATCCTCTGACTCTTTGACATATAGCTCACAATCCGGCAATAGCTTACCGCCTTATTACTCTGTTATTTTTATTAAATCCAACGGCTACCCAACCCCAACTAATGCAATTGCTTTATTTGCAGATACTACCTTACCAAGCGGGTGGAATGAGTGTGATGGCTTAAGCGGCAGACCAGACTTGAGAAATAAATACCTAAGAGGCGCACCAACCGGAAATGATACTGGTGCAACCGGTGGTGCATATACCCACTCACATGATATGAGTCACGGCCACACATCCGGCGCAAATCACTCTCACTCTGGTGGCGCAAATAAAACACCCAATGGCGGCACTGATAGAGACAGCGGTAGCGGGTCAGATGTTGATGATAGGCATGGTCATAGCGTTACCTTAAATGGCGTGGTTGCACCCATTGCCGCATACTCAGGCGTGCAGTCATTGTCAGATAGCGTTGAGCCGCTTTACAAAAAACTGCGTGCTATGCAGAAAAACAGCAGCCCAGACGCAAGCCCAGTTGGTTTGATTGGTTTATTCCTAGATAACCCGCTTTTTATACCGGCTGGTTGGGCAGTTTGTGATGGTAACAATGGTACACCGGATATGCGAGGCTATCATTTAAAGATTGCCAATGACGGTACTGAAATCGGCAACACCGGTGGTTCAAATACCCACACCCATGCCGGTACAACTCACTCTCACACCAATGCCGGTTCACACAACCATTCTGGTGGCTCTGATGGACATTCACAAACTCAAGGGATTGATGGTGTTGGAAGCAACCACACGAATAGAAGCATACCGGCGCACAATCTTATAAATTGCTCATCATCCTCACCGGATTACAGCAATGCTACAACCACAGCTGACTCAAGTAATAATGAGCCGGCATACACCACAGCTATTTTTATTCAATTTCAAAAGTTTATTGGCGGTGCAATTTTAGAAAACATAATATAATTATGGAAAACGATATAGCTAAAACAGATCATGATATATTAATAACCCTGGTTGAGTCCGTCAAAAATAACCATGCTACGATACTGGATAAAATTGCGGATATAAAAGAAGATGTTGCTGAAATTAAAGCAGGAATAAATCTTCGGATTGCAGATCATGAAATCCGTATTAAAGCATTGGAAAAAATGCGGGATGAATTGCGGCCTCACACAATGGCTGAAATTATAGAGAAAAATAATCAATGGATTAATGATTTTAGACTTACCTGGAAAATAACTCTTGGTATTGCTTCTGCAGTCGCAGCTATTGTTGGTTTTGTTATTGCAACAGTTATTGAGGTATTGAGGCTATTCAAATAAAAATGTATAAGGTTTAATCCTCTCATCAGTATCATAGGTTAATGAGAAACTATCCGCGAATCTACTCTCAAAGGGATCCTCAATGGGCAGGTCAGCGGCTTGGAACAGCTAATGATGCAACAATTGGTCAGTATGGGTGCTATCTTACCTCTTTTGCCATGACTGCTGGGTATTTCGGGCATCAAATTACACCGAATGCGCTAGATGATATTTTTACCAATAAAAGTTTATATGCAGATGGAGATTTAATAAGTAATGATGATGATCTATCACAAGTTTTCTCAGATATTCAATTCGTGCAGGTTTATCCATATCTTAATGATCCGGCAGACCTTAATTTACTTAAGGAGCTTTCTGCTAATGACTCCGTTGCTGTTATTCTTGAACTAGATTTTGACCATGATCCAAATGATGGAATAGAGACTCACTTTGTATGTCTTCACGAGTATGATGGAAATACATTTAAAATCTATGATCCCTGGTATGGTACAGATGATGATTTTTCCCTGCATTATGGTAATAATCCGGCTCAAACAATTCAGAAATTTGTTGTCTATAAAGGCAATCCGGTTGGAGCAAGCGTGGCAGTTGATGCAAATGTGTTTCCTCAATTGGTTGATAAAGCGACAAAGTATGATGCTTTTCATGCAGCAGGATACACAACTGTTGATGATGTAATAAAGAAAGTAGGTGACCTAACCAATGCCAATACACAGCTTCAGCAAGATGTACAAACTCTACAAGGTCAAATTTCTGATATGGCAACTGCAATTCAAAAGGTTAAGGATGAAGATATTCAAACTGTGGATGACTCAATAACTGCACAGCATCAAAGAGATTCAGCAGTAAACGACATAAATTTTGTCAAAAGCTTACTTGGTCTTACTCCTCAAGCAACTGATGAAGACATGCATACTGCTGTTACAACAATGCAAACTACTATTAAACAGCTTCAAGACCAAATAAAACAGTTTCAGTCAAATACTCCGCAATTCGGAACTGTAGTTGCTAATAGTAACACAGCTTTTAGTCTTGTAGATTTTATTAAAAGTCTTTTCTCAAAAAATAAGGCAGGAGAAAATATATGAATGATTTAATAGGTCTGGCTTTACCGCCTGTTATTGATCTCATCAACCATAAAGTTTCTAACGGAGCACTAAAGCTTTTTATTTCAGTTGCCATTTCTTTGGTTGTTGCTGCATTGCTTAATATTGATAAGCTCAATATAAGTAATGCGCAGGAAATTTTCAAATCCGGATTAGTAGTTTTTGGATCAGCACAGGTTACTTATCAGCTTTACTGGAAAGATTCGCTTGATAGACAGAGGATGGTTTCAAAACTGCAGGGGAATACACAAATAAGCTGAGTTCATTTTAGCAGAAAATATCCTATTAAGAAAAACACAACTATTAATATTATTCCAGCTATCCATGGTTTGTAGTCATTGTTTTTTCTATGTTCTACAATAGTCGGATATGAAAATGGCCGTTTTTCTTCTGTCTTGAAAAACTTTTGCATATCTCCTTTTAGTATAGCAGAGCTATTAAAAAGGAAGAAGTTCTGATGCAGAAACCTTAAGTGCTTTAGCAATCTTATAAAGAGTTCTGATTGTTGGATTCCTTTCTCCTCGTTCAATCATCCCTATGTATGTACGATGCATCACAAGTCTTTCAGCCAGTTCTTCTTGAGAAATTCTATTAGATTTTCTTATCTTCT
>Ga0209515_10001640_pt1 | contig 36859 bp, 28 predicted proteins | sample Subgroupgradi54m_FD_187454 | JGI IMG/M metagenome (GOLD analysis project Ga0209515, IMG submission 187454) | Subsurface groundwater microbial communities from S. Glens Falls, New York, USA - GMW60B uncontaminated upgradient, 5.4 m (SPAdes)... ... | reverse complement strand
CCACGCGGCGAGGTAACGGAGGGGACGGTCAGCAATCTGTTCTTTATCCGGGAAGGGACGCTCAGGACTGCGCCGCCTTGGTTGGGAGTTCTTGAAGGAGTCACGCGGGCCCGGGTGATCCGCGCCGCCAAGAAATTAGGAGTCCCCGTGCAAGAGACTCCCTTCAACCGGCACGATCTATTCAACGCCGAGGAGGCCTTCCTGACGAATGTGCTGATGGGAATCCTGCCGGTCCGGGAGGTGGACGGCCGCCGGATCGGCCGCAAGGTGCCGGGCCCCGTGACGCGGAGGTTGATGAGGGCGATGAAATGAGCCGGATCCAGAGGGCTTTGATCAGCGTTTCCGATAAGAGAGGGATCGTGCCGCTGGCCCGAGCGCTGGCCCGCCGGAAGGTGGAGATCCTCTCCACCGGGGGCACCGCCAAGCTCCTGCGGGAACAGGGGATCCCGGTCACCGAGATCGCGAAGTTCACAAGGTTCCCGGAGATCCTCTCCGGCCGGGTGAAGACGCTGCACCCGAAGGTGCACGGCGGCATCCTGGCCGACCGCCGGAAGCGGGAGCACCTGCGCCAGGCGAAAAAACTGGGGATCAAGCCGATCGATCTGGTGGTGGTGAACCTTTACCCCTTTGAGGCTGTTGCTCGTCTGGAAAATGCCCCCTTGGCCGACCTGATCGAACAGATCGACATCGGCGGGGTGGCCCTGATCCGCTCGGCCGCCAAGAACTTCCGGTCGGTTGGGATCGTTTCCCGCCCCTCTCAGTACGGCGATGTGATGAAGGAGCTGGAAAGGAACGGCGGGAATCTCTCGGAGCCGTTGCGTTTCCGCCTGGCGGTGGAGGCGTTCGCCGAGAGCGCTTACTACGATGCGGTGATCCACCAGACTCTGGCGCATCGGGAGAAGCGACCCCTCTCCCTACCCTCTCCCCAGAGGGGAGAGGGAAAGGGTGAGGGGAGAAGCCGTTGGCCCAACCGGATGATCTTGGCGGCCTCCAAGCGGCAGGAACTCCGATACGGGGAGAACCCGCATCAGTCGGGCGTTTGGTATTCCTGGGCGGCGACGGGCGGTCTGCCGGGCGGTTTGGGCGGAGCGCGTCAGCTCCACGGCAAGGAACTTTCGTTCAACAACCTGCTGGATCTGGACGCGGCGCTACGGATCGCCTTCGCTTTCCGGAAACCCTGCGCGGCGGTGGTCAAGCACAGCAATCCCTGCGGGGTTGCCTGCGCGGGATCCCTGGCCCAGGCGTTCCGTCGGGCCTTTGAGGGAGATCCCCTCTCTGCGTTCGGCGGGATCGTGGGGCTCAATCGTCCGGTGGATGGAGCAACCGCTCGCGCGATCGCGTCGAGCGGATTCCTGGAATGCATCATCGCTCCCGGCTACCGGCCGGAGGCGCTCAGCCTCCTGAGGATGAAGAAGAACCTGAGAATCGTCGAGATCCCAGGAGTTGGAGGTTCTTCGCTGCGCGAATGCCTGGAGTTGAAACAGATCAGCGGCGGTTTTCTGGCGCAGGAGCAGGATGAGTTCAAGAAGGGTCCCGCCCGCTGGCGTTTCGCAACGAAGGTCCGGCCGACTCCGGCACAGAAAAGGGATCTCCTCTTCGCCTGGACGGTGGCCCGGTTCGTCCGCTCCAACGCCATCGTGATCGCCAAGGGGGAGCAGGCAGTCGGGATCGGGATGGGGCTGACCAGCCGGGTGGACAGCGTGACGTTCGCGCTGAAGAAAGCGGGGGTCCGGGCGCGCGGCGCGGTGCTGGCCAGCGACGGTTTCTTCCCGAAACCGGACGGGCCGGCCTTGGCGGCGCGGGCCGGCGTCAAGGCGATCGTCCAGCCGGGCGGTTCCATCCAGGATCCTGAGGTGATCCGGGTCGCGCAGAAAGCCCGGATCCCGATGCTGTTGACCGGAGAGAGACACTTCAAACACTAAAGGGGTCAGACCCCGCGGGGTCTGACCCCAACAGGTTTTCAAAGATGACCTATCAGCAGGTCCTTCAATTTCTGAATTCCTTCCTGAACTACGAGCAGATCACAGCCTACCAGTATCCGGGGTCTTTCTCGCTCGACCGGATGGAGAAGCTGCTGGCGCAACTCGGAAACCCGCACCGCCGATATCCGGTCCTGCATATCGCCGGAACGAAAGGTAAAGGCTCCACCTGCGCTTTCGCCGCTTCCATCCTCACCGCCGCCGGTTTGAAGACGGGTCTTTACACCTCCCCACACCTGATCTCTTTCCCGGAGCGGATCCGCGTGGACGGCCGGTCGATCTCCGAGGAGGAGCTGGAACGGGTCGTCGAGCGTCTCCGGCCCTTCGCGGGAAAGGACCTGACCTTCTTTGAGGTGACCACTGCCTGCGCCTTCCTTCATTTCCAGCAGGCCGGCGTGGAAGCAGCGGTGGTCGAGGTGGGGTTGGGCGGCCGGCTGGACGCCACCAATCTGGTTCAACCTGAGGTTGCCGCGATCATGCCGATCAGCCTGGATCACATGCCGAAGCTGGGCAACACCTTGGCCCAGATCGCGCGGGAGAAGGCCGGTATCTTGAAGCGGGGTGTTCCAACCGTGATCGCCCCGCAGGCGGAGGAGGCGCTGCAGATCATCGAAGAAACCGCCTCCCTCCGCGGGGCCGAGCTGCACCGAGTGGATCGGGAGGTCCGGATCGAATCGGCGGAGATCTCCCTCTCCGGAAGTTTGGCGACGTTTCAAACCCCGGTGAAGAGTTATGTCGGATTGAGGATCCCTCTGCTCGGCCGGCATCAGCTGGCGAACGCGGCCGCCGCCATCCGGATGATGGAGCTGTTTTTCGAAAGGGGCCGGGCCCCTTTGGGGTCGAAAGGTGCCAGGTCTCTTGAAATCTGTGTCCGGGAGGGGATCGCCCGGACCGAATGGGCGGGCCGCTGTCAGATCATTCCCGGTGAGCCGCCCCTGCTGCTGGATGGAGCGCAGAACGCCGAATCGGCCCGCGCCCTGAAAGCAGCCGCGGGAGAACTCTTCCCCGGTCGAAAAATCAGCCTTGTCGTCGGCGCTTCTCAGGAAAAAGACCTGGAAGGAATGGCCCGGGTCTGGGGTCCCTGGGCGGATCGGATCTTTCTAACCCAGGCCGGCGCCCCTCGAGCGGAGTCCGCCCAACGGCTTCGGGAGGTTTTTATTCCTTTCCATCCGTCCGTCGCGCTGGCCGGCTCGGTGGAGGAGGCCCTTCAGCGCGCTGCGGAAGCGGCCGGCCCGGACGGCCTGGTCGTCGTTACCGGGTCTCTCTTTGTCGTGGGGGAGGCGCTGCAGCGGGTTTACGCCGGCGACGCAGCAGGAAGAGGACCGCTCCGATGAGCGCGGACAAGATCGGGATCACGGCACAGAAAAGGGAGAGCGACAGGGCGTGCTCCGTCGTCACTCCGATCCGGCCCAGGAACAGCACGGTGGCTCCTTCCCGGATGCCCCATCCGTTGAGCGAGATCGGGATCTGAGATAGGGTGAGGATGATCGGCACGGTCAGGGCCAGATACGCCAGCGGCACGTCGAGGTGCAGCGCCCGGGAGGTCGCCCAATACATCAGGATCGTGCAGATCTGGATGAGGGTGGTCACCCCGAGAGCGGCCAACAGCTGCCGCGGCCGGCTGAAGTAAGCCCGGAGGGCGTCCTGGAACTGCTTGGCGTGGGATTGCAGCTGGCCCAGCCCAATCTTCCCGAAGGGCCTCAGCATTCCTTGAAGGATCCTCCGGGATCCCAGCACGGCGAAGGTGACCACCACCGCCCCGCAGAATCCGGCGAAGGCCGTTCGCACCAAAGGGTCCTGCCTTGCCGGCGGGAAAGCCACCCATGCGGCCAAAGCGAAGGTGAAGAACCCGACGAATCCGGCCAGCCGGTCTGCCAAGACGGATGCCAGAGATTCCTTCCACTCTCCGGTTGCCTTAATCAGGTCGTAGCCTCGGATCACGTCCCCGCCCACGGTCGTCGGCAGGAACATGTTGAAGAAATTGGCGACGAAAAAAGAGTTCGCCAGAAAAGACCATCTCAGCGAGGGATGCCGCGGGGCCAACAGGCCCCATCGGATGATGCATCCGATCTGCGCCATAAAGAAGAAGGCGGCGCCTGCCAGCAGCCACGGGACGCCGGCCGAGCGGAAAATCAAGCGAAGCGCGTTCATCTCCACCGACCGGAAGATCCACCCAAAGGCAAAGAGGGTGATGCCGAGGCGGAGCAGCAGGCTAAGGAGATTCTTGAAAGAGGTTTTCATTGTTTTCGGTTGATGTAATCGTCAAAGGTGATGTGCCCCTGAGATTCCTGCCGCAGAAGCCGGATCCGATCTGCAAAGTAGGGATGCGTGCGGAAATAGGAGAAATTTCGGCTCGGTTCTTTGAGGGTATGATCCCGCAGCCGCTCCATGAAGGTGATGGCGGCACCCGGATTGTAGCCGGCCAGTTTCGCGTATTTCACGCCCAACCGGTCGGCCTGCAGCTCGTCTCCCTGGGAATACTCCAGGAACAGCGAGGTGAAAGCCAGATCCATCCCCGCGCTCGTCCGGGCGTCGGCAGCGCCCGTCCCGACCGCCAGGATTTGCAGCAGCTGCATTCCCATCGCTCCCTGAAGCTGCTTGATCGTGTGCTTGGCCGTCACGTGGCCCATCTCATGGGCCAACACCGACGCCAGCTCGTCATCGGAGTGGGTTAGTTTGAGCAGGGCGCCCGTCACGTAGATCGGCCCGCCGGGCAGGGCAAACGCGTTGGGCTGATCCTCCCCCTCTTTCGGTTCCACAATGGTGAAGCGATAGGAAAGCTCCTTCCGGTCGGTTACCGCCACAAGCCGCGCCCCCACCCGGTCCACCTGCTCGAGCAGTTTGGGGTCCCGGATGACATTGAATTCCTTCTCCACCTGTTTGGAGACCGACTCGCCCAAGGCGATCTCCCGCTCGGTGGAGATGAGCAGGGTTTCCTGCCGCTCCGTGCCGACGTTGTAGCTGGAGGCGGCACAGCCGGCCAGAGATAAAAGAAGAAAGATCCCCCGCAGAGTGCGCATAAGGCAGATAGTGTCCCACACGAATGTCCCCCGCGCAAGATGGGGAATCCCCCGCCGCGCCATGCTCGCGAAGATCCGGTCCGCCATCAAGAACACGCAGTTGGCCTGGCCGCAGACGCGCATCCACCGTGAACCTGGCGCCGGCGAACATCAGGAAGGAAGGGTCCGCCTTCGATCTGCCGATTGCGTTGGGGAAGCTCTGGCGTTGGACGGGTCTACGCCTTCCGAGGTTTTTCACACGCTGTTGCGTTAGCGGTTTGAATCCAAGCAGTCGTCTGTTAAATTAAATAAATCTAGATTATAACATTGACAGAATGCTAAATGGTCAAGTAAACTTCTCTTTGAAAGCCATGAAATCCAAAGGATTCACTCCCCGAGTCCTAGCGTTTTTGTTGACACTTGCTGTTGGTCTACCAGCGCCGGTCTTTGCTCTTCGAGGCCAACAGCAGGAGGACCCCTCTCAACTTGCCGGCCTCGAAGAGGTGCTGAAAGATCCCGAGAAGGCTCTACGTCAACTCACCCAGCTCGTTACGACACCGGCTCCTCCAGCGACTCCTTTGACTACCGCTGGCACACCAGCAGCAAGCCGGGCTGGTTTGGAAGAGAGTTGGATTCCCTCTCGTGTGCTGCAGATCAGTGCCTCGCTTCTGGCCGTGCCGAATCCAGACGACTTCGCCGCGCGGGCCGTGGAGGCGCGCAAGGCCGGTGCGGAGCGGATCCATTTTGACGTCATTCAGGTGGGCGATGAAAAAACGTCGCTGGTGCGGAGGATACCGGGAGCGAAAGATACCACCGATATCTTTACCCCCGATCGTCTCAGGCAGATCAAACAGGCCGGCCGCCAGGCGGGCTTGGACATCCCTGTGGACGTTCATCTGGTCATGAGGAACCCCTCGGAAGAGAAGATTCGGGAATTCCTACAGGCCGGTGCCGACAGCATCGGTTTGCACTGGGAAGCCTACCCGGACGACGGCCGTCGCCTGTCCGAACGTTTGCAACTCATCCACGGCTTTTCTGGAAAGGCAGTATTGGTGGTCAGTCCGGACGCCGACATTGACGCGGTTGGCACATTCCTCAGTAAGGCGGGAGAGATCGTGGATATGGTCTCCCTGCTGGCTGTTCCTCTAGGCGTAGGCGGAGCGACATTCCAGCCGCGCGCGCTCGGGCACCTGCGCCGCCTGCGCGAACGGTACGGCTACGCAGGTCCTATCCAGATTGACGGCGGGATGGAACCAGACTTTTCATCTCCGATGGCGCGCAGGGCGGGTGCTGACATTTTGGTTGCCGGCAGCGCCTTCTTCGGACGGGCGGGGGATCGGGATCTCAAAGCGCTGCGACAAGCCTATGAAGCGCTGCGGGGGCCTGAGGCGGTTCCTCAGATTGAGATGGCGCAGCGCTGCCTTAGGTGCGGAACCCAATACGATGCCTTTCTAGAACTGCCTGCCTGCCCTGCCTGCAACGGAGATCTGGAATTTGTAGTCAGCGACTTCGTGGACCTCCTGAAGTCGGTGACACCGGCCTGGCCGGGGATGTGGCGCTATGGTCCACTCTTGCCGGTTCGTCCCAAGGACGTTGTCACCTCAGGGGAGGGTAACACCCCCATCGTGAAGCTGGAGGACCTAAGCCAGAAGCTGGGGATTCAGCTCTACGCCAAGATCGAATCGGAGAATCCCACAGGGACCTTCAAAGACCGCGAAGCTTCGTTTGTCGTCAGCCGCGCTCGGGCCGCCGGCCAAGACAACCTTGTACTCCAGTCAACGGGCAACACTGCGCTGGCGGTGAGCTATTACGCCGGGGTTGCAGGGCTGCGTTCGTACGCGTTTGTTCCGGCCCGATCCGCTTACAAGCTAATCGGCCCCCACTTGGCCAGGGGCAACAAGGTTATTCTGGTCGAAGGCGATCCCATTGATGTGAAGAACTACGCCACTCAATTCGCCAAGGCGCACGGATTCCCGAAGCTCTCTCCATTTCACGAGAGATCGGAGGCCAACGCGACGCAGGCTTACGAGGTGGTGGAGGCAATTCTGCGTGGCGAGTTGCCCAACCTGGATTTTTACGTCCAGACCATTGCGGCGGGGATGGGGCCCATCGGCTTTTATCTTGGCCTGGAGCGTGCACGGCGGTGGACGCATGGCCGCATTGCGCTGCCGCGCGTCATCGGTGTGCAGATCAGCGAATTCGCGCCGGTGCATCGGGCGTGGGAGGGGGATTTGGACGAGGTCGGTCCAGAAGGACAGACGCCCACGTACGGCGTGGAGCAACCGTTCGAACCGACCCTGCATACCACCAACGCACCCGCCTACTATTCGCACATCCGCACGGCCCTGAAGCAGAGCCGGGGTAACCTGGCGGTGGTCGATCCCCAGGAGGCCCGTGGGGGCGAGAAAGAATTCCGCGATTCGCTGGCGCAACACGGCTATCAATTAACGAATACGGAAAATTCCTCGTTCATCGGCTACGCCGGGCTCGTCAAACAGGTAGCCGAAGGTATGATCCCAAAGGGCAGCACTGTACTGCTGATGGTCACCGGTAAGGGTGCCAAGCCCCAGTTTGAGCAGATTGAGCCGGACGCCGTAGTCCTTCCGCAGTACGATCCCAGACGGTTGCGGCAGCAATTGGAAGCCGGAGAGACGGTGCGTGCTGGTAAGGATGCGCGTGCCTACCAAGTCGCCAAGGCCATCGCAGAGTACGAGGGATGGGCGATGGGTAAGGTGATGGAAACTATTTACCTTGGCCGAATGAACAAAGCGCTGACCGAACGCCGCTGGACTTCGGAAGATGAAAATCGAGTTCAAGGAACTCGGCGGTTCCTCATCAGCGGGACCATGGGGGTAACGGGGCGTTTAGCCGAGATTATGCGGCAAGCCGCCGAGCGATACCTGAAGCAGCGATACCCCGGCGTCGACTTTCGCCTCTTGCCGGTTCCGGATCTTAGTGGGGTGGCCAGTGCAGAGGGGGCATCTTACTTTATCCCGACCGAGAAGATCCAGCAGGCGATTCACCGCCTTAGCCAGGAGCCGCATGCGGGGACAACGCGTTTCGGCTTGCTTGTGGCCGACGTGGGCGGCACCAAAACGGCAATTCTCACGTTGGGCATCGATGCCGAAGGCCGATTGAGTCAACCAGGCCAGCCCCTCTTAAGCCGCGAGATCCCCACACCAAAGTGGCAGGACCGCAATCATCTATTTGAAGAAGTTAGCCACGCGCTGAAGCGGGTAGCCGATGAGGCAGCCGGACAGGGGATCACGGTCTTGCCCACGATCGGCGTCGCCTTTGCCTCTGCTTTTGTGAATCCGCGCGGTGGGATCACCTACGATGGAACGGACAACCCCATTGCGGTTGGCTCCGGTTTTGATCTGGCTCCGAACATGCCGGGGGCCTTTCCCTCCAAGGAACTGGCTGGACGTCTGCCGGGGTACGATGTTTTTGTAGTCAATGACGGGGTGGCGCAGTTTCGGTACGTCGTGGATGCGGCGCTGCGGATGTCGGAGATGCGAAAGGCGCTGTTGGGTGAGCAGGTTGTGCTGGTGGCTCCCGGTACCGGGCTTGGGGCTGGATTCGGCCGGGTGGAGCAGGATGGAAACGTGATATTTTTCCCGGTTACCCATATCTCCGATTTGGTGGTCACGGATTTTCAGACAGGACTGCAAGTGACCGTGGAAGTGGATGGGAAGCGATTCGAGGTGCAGGTGCCCACCCCGGGGCCGCACCGTTGGGCTAAAGATTTCCTCTCCGGAAGGGCAGTCGAGACCATCGCTACAGCCATTGATCGGAAACTGAGTGAAGCAGGCCATCCGCCCGCTCTGCTCCCACGTGTAGAGAACTATCCGCAAATGACCAAAGATGAGATTGCTGCTGCGTTGGATCCAAACAACCGCCGCACCCCGCTGACTGCCAAACTGATCAACGAGATCCTCAGCCAATCTCCCGCCGCCGGCGGTTCGGCTAAGCTCACCACAGGCCTGGAGGAGCGAGTGCCGGCGTGGCTTCAGCCGGCGCTTGGCGCGGATTGGATGGAGGTGGTCTACGGTGTCCACGAAGCGACTAAGGTGACGGACAAGGTCGCGGTGCTCCTCCAGCCGGAGTTGCTCGGGGTGGCCGGCGATGATAGCGAAACCCAAGTTGCCCTCATGAGCATGGAGGGGAACCTGCACGGTGCCTTGGGGTGGCCTGATGAGACATCGCTGCGGCTCGGGCTCCTGACCCCGCAGAGCGTGAAGGCGTTCGAAGGTGAGGGGTACCGCGTCATCCGTGTTGTCCGGCATCCGGAGAGCGAGGAAAGACCCTTGCCCTGGGAAGCGGTTCCCGTGGTTGTGGCCGAAGCCCTGGCAGGTGGTCAACCCACCTTCTGGGTCAACGTGACTCCCTACCTGAACCTGAAGGGGATCACCCTGCCCGAGATTCTGTCTACCCTCACCGATCTGTTCGCGTAATTCCCCTATCCCTGCGTTACTGAACTGCCCGTTCCCAGCCTCGGTCTGAGTTTTTCATATAATACAATATTTTTATTGATTTATACTAATGAGGGTGGTAGCTTAATCCCCCATGAAGAGCGTGGATAGGGGTGACTGAAGGATTAAAGATATCGTGCCGGTCGAGTTGATTGAGAAACGGATCTTCCTGATCCGAGGACAAAAGATCATGCTGGATCGGGATCTTGCTGAGCTTTATGGGGTCGGTACCCGCGACTTGAATAAGGCGGTGACTCGTAATCTGGAGCGTTTCCCAAGTGACTTCATGTTCTCACTGACACGCCAAGAGGTTAGAGACTTGATGTTCCATTTTGGAACATTAAGTTGGGGAGGGGTACGCAAGCCGCCTCGTGCCTTTACAGAGCACGGCGTCTTGATGCTTTCATCGGTCCTTCGGAGCAAGAGAGCTATTCAGGTCAATATCGCCATCATGCGGACGTTCCTTCGGCTGCGTCAGGTGCTGGCGGCTCACAAGGAGTTGGCGCAGAAGTTGGTTGAATTGGAGCGCCAAGTGGAAGGACACGGCCACCAGATCCGCTCGATTTTCAATGCCATCCGACAACTGATGGCCCCGCCTGCGCCGCGGCGGCGAATCGGGTTCCACCCGGCGCAGGGGAAATAGGTGCTCGCGAAGATCCGGTCCGCAGCGTTGGTGGGGCTGTCCGCCGTCCCGATAACGGCGGAGGTGGACGTCACCGACGGCCTGCCCGGGATCACCATCGTCGGTCTGCCCGATGCCACCGTCCGGGAATCCAAAGAGCGGATCCGCTCCGCCATTAAGAACACGCAGTTGGCCTGGCCGCAGACGCGCGTGACGGTCAATCTGGCGCCGGCGGATGTGAGGAAGGAAGGCTCCGCTTTCGACCTGCCGATCGCGCTGGGGTTGCTCGCCGCCTCCAGGCAGCTCGAGCCGGAAGCGCTGTCCGATGTGGTGGCGTTGGGAGAACTGGCGTTGGACGGCTCTTTAAGGCCCGTACCGGGCGTCCTGGCTGTGGCGTTAAGCCTGAAGGGAAAGGGCAAGCGCCTTCTCCTGCCCGCGGCCAATGCTCGAGAGGCGGCCGTTGTGGGCGACCTGAATGTCTACGCCCTGGAGCATCTCCACCAGGTGGTGGCCATTCTGAAGGGTACGGAGAAGCTGGAACCGACCCGGGTGGAGATGGAGTCCCTGCTTCGGCCCGCGCAGCCCTCGGAGGGAGATCTTTCCGAGGTGAAAGGCCAGGCGGTTGCCAAGCGGGCGCTGGAGGTGGCGGTGTCGGGGGGGCATCACGTTCTATTTCTCGGTTCGCCAGGTGTCGGAAAGACGATGCTGGCTCAATGCATCCCCACGATCATGCCGGAGCTTTCCCTTCAGGAGGCGCTGGAGACCACCTTGGTTTACAGCGTCCTCGGCCGGGTTCCGCCCGAGGCGCCGCTGCTTTCCAACCGGCCGTTCCGGGCGCCCCACCACACCATCTCCGACGTCGGCTTGATCGGCGGTGGCATCGTGCCGAAGCCGGGAGAAATTTCGCTGGCCCATCACGGCGTCCTTTTTCTGGATGAGATGCCGGAGTTCAGCCGGGCTTCCCTCGAGGCGTTGCGCCAGCCGCTGGAGGAGGGAATGGTCACCGTGACCCGCGCCTATGGTAGCACGACCTTTCCGGCCCGAGTGATGCTGGTGGCTTCCATGAATCCGTGTCCGTGCGGGTTCGCCGGCAGCTCCAGCCGGCACTGTCTCTGCACGCCGGCGCGGATCCAGCGGTACCGCTCCAGGGTTTCGGGGCCCCTGCTGGACCGGATGGACATCCACCTGGAGGTTCCCGCGGTGACGCTGCCGGAGCTGACCGGAGAGCCGCAAGGAGAACCCTCCGCCGCGGTCCGCCGGCGGGTTGTTGAGGCCCGGGCCCGCCAGCACAAACGCTTCCGGGTGGAGCCGGGGATCTATTGCAACGCCCAGATGCGGCATCGGCAGATCCGCCGCTTCTGCCCGCTCCCGCCGGAGGGGCGGGAGCTGCTGAAGAAGGCGGTGCAGGCGCTCGGCCTCTCCGCCCGCGCCTACGACCGCGTTCTGAAGGTTAGCCGCACTATCGCGGACCTCGCCGGCTCGGAAGAAATCCAGCCGGAGCATCTGGCGGAAGCGGTCCAATACCGCGCGCTGGACCGCGCTAATTGGATGTAGCTGGGGTCCGGGTGGTCTTAAGCGCCTACCAGGCCGAGTAGGAGTTCGGGAGTAAAAAGAAGAACGGCAACTGGGGGAGCCAGCTGCCGTTCTTTGAATCTTCGGGTGCCGTCGGTTTATGAACGATGCGCAACCCGGCGAGGCATCGGATGCTGCCTGCCGTTGCCGTTGGGCACTCTCTCCAGAAGCCACTCGCGCGTGTCACCGATCTTCTCCACGGCGGCTTCCTTCAGAAACGCCGCTTTCTTAATCAGCAGTTTCCGGCTCTGTTGGAGCTGCCGAGAGGCCGAGCGCTCCATGGAGCGGAACTTGGAGACCAGCCGCTTGCGGGTGACCTGACCCGAAGCCGGCGCCAGTAGGAGTGCAACTGCGCTTCCCGCCGTGGCGCCGAGCGCGAACGCCCCCGCCGTTTTCTGCCATCCCTTGTTCCGGTTGCCTTTCATCCGATCCTCCTTTTGTTCGTCACGTGACTTGCCGCGCGATGGTGCCCACGGCGGGACTTCAGACGCGTCCCGCCTCCTAAAAAAGAGAAAATCCGCTCAAAAAATCCTTCCACTCCAGCGGCGGCCCGGTTGGTCTTCAACAGAAGTTGTTGGGCGCTTCCTAAAACCAGCTCCAACTGACGGGAGGTTTTCCAGAGGGAATTTGCGCTGATAAGCAGGGAAAAGGTGGTCAGCACGGCGCAGAGGGCGATCAGCGCCAGCAAAAACATCAGAAACGGGTTTTCAGTCATCTCTCATTCTTTCGGCAGCCCCGCTATCCGCTCACGCGGACCGGAGGTTTTGCGCCCTGCCCTTACGGACAGTTTGCCTTTTTCGAGAATGTCAAAAACTACGTACTAAATATGGCTGATCGGACACCCAAACGTCAAGGCCGGACGGAAAATTATTTTCCGGCCCGGTCCATCTCGAACCGGGCCTTCCGGAGGTTGTCCCGAGCTTCCGTATAATCAGGGTTCAGTTCCATGGCGCGCGCGAAGAACCGGGCGGCCTCCCCCCATTTTCCTTGCCGGAAAAGCAGGGTGCCGATGTTGTTGTAGGCGGCCGGTTCACGGGGGTTGACTTTCAGCGCTTCCCGATACTGCTCGAATGCTTCTTGATACTGGCCCTGCGTCTGCCGGATCAGGCCCAGCTGGACTCGGGCATCGGAAAAGACCGGGTTCAGGCGCAGCGCCTCGGTATACTCGGCGGCTGCTTCTTCCAACCGGCCCTTCTTTTGCAGGAGCAGCCCCATCCCTTTGTGCGCCATGGCGAGATTGGGTGAGAGGCGCAGCGCCTCCCGATAATGCAGCTCGGCTTCCCCAAGGTTGTTCTGCAGCAGGAGCATGTAGGCCAGATCGTTGTGCGCGTCGGCTTGGGTTGGCTGCAGAGACAGGGCTTTGCGGAACGCTTCCATTGCCTCGGGAGAACGGCCCGCTGTTTGCAGGGCCGCCCCCAGGTTGACATACCCCCGCGCGTTGTTCGGCCGGTGGGAGATCTGGTCCGCCCAGAACGCCGCCTGATCCCCGTAGAGCCGGTTGCGGTGGAAGGTGGTGAATGCCGCCGCGGGAATCAACAGGAAGGGAACGGCCCAAAACAGCAAGGGGCGCCTGCCCATCAGGGTTCGCAGCCCCAGCAGGGATAAAAGGACGATCGCCGCCAACGGCAGATACATCCGGTGCTCGAACGCGGTGTCCGCGATCGGGAGAAAACTGGAGGTAGGGGCCAGGATCCCGAAAAACCAGACTCCCCAGAACCCGATCTCCGGCCGGCGCCGCAGCGCCCAGAGGGTGGCGGCGAGCAATCCAGCCACCGCGATCAGCGATGGAAGGATCTGGCGCAGGCCGGTCGCGATCGGCCACTGGTAATCCAGGAGTAACGGGTGCGGCCAGAAACTTAAGCGGAGGTAATGGAGGATCACCCCCGGCTGAGTCAGCAGGTAAGCCAGCGGGGAGGCCCGGTTCAGATGCAGGCCGACCAGGCCGCGGTATTCCTGGGCTCCGCCGGCCAGCACAAACGGTAAGAGTCCCCAGGTGGCGGCCAGCCCCGCGGCGAGCTTCCAGCGCCTTCGGAACAACTCTCCCCACGACGGAGAAAGAAAAATCCGGTCGTAAAGAAGAACCATCAAAGGCGCTGTCACCATCACCGGTTTGCTGAGCATCCCAAGCGCACAGGCGAGCACCGCCCAACCGGCCCATCCCCGAATCACGCAGTACAGGGTGAGCAGGTAGAAGAGACCCATCAGCGATTCGCCCCGCTGGATGACGTAGGTGACGCTCTGCGTCTGAAGAGGATGGAGCAGCCAAAGTAAGGAGGCGGCCAGCGCCAGCTCCGTCGCCTGCTCCCGGTATCGGGGTGCCGACCTCGGGTTCAGAAGTGTCCGTCGGATGACGCCGAAGAGGGTCAGACCCGCGAGCAGATGGACGGCCAGGTTGAAAGCGTGGTACCCCCAGACGCTTAACCCGCCTGCCGCGTAATTGACCGCGAGACTCAGTGCCACGAGAGGGCGGGTGGTGCCGGTGAGGACCTGGACCGGATGCAGGAGGTCGCGGATCCTCGGGTTGTCTGCGATGTGATAGAAATCGTCGAACAGAAAGGGGACCGAGAAACTGCTCAAATAGGCGGCGGTCCCGGTGGCGGTCAAGAGGGCTGCCGGCAGCAGGCTGCGTCGCTCCATGTTCCCTAGACTAGCACAATTCAGAAAGAGACGGAACTCTCTGCGCCGCGCTTCGTAGTTAATAGTTACTAATTTCTGTATACTTCATTGACAATGTTCTTCTTCTCGGATAAACTTGTAACTACAACAGCAGCAATTCATTTCAACAATGGAACCCTTACCCTTACGTCCGGGGTTTTCTTTTCCCCGCTTTTTGAAAAGTTCAGTTGCCGGAATATTGTGTTTTGCTCTGGCGACAGGACCGGCCTTTGCTCTGAGGCAGCCGAATCCAAAAGAAGGGGAGCCGGCGGTGTTGGCCGGCATCGAGGAACGGCTTCAGCCCAACGCGGGGATGGAGGAGAAATGGAAGCATCTCTCCAAACCCTTGGCTGCAATTCAGGAGCCGATCCTCCACGCCGAAGCGGAAGCGATTCTTCGGCTCGCATTGGCAGGCCAAGAGAAGCCCCAGTTGCTTGGGGCAGTTCCAATACCGGGTGCCGTGGCGGAAAAGTTTCAGAATCTGTCCAATGATCCGGTGGATTTGGAGAACCGCGGCCGGCAGGCGCTGATCGAGTGGATGGCCTACCGGTGGGCCTACCAGCGCCAGGGACCCAGCGGAGAATATTACGATACGCTGGCCCAAATGATCCGCTCCATCCTCCTGCCGGATCAGGCGGATGCGTTCCTGCAGCAGGCGAAGGGAATGGGAATCCCGGTGGAGGCTCTCCCTAGTAACTTTGCCGCCCGCAAGGCCGGGATGATTCTCCCTCTTTACGCGGCCCGATCGCGGGAAGACGAGGGGATCGGCGACTTCACTGTTCTGCGCAAGATGATTGATTGGGCGGCGTCGCAGGGGCTGCAGCAGTTTTATCTCATGCCGCTCATGGAAATTGATGAGATCGATCCCTCCCCGTACTTCACGCTCAGCGCTTTCGCCGGGAATCCCCTCTATATTGCGCTGAGACAGGTCCCCGAGGTGCAGGCCTCCGCTCGGGCGCAGGAAGTCTGGAGAGAGTTTCAGTCTGTCCCCGAGCAGTCGCGCATAGGCCTCCGCGTGGATTACCCGCCGGTTCTCCGGTTCAAACAGGCGGTGTTGGAGGCAGCTTACGCACATTTCCGCGACCATGTGCTGGGAAAGGACGCGAATCGGACGCGAGAGTTCGAGGTGTTCAGGAAGGGAAACGCCTATTGGCTGGACGATTACGTGCTGTTCCGCAGTATCTCCAAGGTGGAGATGGCCGGGTGGCGCAACTGGAAAGATCACGGTTTGAGGGACCGGGAACCCGCCGCTCTGGAGAAATGGCGCCGGGATCACCCCGACGAGATCCAGTTTTATCAGTATGTGCAGTTCCTCTTTGATGAGCAGCTGAAGTCCGTCCGCCTTTACGCCCACCAAAAGAACATCCGCCTGACGGGCGACATGCCCGGCTACGTGGACGGGGACGCTTCCTGGGCCTGGCGGGAGGCGATCGATACCGGCTTCACCTCCGGCGCGCAGGCGGACAGATATTCCGTCATCGGCCAGGATTGGGGAAGCAACACGTACAACTGGTCTGCGATGCGGCAGACCGGCTTCCGGCTGGCGATGCACCGGATGCGCCGGAATTCGGAGATGTTCGACGACGTCCGGATGGATTACTGGGTGGGGTACGCCACCTTCTTCCGGGTCCCTCGCCAGCCGCAAGAGGAAAAATGGCGCCGCGAGAGCCTGGCCGAAATGTTCTATCGGATGAAACAAGCCTGGAACGCGAAATTCGCCCCGGAACCGTTCCCGCTGATCCCGGTCCAGGACCATGATGAGTTCTACCGGAGGATCCGGGAATCTCTCATGAACGAGAAGCTGTACCCGGTTCCGGAGGGAATTGCTTTTGACCGCGCTCAGTTCGCCGATGCGGTAGTTCAGGCCGTCCGGGCGCAGGGACGGCATACCTGGGGACCGAACGAACCTCGCTACCAGCAGCCCGCGTTCCTCTGGATGGAAGGGACCTACGCCGATCTGACGCAGCGCGTCCCGAAGCAAGATGAGGCGCTGCAGCACGTCCTGGCGGCGATCCCAGATGGAGCTGCCTGGAAGCAGGCGGTCGTGCAGGAGTTCCAGCGCAAGGACGGCAAGGGAGATCTGGATCTCTGGGTTCATGTGCTGATGCGGATGCTGGATGCCGAATGGGTGGACGGGCCCGGGCATGAGCTGATGCAGCGGTTCCAGCAGATGGTGACCTACAACCACCTGGGGGAGATGATCCCGGAGGATTTCGGGACAGGGTTTCCCAAGGCTCAGCTCTTGCGGCGGGAGCTGGGGCTGCCCAGGATCCGCCCGCTGGAGTTCGGGCTGGCCAGCTTTTTCCACGATTACTGGGACACCCGGCATCACCATCCCAACACCTACACCTTCACAACGACCCATGACGGTCCAACGGATTTGGGAGAGATCCTCCGGATGAGGGAGGGGAACGAACTGGAGAAGGCGCAGCTCCAAAGAGTGATTCACGCCTTGGATTGGGAAAAAATACCGGTTCACGATCAGACCCCGTTGGAAATCCACCGGGCGGTCATGATCAAAGCGGCCCGGAGCCTAGCCGGACACACGCTGTACATGTACCAGGACCTCATGAGTTTGGACAACCGGTTTCGGACGACACCGCAGGGCGACGCTTTGGGCGAGAAATGGCGGGACCGGATGCCGATGACGGTAGAGGACATGCTGGAGGATGCCGGAGAGATGGCCCAGCGGACCAACCGGCTTACCCGGGCTGTCATGGAGGATCCGGAAGCGAACCGGCGCCCGTCGCTCGTGCAGCCCGGCGATTATCCAGCCGTGATCGGAATGTTCCCCCAGAAGGGGGACGAGGATGGCGTGAGGGTCAAGCAAATCCGCCGCCAGGGGGAAAAAATCCAGACCTGGGCGGTTGTTGTCCCGGACCGTGGACAGGCCGAATCGAGCCGCGAACCGCTGGTGCAGATGGCGATGTGGAACCTGTTCGAAGAACCGGACCAGGCGGTTTCCGCGCCGATGCGGCTCTACGCCGTGCTGCCGGACGGCGCGCGGCTCTTCTACGGCGAGCTGCCGGCTCAGCGGATCGGCGAGTTTGTCCTTACCATCCGCGTGCGTGATTCTGCCGGGAGCTGGCACGTGGCGACGGCTCCCTACCAAGAGCCGTTCATCGTTGTCCAGCCGGTTGCCGCAGGGATAGAAGAAAAAATCCACGATGTTCAATTCTCCGCGGGTGAGGAGGCGTTCTCCGGGTCCGGAGCCAGAGGAGGTTCTCCCCAAGTGGAAGAGGGTGTCTTCAATGGGTTCACCCTCAAACGGCTGGGTGAGTCGGTGCTGCATTACCGCTACGGCCGGCAGCAGCTTTCCCCTGCCGAGCAGTTTGCTCAGAGCGCTGTGGCCCGAAAACTCGTCGAGGTCTTGGAGCTGCAGCCGTCGGAGAAGGGTTATGAGCCGTTCCACCGCCTCTTCCACAAGATGCAGGAGTTGACCTCGGTGAAGGATCTGACCGATCTCCTGGGCCCCGACTCGGAGTGGAAAGGGAACATACCGCCCTCCATCGCCACTCCCGACATCGTCCGGATCTTCAGCGACCTGCTGCGTTTCCGGTGGGATCTGCGGGACCGCCTTTACGGATATCTTGTGGAGATCGCCGTTATCTCCCAGGACCACTCGCCGCAAGATATGAAGCTGGCGGTGAACATCCTGCGCAGCGCGGAGGCTGGGGAGATCGTCATTTCGGCGATCCAATCCAATTTCTCCGCTACGACCGGCGGCATGGGGCTGTACATCCAAGATTTGACCAAGGGGCTTGCCCGAATGGGGATTAACGTGACGGTGGTTGTCCCCATGTTCGCCCAGAACAAGGAGCATATCCTGCGGAATTTCTATCCCCGGGATACGGGCAGAACCATCACGGTTCCGTTCATCAACCATGACGGCGCCCGGGAATTGGCCACAGGAAAGATCTACGAGGCCCGCACGGAGGAAGGGGTCAGAGTCCTGTACCTGGAGCAGGAGCATTACTTTCGGAGTTTGAAGGAGGTGTATGAGGGGCTGCCGGAGTACAAGCTGCGGGTGGCCCGGATGCTCTCGCTCGGTACAATCCTCGCTGTCCGGGAGATGAAGATCCACCCGAGCGTCATCCAGTCCAACGACGACTACACCGCGCTCATCTCCATGTACCTGCGGGAGGGGGAGCCGAAGGACCCAGGCCAGACGGCGGATACGCGCGGGGACGACGTGGACCTGTCGCTCCGGTTTTGGGACGACCCGGCGCTGAAGACGGTGCAGACGCTGCACGTCATCCACGCGCTGGCTCCCGGCTACAACCTGACGGTTTATCCTTCCTCCTGGCAGGACCGCCAGGACAAGATCGTTTTCGACTTGGGGCGCGATCCGGAAAAACGCAACCTCGGTATCCTGGCGCACCCGAAAGACCCGATGGCGATCAGCCCACTCAACGCGGCGATCGCGCACGCGGACCATGTCCTCACGGTCGGGGTCGGCTTCCTGTGGGACAGCATGGATTCGACCCGCGACGAGTTCTTCGATGGGTTCACTGGTGCCCTTCGGGACAAATACCAGGCTGGAGCTTACGACGCGATCCCGAACGGTTTCGACACCGTCAACACACAACGCAGGTACTTCGGTGGGACGCTGCTGGATAGGAGTTTCCTGGAGATGGGGCTGGAGCGGGACCGGCGCGAGGCGGCCCGGCGGTTGTTCCAGGAAGTGACCCCGCACCGGAAGCGGGCTCTGCAGGAGATGTTCGGGCTTCCCCAGAACCCGGATGCCTTCATCTACACCACCCTGGCGCGCGTGGAGCAGACCAAGGGACACCACATCTTGACGGCTCCGGTCTGGAAGCGGGTCCCCTATCAACCGGACGCCGAGATCTCCTGGAAACTCCAGTATTACCAGGAAGAACACGATGGCTACCAGGGCGAGCCGGCGCCCTTCGACGCAATGGACGCGGTCGCGCTCTCCCGAGAAGACCACGACAAGCTGATCGCCTATGCCGACCGGATCGGCGCCGATACCCTGACGGCCTTGGAAGCGGCCCTGGTGCTGATGCCCGACCTGCAGGTGATCCTCGCGGGTCCCACGCAGAACGGGAACGGGCCCAACGTCAAGATCGCGGACGCTCTCCGGAAGATCGCCGACCGGTTCGGTCTTCCGGACGGCGCGAAGCATTTCGTTCTCCATCCCGGGTATGTCCAGTCTTCAAGGATGCCGGGTTCCCCTTACGACGTGGTCTATACCGGATCGACGGTTTTCGGCTACCCCTCGGAGACCGAGTCCTTCGGGCTGGCCCTGCTGGAGGCTTTTGCCGGCGGAGTCCCGGCGCTCCACAGCCGGCGGGGCGGCATGAAGGACATGGAGATCTCGTTCCAGCAGATCCAGTCTGGGTTCGCGCCGTACCATCCGGTAGCTTGGCTGCAGGGACTGCGCCACTTCTACAACGTCTATAAAGGAAACCGGCCCCTCTGGGATGAATTCCGGTACTGGGCGATCGCCGAGCGGGATTTCCGTAAGCAGGCGACGCAGTACCGTGGCTTGTACCGGTTGCTTTATCAGAGGAGGATGCACGGCGGGATCATCAAGGACGTGCACCAGGATGTGGAGCTGCCGGTCCTGGAGATGGCCTCCGCCATTAACCAGGCGGAAAACTCCGGCCAGCCCCACCCGGCGGATGAGCTCAAGAAAGCCGGTTTCACGGTCGCGGAAGCAGTACAGGCTTTGACGAGAGGACAGAGCTCCTCAAATTCGGATTTTGTCCGGGCGGTGAAAGAGCGATACCTTTCCAGCATCGCAAAGGTCTCGGGAGCGTCAGGCCCCGCCACCGCCGGTATGGAAGAGGTTCCGGCGATGGGAGAACTGGTCCCCAGCCGGGTCCAGGCGCAGACAGTGCATGTGCTTGACCCGGCCAACGCGGATGTGGGGCTGTTCCTGAGTAGGGTCCAGCGAGACCCGGTGGTGATCCTGGCCGCCGGCGCGGAGGAGGAGCGAGCTCTCCGCCGGGCCGGTTTCACGGGAGACAACCACATCATCCTGATGGTCAGCTCGTTCGATTCCATGGGGCAAGCTCGAGCCGCGGCGGCGACCCTCTTCCCAGGTTACTCTCCCCGTTTTTACCAAGAAAGTGAACGCTCTAAGCTCAAGCTCTGGCTGGCCTGGGTGCTGGAGCGTTACGATGTGAACAACCTGACCATCGAAGCGGCGGCGGCGATCATCGAGAGGTTGTCGGTTCTGGAAGCTGCGTAAGTCCTCTGCTACAATATCTCCATGCCACGATCTTCCACCCCTCCACTAAGCCGTTCCCGGTTGAATGAACTGCTCAAACGGATGGCCAAGACCCGAGTGCTGGTGGTCGGCGATCTGATCCTGGACGAATTCATCTGGGGATCTGTGGAGCGGATTTCCCCGGAGGCCCCGGTGCCGGTGGTCCGCGTGGAGCGGGAATCGGCGATGCCGGGGGGCGCCGCCAACGTGGCCTGCAACGTCCGGGCGCTGTCCGGCCAGGCGAGCTTGCTCGGCGTAGTCGGCCAGGACGGCGGCGGCAAGCGCCTCAAGCAGGAACTGGAAGGCCGCGGGATCTCAACGGAGTGGATCAACACGGATCCCCGCCGGCCCACGACCCGGAAGACCCGAGTGATCGCCCATCATCAGCAGGTGGTCCGGATTGACCGGGAGCGGACCGACCGTGTGGGCGGAGCGGTCCTCGATGGGCTGCTCGAGGGGGCTCGGGAAATGATCCCGCAGGTGGACGGCGTGATCGTGGAAGATTACGGCAAGGGCCTCATCCACCCGCAACTCTTGAAGCCGGTGGTGGCGCTCGCAAAAAAGTACCGGAAGGTGATCACCGTGGATCCCAAGGAAGAGCACACCCCCTACTACCGCGGCGTGACGGCGCTGACCCCGAACAAGAAGGAGGCCGCGCTGGCGGCCGGGATGCCGATCACCGACGAGGCCAGCCTCCTGCGCGCCGGGAAAAAGATCGTATCGAAGCTCAAGCCGGAGGTCCTGCTGGTCACCTTGGGGGAGGACGGGATGTGCCTTTTCTCGCGGGGCGGCAGGAAACCGCTCAAGATCCCGACGGTGGCGCGGGAGGTTTTCGACGTCTCCGGCGCCGGCGACACGGTGATCGCCGCCTTCACGCTGGCCCGCGCGGCCGGGGCCTCGTTCCCCGAGGCTGCGATGCTGGCCAACGCGGCGGCTGGCGTGGTGGTCGGCAAGATCGGGGTGGCGACCTGCTCGCCGGAGGAGCTCACCCGGAAGATGTTTGAATGATCTTGGGAGTGATCCCGGCCCGCTACGGCTCGACGCGGTTTCCGGGGAAGGCGCTGGCCCGCTTAGGCGGCAAGCCGATGATCCAGCGGGTCTGGGAGCGGGCGAAAGCGGCCAAGCGGCTGGACCGGGTGCTGGTGGCGACCGACGATGAGCGGATCCGGGACGCGGTGAAGAGATTCGGCGGTGATGCGGTGATGACCTCGCCGGAGCTGCGTTCCGGGACCGATCGCGTTTGGCATGCGGCCAAAGAGTTGCGGGCGCAGATCGTGATCAACATCCAGGGGGACGAACCGCTGCTGACCCCTCCGATGATTGACGGGCTGGTGGACGGGCTGCGGCGGGAGCCGGAGGCCCAGATGGCCACGTTGCGGTACCGGATGCGCGGGCCGGAGGGATACGAGGACCCGAATGTGGTGAAGGTGGTGACCGACGAGAAGGGGTGGGCGCTCTATTTCTCCCGCTCCCCGGTCCCGGCCTTCCGGTCGTCGAGAGACCTCCGTTCCGTCGTGTGGTATAAACACATAGGGTTGTACGCGTACCGTCGGGATCTGCTCAAGCAGTTCGTCACCTGGCCGCCGTCTGCCCTGGAGACGGCCGAGAACCTGGAGCAGTTGCGCGCGCTGGAACGGGGGGTCCGGATCAAAGTGTTGGATTCACCGCAGAACACGATCGGTGTGGACACGCCGCAGGATTTGAAGCGGGTGGAGGCGGTTATCGGTGCCTAAACTCAATGCCTAAGTACATCTTCATCACGGGGGGCGTAGTCTCGAGCCTCGGCAAGGGGGTGGCCTCGGCCTCGATCGGGCGGCTCCTGGAGGCGCGCGGCCTTAAAGTAACCCTGCAGAAGCTGGATCCCTACATCAACGTGGACCCCGGCACGATGAATCCCTACCAGCACGGCGAGGTGTACGTCACCGATGACGGCTCCGAAACCGATCTGGATCTGGGCCACTACGAGCGCTTTACCTCCATCACCACCGGCCGGGACAACAACATCACTACCGGGCGGATCTACGAATCGGTGATCCGCAAGGAGCGGGAGGGGGCTTATCTCGGCTCCACGGTGCAGGTGGTCCCCCACATCACAGATGAGATCAAGGAAGGGATCCGCCGGGTCTCGCGCGGCAAGACGCTGGACGTGGTGATCTGCGAGGTGGGCGGCACCGTCGGCGACATCGAGAGCCTGCCGTTCCTGGAAGCGATCCGCCAGCTCCGGCTGGAGGTCGGCCGCGGCAACGCGATCAACATCCACCTGACCCTCATCCCTTATTTGCGGGCGGCGGGCGAACTCAAGACCAAGCCGACGCAGCACTCCGTGCAGAAGCTGCGAGAGATCGGGCTGCAGCCGGAGATCCTGCTCTGCCGGACCGAGAAACCGATCTCCCGCGGCCTGCGCGAGAAGATCGCCCTCTTCTGCAACGTGGACGTGGACGGGGTGATCCAGGCCCGGGACGTGCGGGACATCTACGAGATCCCGCTGGTCTTCCACCAACAGGGACTGGATGATTTGATCATGAAATTCCTTGATCTGAAGCCCGAGCGCGGCCACGATCTGAAGGACTGGGAAGAGAGTGTGGTGCGTCCTTCGCTGGAGCCGGCGCACGGCCCGGTGCGGATCGCGGTGGTCGGCAAGTACATCGAGCTGCAGGACGCCTACAAATCCATCTACGAGGCGCTGCGCCACGGCGGGATCGCCAACGATTCCTCGGTGGAGATTCGTCGGATCGAGTCGGAAAAGCTGGAGAAGAAGGATTTGGCGGCGGCGTTCAAAGGGGTGCACGGCATCCTGGTGCCGGGCGGGTTCGGCTCTCGCGGCATTGAGGGCAAGATCAAGGCGATCCGGTTCGCGCGGGAAAACGGGATCCCCTACCTCGGCATTTGTCTTGGGCTTCAGACGGCGGTGATCGAGTTCGCCCGGAATGTGCTGGGGTTGAAAGGGGCCAACTCGACGGAGTTCGACCCGCAGGCCCCGCATCCGGTGATCAGCATGCTGGCGGAGCAGCGCAAGATCAAGCAGCTCGGCGGCACGATGCGCCTTGGGAGCCAGCCCTGCATCACCAAGAAGGGGACGCTGGCCCGCCAGATTTACCGGGAGTCCCGCGTCTTCGAACGCCACCGCCACCGCTACGAGTTCAACGGGTTGTACCGCGATCCATTCGCGAAAGCCGGCATGGTGGTCAGCGGCTACCTGCCCGGCAAGCGGCTCGCGGAGATCATGGAGATTCCGGGCCATCCGTTCTTCGTCGGCTGCCAGTTCCACCCGGAGCTCAAGTCCAAGCCGGACCGCTGCGCCCCGCTCTTCCGAGCCTTCGTGAAGGCCGCGCTGCAGAGGAGCGAGCAAACGGTTGCCGTTCGTGCTGAGCCTGTCGAAGCGCGAACGCTGCCGGCGGCGGCCGCTTCGTAGGCGTGATGCCCAGAATCGTCCGGATCGGAAAAATCTCGGTCGGGCAGGGCCAGAGACTCACGCTCATCGCCGGTCCCGACGTGATCGAGAGCGAATCCTCCGCGCTGCGCCACGCGGAAGCGATTTCTCGGCTCGCCGCCCGGTTCGGCTTCCCTTACATCTTCAAGTGCAGCTACGATAAAGCCAACCGCACCTCCGTCAAAAGCTACCGCGGGCCGGGCCTCAAGAAGGGACTCAAGGTCCTGGCCAAGGTGAAGAAGGAGATCGGCGTCCCGGTCACCAGCGACATCCACTGCGTGGACCAGGTGAAGCCGGCCGCCGAGGTGCTCGATCTCCTCCAGGTCCCCGCGTTCCTCTGCCGGCAGACCGACTTGCTGGTGGCGGTCGGCCGTACGGGCCGGGCGATCAACGTGAAGAAGGGTCAGTTCCTCTCTCCCTCCGACATGAAGCCGGTGATCGAGAAGATCGAATCCACCGGGAACCGGAAGATCCTGCTCACCGAGCGAGGCACCACCTTCGGCTACAACATGCTGGTCAACGACATGCGCTCGCTCGGGGTGCTGCGCAAGTTCAACTACCCGGTCGTTTTCGACGCCGGGCATTCCAGCCAGATCCCCGGGGGTTTGGGGTCCGCCTCCGGCGGGCAATCGGAGTTCATTCCTTTGCTGGCCCGGGCGGCGGTGGCGGCCGGCTGCGACGCGCTGTTCGTGGAGGTTCACGAAAATCCGGCCAAGGCGTTGTGCGATGGTCCCAGCTCCCTGCCGCTCAAGAAACTGCCCCAGATGCTGGAACAACTTGCCGCCATTCAATCCGCCCTTAAGGAGGTGAACTGATGAAGAGAGTCATTCCGGGTGTGGGACTGTTGTCGGTGGTTTTGTTGGTTTCGGCGGTAGCTTTTGCCGAAACGATCGAGTTGGTGACGTACTATCCCAGTTCGGCGACGGTCGGGCAGGTAGAAGCGAACCGTCTGCATGCGGGCCGAGCGACGGTGGGAGCTCCCTATTCGATGACGAATCCGGCGGACGCCAACCTGACGGACGGGACGCTGCTGGTGTCGGACCGGGTGGGGATAGGTCCCGTGTTTGGGACGACGCCGCCGGCGGGGGCGCTGCACGTGGTGGGAGCCAATGACACGCTGGACCGAGTGCTGTTCATGCCGGGGGCGGACACGCCGGCCGCCGGCCGTCCGGACATCCGGGTGGGGATCGGGACACAGAACCCGCAGGCGATGCTGGACATCCAGCACCCGCAGGACGCGGCGTACGTGCGGGTGATGGGAACGGGGGACGCCACCAACTTCTCGGGTCTTGAGCTTCGTTCGGACGAAGCGGTGGACAAGATCTGGCAGATCGTGCACAAGCAGGCGGCGGGATTAAACGACCTTCACGTGAACTATTTTGATGGGGCCGCTTGGAGCACCAAGATGGCGATCCAGCCGGGCGGCAACGTGGGGATCGGGGTCACCACACCGGGGGTAAAGCTGGATGTGGCGCAGAACACAGCGGTCCGGGTGGGGAACGCCTATTTGTCCAGCGGAGACTACCCGAACCGGCTGGCCAATTTCGGGGTGAACGCCTGGTATGCCGGCGGAGCAGCCGGGACCAACTGGGTTTTTCCCAATCCGGGGCAGAGGGCTTCGGTCATACAGCTGCTGGATGACTCTCTGCATTTCTATACGAACGCCTCCGGTACAGCAGCAGGATGGACGAATCGGTTGGACATTACTGCGAATGGCAACGTGGGCATCGGAACGACGGCGCCCGGTACCCGGCTGACACTTCAAAACCCGGGGCCCGGAGGGCAGGATGTGCTGGAGCTCAGAGACACCGGAAACGGCACGGGGTCCGCATCCGCTATCGTCTGGAAGAATGCCAGCGGTGTCCCCAAGGCGACGATCTTCCAGACGGGCGCCGGCAACAGCTTCCGTTTCACCGCGGCGGGCGACATCATGTTCAACGCCGGGGCCGTCGGTTTCACTCCAGCCGCGGAGCGGATGATCATCAGCACCAACGGCTATGTCTACGCCAACATCCAACCGTATTCCGACGCCACCCAGAAGACCCAGATTCAGCCCCTTGCAGGCGCTCTGGAGCGGGTGGCGGCCCTGCGGGGGATCACGTACCGCTGGAAGGACAAGGCACTCGATCAGCAGAAGCAGATGGGTTTTTCCGCCCAGGAAGTCGAGAAGGTTTTCCCGGAGCTGGTGCGGATAGCCCCGAACGGCTTGAAGACAGTTGCCTACGACCATCTGACCGCTGCTTTGGTGGAGGCGGTGAAGGAGCTCAAACACCAGAATGAGGCGCAGCAGCGGGAGATTGAGGTCCTCAAGAAGCGCCTGCCGCGCTAAATTGTTAGACATAATGTCTTACATATGTTATACTTTTTTCCGGGGGGAATCAACATGAAAGCAGTGAACATTCGAGAGCTGACGCACCATTTTTCGAGCTATCTCAGGGTCGTCAAGCGCGGAGAGCGGATCGTCGTCATGGACAGGAGTTCTCCTGTGGCGGACTTGATTCCTCATAATGAAAACGTCCAAAGGCCCGATTGGAAACGGCCCATTCGGAAAATCCGTATTAAGGGAGAACCTCTTTCTGAGACTGTTGTTCGGCTCAGGGCTGAGCAAAGGTGAGGGCGTTTATTGACACCTCCTCACTCATTAAGAAATATGTGGAAGAAAAAGGTTCGGAAGAAATGGAGGGTCTGTTGCAGCAGGCCTCCGAGATCGTGGTGGCGCCGACCGCCTGGGTTGAATTCAACTCCGCCGTCTCTCAGTGCCTGCGCGATAAAAGGTTGACGCCGCAGAATTCCTCATTTTTATTGTCGGAAGCGAAGAGGGATTTCCGGTCTTATTCCATCGTGGTATGGAATGAAGCATTAGAGGAAACAGCGGCGGAGGTGGTTCATCAGCATTTTCTCGCGACTCTCGATGCGATCCAATTGGCCGCAGGCCTTCTGTCAAGAGCGGACATTTTTGCAACTTCGGATCAGAGATTGTTTGAAGCAGCCCGCAAAGCAATGCAAAAGGCGCGGTTGATCCGATGAGAAACGGAATGGTCCTCAAGCGGGCGAAGAAGGTTTTACAGATCGAGCGGGACGCGATCGGGCGGCTGGGCCGCCGGCTGGATGGCCGGTTCGAGAAGGCGGTGGATCTGCTCGGCAAATGCCTTGGCCGCGTCGTGGTGACCGGGATGGGCAAGCCGGGCATCATCGGGCAGAAGATCTCCGCCACTTTCTCGTCGCTGGGTATCCCGTCCCTTTGGCTGCATCCGGCGGAGGCGGCGCACGGGGATTTGGGCCGCGTGACCGGTCAGGATGTGGTGATCGCGCTGTCCCATTCCGGTGAGACGGATGAGATCCTGCATCTGCTGCCGGTGCTCAAGAGGATCGGCGCGAAGCTGATCGCCGTGACCGGGAATCCGCATTCCCGTTTGGGGGCGCAGGCCGATGTGAGTCTCGATACGTTCGTCAAGAACGAGGCCTCCCCCTGGGGGCTGGTTCCGACCGCTTCCACCACTGCGATGCTGGCCTTGGGCGACGCGCTGGCGGTGGCCCTCTCCGAGAAGCGGGGATTCACCTCGAAGGATTTCGCGGCGCTGCACCCGGGCGGATCTTTGGGCAAGCGGCTGACGCTGCGTGTCGAGGACCTAATGCGGAAAGGACCGGCCAACCCCATCGTGAAGGAAACAGACACGGTTCAGAAGGTGCTGCTGGCGATCACGCGGGCGCGGGCCGGCTCCGCCAGCGTGATGAACAGCCGGGGAAAGTTGGCCGGCATCTTCACCGACGGGGATCTGCGCCGCCACATTGAGGGGGACCCGCAGATCCTGCGGCGCAAGGTCTCGCAGGTGATGACGAAGAATCCGAAGAGATTGCCGATGGGCCATCTGGCGGTGGAAGCTTTGAAGCTGATGCGCGCTTACCGGATCGACGAGATCCCGATCGTGGATTCCCGCGGCCGGCCGGCGGGATTGCTGGACATCCAGGATCTTTTGAAGGCGGGCCTTGTCTAACGAAGCCACTCCTCCTGAGGTTCCCGCGGCCCCGAAGCGCCGCGGCAACTGGGTGCTGCCGGCCTTCCTGCTCATTGTTTACCTTTTTTTCAAGTTCCAGGCGTTGGGCTATTCCCGGCAGGCAGCGCAACTGGAGAAGGAGCTCAATAAGTTGCGGCCGGCCCTCTCCGCGATGGTCCTCTCCCATCAGCTGGAAAATACCCGGCGAGCCTGCCGGGAAATTTCCGATCAGGTCCGCCGGCTCGATCTGCAAAACAGCCGGCTCCTTGGACAGCTCTCCAAGCTGCCCGCCTCCATCACGCTGGAACGGGTGGAGAACCGGGCCCGCCTCAAGGGTCCTTTGCAGCCGGAGCCGCACCTGCAGACCGACCTGAAGATTCAGGGGATCCTTTTATCCGGGATCCGGGATCCCGAGTCGGTCCTCGTCCAATGGGCGCAGTCGCTTCAATCCGAAGGCATGAGTGTTCAGATCCAGCGGTTGGTCCCCTCCCCGCAGGATCCGGCTCTCTGGTCTTTCGAACTTTATCTGGAAGGAGCCTAAAAGACCGATGCTGGAGCTGGGCAAGAAAGAGCATCACCTGATGGGAGGCCATCTGGTCCTGATTCTCGTCGTGGTGCCGATGGTGTTCGCCTACACGCAGGCGATCCGCCAGGTGAACCACGGCAAGGCTCAGTCTGTGCGGCTGCAGGAGCAGCTGACGGTCGCCCGAGAACAGGTGGCCCGCCAGGGCGGGAGAGTGGAGACGGCCAACCTGCAGGCGCAGGTGGCGGAGTTGAAATCCTTTCTGCTTCCTCAGAATGCGCTGGAGATCCAGGCCCGCCGGCTGGAGAAACTGGCCCAGGAGAGATTCGGGATCCGGAATGCCCAGGTGAAGACGGGAAACGTTCCATCAGGAAAGTTCTCTGTGCCGTTGGAGGGTCAGCCGGATTTTGAGGTTCATCTCTACACGCTGGAGATGAAGGGCATGGCCGACAGCCGCAGCATCGCCGGCCTCCTGTCCAGCGTCAGCGACCCCTCTTTCAGGCCCCTGTGTCCCCTCATTGCGATGGAACTTAAAGCCGCCGAGTCGGCCGAGAACCGGCCGGTGGAATTCACCCTGAAGTGGCTGATGGCCGTCTCGCCGGACTCCTCCTCCGCCCCCGCCGGGGAGACCCTGCCGCCGTCGGGGCACCCGCCCGCCTGGGGTTGGAGGGAAGAGCCGTTTCTCTCCGCTCTCATCCACCCGAGCGCCTTGCGCGTCCCGGCGGAGAAATCGAGCCTCTTCCATCTGGCCGGGATTGTCCAGCAGGGAACCAGCGGACTCACCTGCATTATCAACGGAGAGCTCCTAAAGCCGGGAGGCTGGATCAAGGGATACCAGGTGGTCCTGATCACCCGCAACGCCGTCCTCCTGGAGGGTAAGGGAGAGGAGTTGACCCTCTTCCTTCCTTAATTGCGCTTTTCGAGCCCCTCTGCTATAGTGAATGTTTTGCCACAGGAGGGGTCTTGAATAATCTGAAATTTCGTCTCCTTATCTTGATTGCCTGCCTGCTCTCTTCGAGCGGCTGCTCTAAGGGTGTTCTGCCCCCGACGGGCGGAGGTCCTATCCCGCTCGTGGCGCCCGGAGCGCCGGGAACGGACGTCATCTCCACTTTCACCCTGGTCGGCCACACCGAGGCAGGCCGGCGGAAGTGGCAGGTCCAAGGGGAGACGGCCGATCTGATGAGCGAGACGGTGCTGCTCTGCCCGGTCCGGGCGACTGCCTTCGGGCAAGTGGAGATCCACCTGTCGGCCCAAAAGGGCCATTTCAATAAGAGCACCCAGAACGTCCATTTGGAGGGGGACGTCGTCGCCGTCACCTCCGACGACGCGGAGCTGACCACCCAAAGCTTGAACTGGGTGCAGGAGAGCGAGCAGGGCAGCACGGAGGATTGGGTTCGCGTGACTCGCCCCGGCATGGTCGCGGTGGGGCTGGGGGGGATCGGCCAGCCGAAACTGAAAAGGGTCTGGCTGGAGAAGCGCGTGACCGTGACGCTGGAGGATCCGAAGGGGAAGACCGTGATCACTTGCGACGGCCCGATGGAGGTGGATTACGGGCGGCACAAGGCCCGCTTCTGGAAGCGGGTGAAGGTGGTGGATTCCACAGGGGTGATCCGATCGGACCGGCTGGACGTGGCGTTTGATTCGAAGAGCAACCGGATGGAAAAGGCGATCTTCTGGGGGCATGTCGAGATTGACCGCGGCGATCAGGTGGCGCACGCGAACCGCGTGAACTATTGGCAGCCGCTGGGGCAGATCCAGTTGGTGGGGCATCCGAGGATGCTCCTCTCCTCCGAGACCTTGAATGAGTAGCAACGGCAACGGCGTCCTGCTGGAGACGCGGGACCTGCGCAAGAGTTACGGCGGCCGCCGGGTGGTGGACGGCGTGGCGATCAAGGTCCGGCGCGGCGAGATCGTGGGCCTCTTGGGCCCCAACGGCGCCGGCAAGACCACCACCTTTTACATGGTGGTGGGGCTGATCCCGCCGGAAAAGGGGCAGATCCACTTTGGCGACGGGGAGATCACCCGCCTGCCGATGCACCGCCGGGCGCGGACCGGCATCGGGTACCTCGCGCAGGAGCCGTCCATCTTTCGGGGCCTGACCGTGGCGGAGAACATCCTGGCGATCTTGGAAACGCTGTCCCTCTCCCGCGCGGAGAGGATGAGCCGGCTGGCCGAGCTGCTGGAAGAGTTGGGGCTGACCCATCTGGCCGATTCCCGGGCCGATACCTTGTCCGGCGGCGAGCGCCGGCGGCTGGAGATCACCCGCGCGCTGGTGACCCGGCCGACGATGCTGCTGTTGGACGAGCCGTTCAGCGGCATCGACCCGATCGCGGTGGCCGAATGCCAGCAGATCATCCGATCCCTCCGGGACCGGGGTTTGGGGATCCTGCTCACCGACCACAATGTGCGGGAAACGTTGGCGGTGACCGACCGGGCGTACCTGATGGCCGAGGGCCGGGTGCTGATCACCGGCGGAGCGAACGACTTGATCAACGATCCGAAAGCCCGGGAGATTTACCTGGGCCCGCAATTCAGGATGTGAAAGGATCTCATAATGAAGATTAGCGTGACCGCGCGGCATGACATGAAGGTCCCTGAGCTGCTGGAGCAGATGCTCCGGTCAAAGGTGGAGAAGCTGGAGCGGGTGGGCCATAAGCTCAACTCCGTCCACGTGATCTTCGGGCGGGAGAAGTACCTCTACACCGCGGAACTGACCCTCGCCATGAAGGGGGCTAATCTGGTGGGCCGGGCCAAGCATGAAACCGATCTGATGACCTGCATGGAGGAGGCCCTCGCCAAGGTGGAGAGACAGCTCAGGAAGCGGGAAGATAAGCAGGTGGGTCTTCTGCGGCGCCGAGTTCCCCACCGCCCCGCGTAACACCGCACATTGCCGATGACGATGACTCTGGATTCCAAAATCAATTTGAAGGATACTGCCCCCTGCCAGAAGGAGCTTCGGGTGGAGATCCCACGCGAAACGGTGGCAGCGGAGTTCGAGGCCGTCTACGCGGAGCTCAAGAAAGTGGCCGCGGTGCCCGGTTTCCGGGTGGGGCAGGCCCCGCGCGATCTGCTTCAGCGGTACCACGGCACGAAGGCGCGGGAAGAAGTGACCCGCCGGCTGATCGGCCGTTCGCTCGATGAGGCGCTGAGCGCGCGGGGGAAAGATCTGGACCTCGTCGGCCGGCCGCGGGTGATCGACTTCAAGCTGGAAGAGAACCATCCGTTGACCTACACAGCTCAGATGGAGGTGGCCCCGCAACTGCCGCTCGGCCGCTACAAGGGACTCAAGCTCACGGGTCCTAAGCAGGCCCTCGCCGATGAGGCGGTCGCGCGGGTGCTCGAGCACCTGCAGCAGACGCAGGCGGTGCTCAAGCCGGTGCTCGAGGACCGGCCCGCCGCGGCGGGTGATTTCCTTCTGGCGGACGTGACCGAGAAACGGCCCAACCAGCCGGCCCGGAAGCAGAAAGAGGTGGTGGTCCATCTCGACCTGGAGAAAGATCCGGACGGCATCCTGAAAAGGCTCGTGGGAGTCAAGCCCTCCGAGAGCCGAGCGGTCACCTTGAAGGACGGCGCCGCCCTCACCGTCGAGGTGAAGGGCCTCAAGTCCAAGGAGGTTCCCGCGCTGGACGACGCCTTCGCCCGCACGGTCGGGACGTACGATTCGCTCGACGCATTGAAGGCCGCGGTCCGTAAGGATCTGGAGCGGGAAGCCCAGCAGCAGCAGCGGCGGGCGCTTGAGGCGCAGGCGCTGCAGCAGTTGGAGGAGAGTTGGAAATTCGAAGTGCCCCCGTCGCTGGTGGCCTCTCAGGCGCAGCGGAACCTGAAGGAACGGGCGATGGAGCTGATGAACCAGGGAGTGCCGGTCAACGAGGTCCAGGCCAAAGCGCAGGCGTTGACCGATCAGGCCAAGCTGGATGCGCTGAAGCAGATCCGGCTTTTCTTCATCCTGAGGAAGGTTGCCTCCTCTGAGAAATTCACCGCGGCCGAGCAGGAGGTGGAGGAGAAGATCCTGAGTCTAGCCGCGCGCATGGGGACGACGGTGGAGCAGGTCCGCAAGGATCTGGAGCAGCGGGATCTGATGGAAGAGGTGGCATGGGGAATCATCCGCGGGAAAGTCGTGGATCTCATTCTTAAAGAGGCGGACGTGAAAGAGGGAGAGGCCAAATGAGCGTGGAGCGCAGCCAAATGCTGGTGCCGATTGTCGTCGAGCAGACCGGCCGGGGGGAGCGGGCGTACGACATCTACTCCCGGCTGCTGAAGGATCGCATCGTTTTCATCGGATCGGGTATTGATGATGTGGTGGCCAGCCTGGTGATTGCCCAGCTGCTGTTCCTCCAGTCGGAAGATCCCGCCAAGGATATCAACATTTACATCAACTCTCCCGGCGGGATCGTTACCGCCGGGCTTGCCATCTACGACACGATGCAGTTCGTGAAACCCGACGTGGCCACCTACTGCATCGGGCAGGCGGCTTCGATGGGCTCGGTCCTGCTGGCCGGCGGAACGAAGGGCAAGCGCTACACGCTGCCGGAATCAAGGATCATGATCCATCAGCCGTGGGGCGGCACGCAGGGAACCGCTTCCGACATTTCCATCCAGGCGAAAGAGATCCTGCGGATGAAGGACCGCCTCAACGAGATCCTGGCGCGGCACACCGGCCAGGATCTGAAGAAGATCGCGGCCGACACCGACCGGGATTTCTTCATGTCGGCGGACGAGGCGAAGGCCTACGGCCTGGTGGACGAAGTGATCCAGGGCAAAATAACAAAGTAGATTGAGGATTCCATGACACGCGAACCGTTGCTGCTGACACCCGGCCCGACGATCGTCCCGCCCTCTGTGCGGGAGGCGCTTGGGCAACCGATGGATCACCATCGGACCAAAGAATTTCAGGCGGTGTTGAAGGAGGTCGGAGAGGGGCTCAAGAAGGTTTTCGGAACCGCGCAGGAGGTCCTGATCCTCACCAGCTCCGGGACCGGAGCGATGGAGGCGGCGGTGGCGAATCTGCTCTCCGCTGGCGACGAGGCGATCGTCATCCGCGGCGGGAAATTCGGCGAACGCTGGGGCGAACTCTGCGAGGCGTTCGGCGTGAAGTTCATCCCGGTGGATCCGGCCTGGGGCAAGCCGCTGGATCTCAAAGCGTTTGAGGGGATCTTGAAACAGCACCCTCAGGCGAAGGCGGTCTTCGCCACCCTCTGCGAGACTTCCACCGGCGTCGTCTTCGATATGCGCGGGCTGCGCCGCGCGATCAACAACGCCGGTTCTCAGGCGCTGCTGGTGGTGGACGCCATCAGCGGGCTCGGCGCCGATTCCTTCGCGATGGACGAGTTCGGCGTGGATGTCGCGGTCAGCGGATCCCAGAAGGGGCTCATGCTGCCGCCGGGGCTGGCCTTCATCGCCCTCTCGCCCCGCGCGTGGGAAGCCGCGGCGAAGACCAAATCACCTCGCTACTACTACGATCTCAATCTGGCCAAGAAGGCTTGGGGCCAGACCGACACGCCGTTCACACCGGCAATCTCCCTGATCGTGGGCCTCAAGGAGAGCCTCAAGATCGTGCTGTCTAAGGGGGTGGAGGCCTTCGTCGCCGGCCATCGGGCCGATGCCGAGAAATTGCGCTCCGATGTTCAGAAGATGGGACTGGAGTTATACGCCGACCCGGCCTGCGCCAGCAACGCCGTCACGATGATTAAAGTTCCCGCCGGCTTGGACGGCAAAGAGCTTTTGAAACAGATCCGGGCGAAACACAACATCGTGATGGCCGGCGGCCAGGGCAAGGAGCTGGTCGGCAAGGTGGTCCGGATTGCCACGATGGGGGCCGTGGGCCCGGCGGAGATCCAATTGGGGCTCACCGCGCTGGAGCAGGTGCTGGAGGAGATGGGTTGGAGAACAAAGGTGGCGGCGAAATGAGCGGCGAAATCCGGATCCTGGTGACCGACCCGCTGGCGGAAGAAGGGATCCGCCTGATGCAGGCGGCCAACGGCGTGAAGGTGGACGTCCGCCCAAAGATGCCGCAGGAAGAGCTGCTCAAGGTGATCGGCGATTACGACGGGCTGGTGGTTCGCTCCGGCACGCAGGTCACCAAGGAAGTGCTGGAGAAAGCGACGCGGCTGAAGGTGGTTGGCCGGGCGGGTGCCGGCCTCGACAACGTGGACGTCGCGGCCGCATCCAAGCGGGGCATCGTCGTGATGAACGCGGCCGGCGGCAACACGATCTCCACCGCCGAGCACACGATGGCGATGTTGATGGCCTTGAGCCGCAATGTGCCGCAGGCCTGCGCCTCCCTCAAGGGGGGCAAGTGGGAACGGACCTCCTTCATGGGGACCGAGCTTTACGGCAAGTACCTCGGGATCATCGGCATGGGCAAGGTGGGCACCGAGGTGGCGAAAAGGGCGCTGGCATTCGGCATGCGCCTTGTAGTCTACGATCCCTACCTGACGCCCGAGCGGACGCGGGAGCTCGACGCGGAGCCGGTGAGCTCGCTGGATGACCTCTACAAGAAGTGCGACTACATCACGGTCCACACCCCCCTGTCCGATGAGACGCGCGGGTTGATCGGCGCGAAGCAGATCGCGATGATGAAGAAGGGGGTGCGGCTGATCAACTGCGCCCGAGGCGGAATCATCGAGGAGAAGGCGTTGGCGGAGGCCGTGAAATCCGGCCACGTGGGGGGCGCGGCACTCGACGTCTTCGAACAGGAGCCGCCGCTCTTTCGGGAGCTGATCGACCTGCCGAAGGTGATCGTGACGCCGCACCTGGGGGCCTCCACCGAAGAGGCTCAGTTCAACGTGGCCAAAGAGATTGCGATCAGCGTGCGGGATTTCCTGCTGGGCCAAGGGATCCGCAACGCGGTGAACGTCCCCTCGGTGGACCCGGAGGTGTTCAAGCTGATCGAGCCGTACTTGAAGCTGATCGAGAAGATCGGCCTCATGCAGGGGCAGCTGGTGGAAGGGCACGTGAAGCAGGTTCAGATCCGTTACGTCGGGGAGCTGGTCCGTCTGCCGCTGGCCCCGCTGACCAACGCCTTCGTCAAGGGCCTGCTCACCCACGCTCTGCAGGAGTCGGTGAACTACGTCAACGCCGGCATGATCGCCAAGGAGCGCGGCATCCAGGTGACCGAGACCAAGGCGACCGAGGCGGAGGATTTCGCCAACCTCATCTCCACCGTGGTGGAGACCGACAAGATGAAGTACGAGATCCACGGCACCCTCTTCACCCGGTCCGATCCTCGCATCGTCCGCATGAATGAGTTCTACGTGGATGCCGTCCCGTCGGGTGCCATGCTGATCGTCCGCAACCAGGATAAGCCGGGCATGATCGGCCGGATGGGCACTGTGCTCGGCTCCAGGGGGATCAACATCGGTTGGATGACCCTCGGCCGCAAGAGCGAGGGGAGCGATGCCCTGATGGTCTTCAACCTGGACCAGGTTGTGCCGCCCGAGGTGATGGAGGAGATTCGCCGGGTGCCCAGCGTCCTGTACGCGAAGCTGATCAAGCTCTGACCTGATGCCTAACACCGTGATTGTCGGAGCCCAGTGGGGCGACGAAGGCAAGGGCAAGATCATTGACATGTTGACCGAAAAGGCCGACATCGTGGCGCGGTTCCAGGGCGGCAACAACGCCGGGCACACGGTGGTGGCCAACGGCCAGGAATTCATCATGCACCTGATCCCCTCCGGCATCCTCCACCGCGGCAAATACTGCGTGATCGGCAACGGGGTGGTGGTGGATCCGGCCGGCCTGCTGCAGGAGATCGAAGGCCTGCGGCAGCGAGGCGTGGAGGTGGATGAGACCAACCTGGGGGTGAGCGATCAGGCACACCTAATTTTCCCCTACCATCGGATGCTGGACAAGTTGAAGGAAGCCAAGGTGGGTGCCGGCAAGATCGGCACCACCGGGCGCGGCATCGGCCCCTGCTACACGGACAAGGCGGCGCGGGTGGGGATCCGGCTGGCGGACCTGCTGGACGACTCCGTGTTCCGCCGGAAACTCGCGATCAACATTGAGGAAAAGAATATCCTCTTCAGCCGCGTGTACCAGGCGCCGGCCCTCAGGTTCGACGAGATCTATGAGGAGTACCGCAAATACGGCCGGCAGTTGGCCAAGCATGTGATCAACGGGCCGATTGTGCTGAACAAGGCGGTCTCGGCAGGAAAGTCGATTCTGTTCGAGGGAGCGCAAGGGACCTGGCTGGACATCGACCACGGCACCTACCCGTACGTGACTTCCTCCAATGCGACGGCCGGCGGAGCCTGCGTGGGGACCGGGGTGGGGCCGAGCCGGATCGACCAGGTGATCGGCGTGGTGAAAGCGTACACCACACGCGTCGGCGAGGGGCCGTTCCCGACCGAGTTCCCGCCGGCGCTCATGGAGCAGATCC
>Ga0209515_10001639_pt1 | contig 36861 bp, 36 predicted proteins | sample Subgroupgradi54m_FD_187454 | JGI IMG/M metagenome (GOLD analysis project Ga0209515, IMG submission 187454) | Subsurface groundwater microbial communities from S. Glens Falls, New York, USA - GMW60B uncontaminated upgradient, 5.4 m (SPAdes)... ... | reverse complement strand
CGGGATCAGTTGCTGACACGGTTGGTCCGGTTGCCAACGAGTGATCTTCGTGAGGCGGCGCAGATGCTCTCACTCGCCGGCCACACCCAACTTCCGTATCCCCCGGACCAGACGGTCGTGGATGGGTGGTGGCTCGGCTCGCAAGCCGACACCACCACGGTCCAGTTGGTGGCGGCTCGTCGAGAGACGGTGGAGCGTCAGTTGGCGCTGTTGCGCCAGGTCGGGCTTGCGCCTGATGTGCTGACCGCCAGCGCCTGGGGACTGGCCAGCTGGGTTGGGCATGTGGGACGATCCGGGGAACTGCCGGATCCGGTGTTCCTGGTCCATGTGGATGTCGAGCAGACGGACCTGGTATTCATCTCTCGCGGACAGCCGCTCTTCAGTCGCGTGCTCAGCGCCGGCGCGAATGACTGGCAGCAGGCGTTTGAGGCGCTCACGCGCTTGCTGCAGGAAATTCAGCGCAGCTTCGCCAGCATCCGTCAGGAATGGCCGGACTTGCCGGTGCGGACGGTGATCCTGGCCGGCTGTGGTCCGCTGCAGCAGTGGAGGAGCATTTTCGAAGAGCATCTGGGGACTTCGGTGCTCGTCCAGGACGCGTGGCAGATCCCAGGGGGTGTGTCAGGGGAGGGCGTGTCCGCCTCACCCGCTGTGGCGTGGGGGGTGGCGATGGCCGCGGACACCTCAGTGGTGAACTTGCTTCCCAGCGACGTCCAGCGTGCACGATCCCAGCAGCACCGCCTGCGCACACTGATCCAAACAGGGTGGTTGTGGGTGATCGCCGGATGGTTGGGGGTTGGGCTGTTGGCGGTGCAGACGCACCGACGCGCCCGCGACGTGACACGCCTGAGCGGCGTGCTTCACGAATTGGCGGTTTCCGCCGAACCCGTGGTGAGGCAGGAGCAGAATGTGCGACTGGTGGAACAGTTGTTGGCATCGCGACGCGAGACGGCCGTCATGCTGGCTGAGCTGTTCAAGACGGTCCCCGCGGACGTCCATCTCGCTCAACTGACGCTTGACCGGGCGCGCGGTGGCGTCGTGCTCAGAGGAACGGCGCCAACCATGCAGCAGGTCCTGGGGTTTCTGGGGCAATTGCAGAAATCACCGGTCTGGAATCGGGTGGAGTTGCGCTCGAGCAATCGTCGTCGCATGCAGGCGACTTCCCAGACCGAGTTTGAGTTTGTGCTGCAACCGAGACGTTGATATGCGCCGGCTGAGATGGTTTCCAGATCTTCGGCATCCTGTGATTGTTGTGGCCGTGATGGTGTTGGCGGGAGGCTTGACAGCTTGGTGGGCAAGCGAGCTGCGGGGAAGACTCGCCCAGCTTGACCGGCAGGCGCAAGACGCGCAGCAACACATCAAGTCTCTGCAGCAGCAAGTGGGGCGCAAGCCGCTGATTGAGCCGCGGTATCAGGAATACGCCGGCTTTTGGTCTGATGAACCGGAGTCACGCTGGCAAGCGGCTCTCCTGGATGAGGTGCAGGCGTTAGCAACAGGCATCATCGGGGATCTGAGTCTGAAACCGAAATCCCTCCCGCGTCGCGGCACGGCCAATCGGGTGGGCGTCGAGCTGGAACTGGAAGCTCCTCAAGAGGCGTTCTTGGCGTTTCTGGATCGGCTCCTGACGTGCCCTTCACCGCTCGAATTGGAACGGCTGAGCATGGCCTCCGCGACCGTTCCTGGAGCCGGATTGAAAGCGCAGATCACGGTGAGCAAACTCATCCTTCCCTCTGAACCGGCTGGTGAGCGCGATGCGCATGGGATTATTGCGGATTGAGTCGGCGCCGTCCTCCCAAGACGCGTTTCGAGCGGCCTGGCGGCAATCACGGGACGAACGGCGGCTGCCGGTCTGGGTGCTTCGTGGGCTGCAAGTTGGCTCGGTCGTCGTCATTGGTGGTGAGTTAGTGGTGGGTGGATGGGGGCTGAAAGTAAGGCGCGAAGAGCCGATTGTTGCTGTCGCCTCATCCGTTGCAGACATGTCTGATCTGCGCACCGGTGTCGAGCCGGCTCCTTCACTTGCCTCGGCTGCAGCAGCACGGCCGCTTTTTTCTGCCACACCCCCGGCTGCTGGATCAGCGCCCGCGCAGGCTGCACCGGTGCTGAGCGAGCAGGCCCAAACTTGGGCCACCAGGCTCACCATGCTTGGGGCGATGACCGGCAAGATCGCCCAAGCCGTGATTGAGGATACGCAGACGCATAAGACGTATTTGGTGACGGTGGGCCAGCGAGTGCTTGAGGGGCTGGTGGTCGAAGAGATCCGCGACAATCAGGTGGTCTTGAGTTGGCAGGGCGAGCACGTCGAATTGTCGCTCTGATGGTTGGGAGGTTCTGATGAGGCGCGCGTGCATCTATGGGCTGGTGGTCATGGTCGTGCTGGCAGGCAGCGCTCGCTCAGTCAGCCAGGCACAACCTTCACCGGTCGTGTCGCCAGAAGGTCCCACATCGCAGCAGATCATTTCGCTTGATCTGAAAGGGGTGGACATCGCGGACGTCCTGAAACTGTTGTCGCAGCAGAGCGGGTTGAACTTTGTGGCGGGGCGAAACGTGAGCGGCCGGGTGACGATTTTCGCGAAGGACGTGGATGTCTGGAAAGCGTTTGAGATGATCATGTCCGCCAATGAACTGGCCTACGAGCAGCAGAGCGACCTGATCAACGTGATGACGGCCAGGGATTACGAGCTGCTCTATGGAGAGAAGTTTCAGGAGCGCAAGGTCAATCGCGTGATCCCGCTCAAGTACGCCAAGGCGGTCCAGCTCGCCAGTACCTTGAACCAGCTCAAGTCCACGCTTGGCCAGGTGATCGTGGAGGAAGCGTCGAATACCGTGATCCTGTCTGATGTGCCCAACCGGCTCAAGACGATGGAGGATCTGATCACCCAGTTGGATCGCCCGACGGCCACCCGCATCTTGAGCCTCAACTATGCCGAGGCCGAGAAGCTCAAAGAGAACATCCAGGAATTCCTCACGCCGGGCGTGGGGACGTTGAGCTTCGATGCCCGCACGAACAAGGTCATCGTGACCGATTTCGAAGAGGTGTTGCCGAAAATCGAGCAGGTCATCCTGGCGTTCGACGAGCAAGAGGGCGAAGTGTTGATCGAGGCCAAGATCATCAAGGTGGAGCTCACGGATGAGCAGAGTCTGGGGATCGACTGGCGGCAGGTCTTTGCCGGGGTGGACACCAAAGTCCGCGGCAACTTCCGGGTGCTCAGCGACATCGTCGATGCCTCCGGGACTCCGGCGGCCGGCGTGGCGCTGAAGTTCCTCTCGGCGCCCTCGGGGAATACCCAAACCGTCATCGAGGCGCTGAAGAAGTACGGGAAGGTGGACACCCTCTCCAATCCGCGGATCACGGTCTCGAATCATCAAGAAGCCAAAATCCTGGTGGGCACGAAGGAAGCGTTTGTGACGTTCACGACGACGGTGCCTGCAACCGGCTCGACGGTGAGCTCGCCGCAGATTCAGTTCGTGGACGTGGGGACGAAGCTCTTTGTGACCCCCAACATCAAACGCGACGGGCACATCCAATTGAAGATTCGGCCGGAAGTGAGCACGTCGAAGGTGGAAATCTTCAAGGACAACCGGATTCCGATCGTGTCGACGACGGAGGCGGAAACCAACGTCCTGGTGAAAAGCGGCGCGACGCTCGTGATTGGCGGGCTGATCGACAGCAAGACTGAGCACACCCAAAACCAGGTGCCGCTCCTGGGCGATGTGCCCCTCCTGGGGGCGGCCTTCCGCAGTCGCGTGGACACCAAGAAGAAAACCGAGTTGGTCATCTTCCTCACGCCTCAAATCATCTCACCCGGCGGTGAACAGGTCACCACCTTCCAGACCTCGTCATCCGCGCGACCACTCATCCGGAGCCATGAGGCTCACGAGCGCGCCCCTCTCCCTGAAAGGTATCGCGCGATGGTTCGCGGGCTGCTGCGCAGTACCTTGGCCCGGGCCGCGAAAGACGGTTCGCTCGGAGAGGGCTTGGTGACGCTGTCCTTTCTGGTCGCCCCCAATGGCCAGCTCATTGGCAGCCCTGAGATCACCAGCCCCCAAGGCGAGCCGTTCGTGCAGGCCGCCCAAACCGCCTTGCAGGCGATCGTTCCCTTGCCGGCCTTTCCCGATGAGGCCCAAGCCGGTCCCGTGCGCTTTCACCTGATCGTTGAGTACCACCCGCCACACTGACGGCTCGGCGAAAAAATCGTTGCATGTTCGTCGTCGGAATGCTAAGCTTTCGCATCATGACGACCTCCCACACGACTGAACGTTGGGCCTTGATCTTGGGCGCCTCCAGCGGTTTTGGCGCGGCGACTGCCAGAGAGCTTGCCAAGCACGGCTTCCACATCGCCGGGGTACATCTGGATCGCAAGGCGACCCTCCCGAACGTCGAGCAGCTCGTCCAGGAGCTGCAGAAAGCCGGACGCAAAACCCTCTTCTTCAACGTCAACGCGGCTGATCCCCAGAAGCGCGCTGAAATCCTCACCCAGCTTGAGTCCAGCCTGAAGGCATCCACGCCGCCGGGACAGATCGCCGTCGTGATGCATTCCCTGGCCTTCGGGTCCTTGAAGCCCTACATCGCTGCGGATCCCAAAGACGCCCTGACCAAAGAGCAGATGGAGATGACGCTGGACGTCATGGGCAACAGCCTGGTCTACTGGGTGCAGGATTTGTTCACCCGCAAGCTGATCGGCCCGGGCAGCCGGATCTTCGCCATGACCAGCTCCGGCGGCAGGCGCGTGTGGCCGACCTACGGGGCGGTGTCCGCGGCGAAGGCCGCGCTGGAGTCGCACATGCGCCAATTGGCGCTGGAGCTGGCCCCCCACGGCATCACCGCCAACACGATCCGGGCGGGGGTGACCAATACGCCGGCGCTGCGCAAGATCCCCGGCAACGAGCAGATGATGGAATTTGCGAAGCTCAAGAATCCCCACCACCGTCTGACCACCCCGGAGGACGTGGCGCAGGCCATCGCGACGCTCAGCAACTCCGGGACGCAGTGGATCACGGGCAACGTCATCGGCGCGGACGGCGGCGAAGACATCATCGGATGACGAAAGTGGCGCCGCTTCGCCACTGCCATGCGCGTTCGCAAGCTTGATCTCCTCGGCTTCAAATCCTTCGCGACCAAAACCCTCGTCCAGTTTGAGCCCGGCGTTACCGCCATCGTGGGCCCCAACGGCAGCGGCAAGTCAAATTTAGTCGACGCCATCCGTTGGGTCCTGGGGGAGCACAACCCGCGCGACGTCCGGGCGCCCCGCCTGGAAGACGTGATCTTCAACGGCACCGACCACGCCGCCCCGCTGTCGATGGCCCAGGTGAGCCTGACCATCGACAACGAGCGGGGGCTGCTGCCGATCGCCTTCACCGAAGTCCAGGTTACCCGCCGCGTGTATCGCTCCGGGGAGAGCGAGTGCTTCATCAACCAAAGCCCCTGCCGCCTGAAGGACGTCCAGGAGCTGTTCCTGGGCACGGGCTTAGGGGGCGGCAACTACGCGATCATCGAGCAGGGGCATATCGACCTGATCCTGTCCTCCAAGCCACAGGAGCGGCGCGTGGTGTTTGAGGAAGCCAGCGGCATCGCGCGCTACCTGACGAAGAAGCAGGAGACCTTGCGCCGGCTGGATGACGTCGAGCAGGATCTGGTGCGCGTCTCCGACATCACGCAGGAAGTCCGCCGGCAACTCAATGCCTTGGAGCGCCAGGCCGCGCGGGCGCGCCAGTACAAGACGCAGTGGGAACAGTTGAAGACGTGGGAGCTGCGCCTGGCCGCGGATGAGTTGCGCCAGGGTGAGCAGGTCCATCAGGGCGTCAGCGCGCGCGTGGCCTCGCTCGGTGAGCAGCGCACGCGGCTGGAGGAAGAGCGCCAGCGGCTGCTGGGATCGCTTGAGCAGTGCAACGCCTCCGTCGCCGCCACCCAAGCCGCGCTGCAACAGGTGCGCACCAGCCTCGTGCAAGCGACCAGCCACGTCGAGCAGCAGACAAGCCAGCAAACCCTCAAGACGACGTGGATCGGGGAAGTGACCACGCAGCGCGAGCGGGTCTTGCAGGAGGCGGCGCGGCTGGAGGAGCGCGCCTCGCAGCTCGGCCAGCAGCTTGTGCGTCTTCAGGACCAGGCGGAGATGCTGGCCAACGACGCGCAAGAGGCTGGGCGCAAGCGAACGGCCACGTCCGAGGCGCTGTCGCAGCTTGAGCAATCGCTGGCCGAGGGCCTGGCGCGCGTCGAGCAGGGCAAGGCGGAGTTGTTTGGCGCGGCGGCGCTGGCTTCGCAGCAGCGCAACGCGCTGGCCGGCACGACGCTGCGCGCGCAGCAAGTCGGCATCCAATTGAATCGGGCGCAGGAGCAGCGCCGCGCCCTCCAGGAACGGATCGAAACTCTCGCGAAGCGCCAGCAACAACTGGAAGAGGAACGCACGGTCCTCGCCGAAGAGCATCAGGGGGTGCAGCATCAATTGACGGCCGCGCGGGAGTCCGCCACGCAGGCTCAAGCGCGGCGGCAGGAATCGACCGGGCGCCTCACAGGCGTGCGCGAGCGGCTGCTGAGCCTGCGGGCCAAGACCCAGCTCCTGGAAGAAGTCTGGCGCCGGCACGAGGGCTTTCCGGAAGCGGTCAAGACGCTCTTGGCCAGTCCCCCCGATGGGGTGATGGGATTATTGGCGGATCTGCTCGATCCGCGGCCAGGCTATGAACAGGCGCTGGAAGCCGCGCTGGGGCCGCTCTCCTCGGCGGTGGTGGTGAAGGATCGCCAGGCGCTTCGGCGCTGTCAGGAATTTTTCTCCGCGAACCATCTCGGCGGCGTGCAGGTGCTGGTGCTGTCGGATTGCGACCGCGGCGGCACTATCCTTGCTGCCGCGGGAGTGCCGCAGCCGGGCGGAGCTGCGGCTGAGGCTGCAGATTCGCTCGCCGAACATGTCCGTCATGACGCAGCCTACGCCCGCGTCGCCCAGTGGCTGCTCGGTTCCTGGGGTGTCGTCGAGAATCTCGACTCATTGATACAGGTCCCAGCGGGATCTCCTGGCGCGTGGGTGAGCAAGCGCGGGGAGCGTTGGGATGGGTGCAGTTGGCAGGTCGGCCCGAGCCGCGTGCCGACCCGGGTCGGGCGCAAATACCAATGGGAGCGCGCGCAGGAGGAGGCGGCGCGCTTAGAGCAGGACGCCGCGGACACCCAGGAAGCCTGCCAACACGCCGAGACTGAGTGGCAGTCGCTGGTGGCGCACGAGGAGCAGTTGAAGACCCAGGCCGAGCGGCTGGCGACGGAGCTGACGAAACTCGATGCGCAGCACCACGCGCTGCAGCATGAGACCAAACGCCTGCACGAGGACGCGCAAATCCAGGAGCTGCAAGCCCAGGAATTGAGCGGCCAACAACGCGAGCTCGCCCAGACGCACGCAAGCGTGACGCAAGCCGTGCGCGAGGCCGAGGCGCGCCAGCAGCAGCGTGAGGCCGACCTAAAGGATCTGCACGCACAGCGCGAGACGTGGCTGCAGACGCGGCAGCAGGAGTCGGTGGCGCTGGCACAGATTGACGCCGCCCTCGCCTCCTTCACGCAGCGTCAGGAGGAAGGGCGCTCGCGGATGGAGGACGTGCTGGTTGAACATGCCCACGCCACAGCCCAGGCTCAGCAGAAGCGCGCGCAGGTCGAGGAGCTGGCGGCCAAAGTCACGGAACTGACGGCCCAAGTGGAGGAACATCGCGCGCAGATTTCGCGCGTGACCCAGGAGCACCAGGGCCTGCAATCCGAGGCGGATCAAGTGGCCCAGGCGCTGCGCGAGGATGAGGCGCGGCGCGATCAGGTGATGCCGAGCCTCCTCGCCGCCGAGCAGGAATTGCTGACGGCGACGCAAGCGCTGAATGAGCAGGAAAGCCAGCTGGTGCAGCGCGCCTTCCGCCGCGCCCGTATCCTGGAGCGGCTGCAGGAAGTCTATCGCCTTGGGGAATCCGACGTCCTGGCGGAGCAGGCCAGCCTCTCGCCGTTTGGCGAGGAGGAGCGCCGGTCGCTCGCGCAGCAGGTGGAGAAGCTCAAAGCCAAGCTCGGCGCGATGGGGCCGGTCAATCTGGGCTCGGTCGAGGAATATGACGAGCTCAAGCAACGCCTGGAATTCCTGCAGACCCAGCAGCAGGATCTGCTCAAGGCGCAGGAAGACCTGCGGCATTCCATCCAGCAGATCAACCGCACGGCCCGAGCGCAGTTTCGCGAGACGTTCACGAAGATCCAGCAGGAATTCCAGCACTACTTCACCCGCTTGTTCGGCGGCGGGCAGGCCGAGCTCCTGCTGCTGGATGAGGAGGACGTCCTGGAATCCGGCATCGAGATCAGGGCGTGCCCGCCGGGCAAGCGCCCGCAGAGCATCAGCTTGCTCTCCGGCGGGGAGCGGGCCCTGACCGCGATTGCGCTGTTGTTCGCCCTCTTCAAAGTGCGGCCCTCGCCGTTTTGCATCCTCGATGAGATCGACGCGCCCCTGGATGAGGCCAACGTCGACCGCTTCACCAAGGTGCTGGAGGAGTTCCTGAGCCTCTCCCAGTTCATCCTCATCACGCACAACAAAAAGACGATCACCAAGGCCGACTGCCTCTACGGCGTAACCATGGAGCAGCCCGGCATCTCCAAGATCGTTTCTGTCAAACTGGGCACATCCTCCAAGCGTCCCACCCAGACTTCGTCGGCCTCCTCTGAACCTTCGACGGAACAGGCCGGCGTCGCCGCCTGAGCACCCGCGTGGCTTGACCACCGTCGAGGAAATCCCTATACTGGACTATTCTCCATAAGATGAACACGCAGAGCTTCCACGCCATCCCAGAGATTCTGGAAGAGATCCGCGAAGGCCGGATGGTCATCGTCGTGGATGACGGCGACCGCGAGAACGAGGGGGACCTGGTCATGGCCGCCACCTTCGCCACGCCGGACCATGTGAACTTCATGACGAAGTTCGGCCGCGGGATCGTCTGTGTGCCCATGGAGGCCGAGCCGCTGGATCGCTTAAGCCTGCATCCCATGGTCACGCCGCCCCAGGATCCCATGAAGACCGCCTGGACGATTTCGGTGGATGCCAAGGACGGCGTCACCACCGGCATCTCGGCGCATGACCGCGCGCATACCATCCAGGTGCTGATCAACACGCGCAGCAACTCGTCGGACCTGGTGCGTCCGGGGCACGTGTTTCCGCTGCGGGCCAAAGAGGGCGGTGTGCTGCGGCGCGCCGGCCATACCGAGGCGGCGGTGGACCTGGCGCGGCTGGCCGGGATGTCTGCGGCCGGGGTGATCTGCGAGATCATGAATGACGACGGCACCATGGCGCGCACGCCGGAGCTGTTTGCGTTCGCCAAGCGCCATGGCTTGAAGATCTGCACGATCGCCAGCCTCATCGAGTACCGCCGGCGGTTCGAGAAGCTCATCCGCCGGGTGGTCACCACGAAACTCCCGACGGAATTCGGGGAGTTTACGCTGTTCCTCTATGAGACCAGCGTGGATGAGCGGCAGCACGTGGCGCTGGTGAAAGGCCGTGTCGATGACGGCTCGCCCACGATGGTGCGCGTCCACTCGCAGTGCCTGACCGGGGATGTGTTCCACAGCGTGCGCTGCGACTGCGGCCCGCAGTTGCGCCGGGCGCTGGAGAAAATCGCCCAGGCCGGCAAGGGCGTGGTGCTCTACATCAGCCAGGAAGGGCGGGGCATCGGCCTGACGAACAAGCTCAAAGCCTACGCGCTGCAGGATGAGGGCCTGGATACGGTGGAGGCCAACCGGGCGCTGGGGTTTGAGCCGGACCTGCGCGACTATGGGATCGGCGCGCAGATCCTGGTGGATTTGGGCTTGAGAGAGTTGTTGCTGCTGACGAACAACCCGCGCAAGATCGTGGGGCTGGAAGGTTATGGCCTGCATATCGTCGAGCGCGTGCCCATTGAAATTCCCCCGCGGCCGGAGAACGCCGGCTATCTGGCCACCAAGCGCGAGAAGCTCGGGCACTGGCTGAATGGGGACTCGTCCTAGCACGAGGCCGGTACCGCGCGCGCGCGTTCGGCGGGGCGTTGGGAACATCGTCTTGGTGGTCTCGCAGTTCAACGCCGAGGTCACGCAGGCCTTGGTCAACGGCGCGCGGCGTACGCTGGCGCGTCACGGGATCCCGGCCTCCCGCATTCGCCGCGTGTGGGTGCCGGGGGCGTTTGAGCTGCCGCTGGCGGCGCTGACCATCGCCAAGCGCGACAAACCCCAGGCTGTCATCGCGCTGGGGTGCGTGATCAAAGGTGAGACTCCCCAGTACGCGGCGATCGGGCAGGCCGTGGCCGAAGGTCTGATGCAGGTCGCGCTCATGACAGAGACCCCGGTGACCTGCGGCGTGATTGTCGCGGACTCCCTCGCCCAGGCGAAGGCGCGGGCCGGGGGGCGGGTGGGGAATCGTGGGGCTGAAGCCGCCCTGGCGGCTCTGGCCATGGTCGATCTCTTGCACGCACGTTTCCGACGGAGCTCGTAATGCGCAAACGCACCAAGGCCCGCGAGTACGCGTTGCAAATCCTCTATCAACTGGACATCACGCGCGCCCAGGTGCAGCAGGTCCTCCAAGACTTCTGGGCTGCGCATCCGGCTCCGTCCGACGTGCGCAGTTTTGCCAGCCAGGTGGTGCAGGGGACGATGCAGCACGCGGACGAAATCAACCAACTGATCGTCCGGCATGCCGACAACTGGGACATCGCGCGCATGGCCATCGTGGATCGCAACATCCTCCGGATGGGGGCCTATGAGCTGTTGTATGCGGAGGATGTGCCGCCTAAGGTCTGCCTGAACGAAGCGGTGGAGTTGGCCAAGCGCTTCGGCGATGAGGAGTCGAGCAAGTTTGTCAACGGCATCCTGGATACGATTCACAAGCTGCATGGCCGTCGAGGCGATCCACTCGCCGGCACACCACCGACCCCTGCGCCTTCCGCTGACGCCGCCTGATGGCTTCGACCCTCCCCAGAACCGCCGATTTGCATCTGCACACCTGCTACTCGGATGGCACCGAGCGGCCGCGCCGCGTCGTGGAGCTCGCCCGCGAGGCGAACCTCTCGGCCATCGCCATCACGGATCATGACATCCTGGACGGCTACCCCGAGGCCAAGACGGCTGCCCAGGAGTATGGGCTTGAGCTCATTCCGGGACTGGAGATGTCGGCGTCCTGCGATGGGCGGGAAGTGCATGTGCTGGGATTTTTCGTGGACCTCGCCCACGCCGCCTTTCAGCAGCTCCTGAGGGAGCAGCGCACGCGCCGCGTCGCGCGGATTCGGGAGATGATCGCGCGGTTGCAGCAACTGAATCTTCCGGTGACCGAAGAAGAAGTGTTTGCGATCGCGGGAGAAGGGGCGGTGGGCCGGCCTCACGTGGCCCAGGCGATGCTGCAGCGGGGCTATGTCTCGACGGTGAAAGAAGCGTTTGACCGCTACATCGGGGCCGACGGCCCGGCGTATATCGCGGGGTCTCCGTTGGCCCCGCGCGCGGCGATGGCGGCGATCCGGGATGCCGGGGGGATTCCGGTCTTGGCGCATCCGGTCTTTCTGAAAGATGACAGCTTGATCGAGCAGATGTGCCGTGAGGGGCTGGTTGGGCTTGAGGTGTACCACTCCAGCCACACGCCGGACGTGGTGCGGCGCTATGAGCTGTTGGCCGAGCGCCTGGGGCTGCTGAAGACGGGGGGGAGCGACTACCATGGGATTTCGAAAGAAGGCGCCCCGATCGGCTCAGTGAAGGTCCCGTATCTGCTGGTCGAAGCGCTCAAAGAATGGAAACGCGCGCATCCGACGACGAACGCTTCATGCGCCTAGCGCTGCGCCTGGCGGCGCGCGCGATTGGCGACACTTCACCGAATCCGGTGGTCGGCGCGGTGCTCGTCAAGCGCGGGCGCATCATTGGACAGGGCTACCATCGCCAGGCGGGTCTGGCGCATGCCGAGGTGGAGGCGCTGCGCAAGGCGGGTGAGCGCGCGGCGATGGGCTCGACGATGTACGTGACGCTGGAACCGTGCCATCACACCGGCCGCACCCCGCCCTGCTGCGACGCCATCATTCGGGCGGGGATCAGGCGGGTCGTCATCGCGACCAAGGATCCCAATCCGATCACGAACGGCCGCGGCATCGCGCGCCTGCGACGAGCGGGCATTCGGCTGACCGTCGGCGTCTTGGAAGAGGACGCCCGGCGGCTCGTCGCGCCGTTTCGCAAAGCCATCACCACTAAACTGCCGTGGATGATCGTGAAAATCGCTCAGAGCCTGGATGGCAAGATCGCCGCCACCACAGGCCAGTCGCGCTGGATTTCCTCCGTGCCGGCTCGGGCCTTCACGCACCGACTTCGCCATCAGGTTGATGCGATTCTCGTCGGCGTCAACACGATCCTGCAGGATGACCCGGACCTGAGCGCGCGCGGATCCCGATCTGTGGCCCGCGCGGGACGCCCGATCGTGGTGGTTGTCGACAGCCACTTGCGCACGCCGGTGTCCAGCCGATGCCTGTCTGATCTATTTCCGCGCTTGGCGATCCTGGCGACGACCACGCGCGCGGCCGCCAAGCAGGAGCCCTTTGTCCGCCGGGGGATCGAGGTCGTCAGGTTCCCCCCATCACCGGATGGCCGGGTGCCGTTGCGGCGGTTATGCCGGACCCTCCTCAGGCGCTACGGGATTACGTCCGTGCTGGTGGAGGGCGGTGGGGAAGTGGTGGCCAGCGCGTTCGCAGAGCGGCTGGTGGACCGGCTGGTGTGGGTCATCGCGCCGCTCATCATCGGCGGTCGCCGCAGCCCCTCCGCCGTCGGTGGAGAGGGGATTGCGCGCCTGAGCCAGGCGATCCGCATCCGCGACGTCAGGGTGCGCCGGCTCGGGCCGGATCTGGTGCTGGACGCCGCCCCCGTCTATCCTCGAGCTCATCGCTGAGCGCTGCGGATGTTCACCGGTCTCATCACAGAACAGGGCACGATCAGCACCGTGCGGCGGGCAGGGGGGATTGTCAGGCTCACCATTCATGCCCCGCGGACCGCGCCACGGTTGGCGATAGGGGAAAGCGTCGCGATCAACGGCGTGTGTTTGAGTGTCGTCAGCACCCGACGCGGGATGCTCACGTTTGAGGCGATCCAGGAAACGCAGCGGCTGACGAACCTGGGGCGGTTGGCGGCGGGGGATCGTGTGAACGTGGAGCCGAGCCTGACCTTGAGCGATCGGCTGAACGGCCACCTGGTGCTGGGCCATATCGACGGCTTGGGGAGGATCCGCCGGCGCGCGCAGCAGGCCGGCGAGGTGGTGGTCGAGATTCAGGTGAGTCGTGACCTTCGCCGCTCTCTGGTCCCCAAGGCGCCCATTGCGGTCGACGGGGTGAGCCTGACCGTGGGCGGTCGCCTGACGCCGACGACGTTGACGGTCTTTCTGATTCCGGAGACGATGCGCAAGACCACGTTGGGCGATTGCCGGGTTGGCGATGCGGTGAACATCGAAGTGGATTATGTCGCGAAGCTGATCGCGCAGTTCGCCAAACCAAGGCAGCAGCAGTTGACACAATTACTCAGAGGAGTCACCAAACGTAATCGTCATGCAGCGCTTGACTAGGGGAGGACGCTCGAAGAAATCTCCAAACCTCTTTATTATTGCGGGACCAAACGGCGCAGGGAAAACAACCTTTGCGAAGGAATTTCTGCCGCATGACGCCAAGTGCGAAAACTTTGTCAATGCCGATCTCATCGCTCAAGGGTTGTCGCCGTTTTCTCCAGCAGCGGCTGGAATTAGCGCCGGTAGAATTCTACTGAAACAGATTCACGAGTTCGCAAGCAAGCGAACGGACTTTGCATTTGAAACGACCCTGTCGGGTAAAACCTATGTTATGCTCCTGCGACGGCTGAAACAGCAAGGCTATGCAATTCATCTGTTTTTTCTCTGGATTCCCAGTGTTGAACTAGCCCTTGTGCGCATCAGAGACCGTGTGGCGAAAGGCGGACACGACGTTCCAGTGATGGATGTCCGTCGTCGCTTTGGGAGAAGCGTACAGAATTTCTGGAGGGTATACAGACCTCTGCTCGATTCCTGGACGGTGTTCAACACGTCGACTGCCCCTCCAACTTTGATCGCTAAAGAAGCGGGTGGTAAATTAACAGTGGCAGATGCTGAGGCGTTTGGGAGGATCTTTAAAAACGCGGAGCGGTAGTCATGGCTATCAAGATCAAGAAAGGTAACGGAGCCTCGTTGTCCTTGAAGGCTGAAAAGGCCATGCAACGGGCCTTTCGACAAGTCCTTGAGGAGCACAAACGTCTCGGCCAACCCGTTGCTATCTGGCGCGCAGGCAAAGTCGTGAGGATCTCCGCCAACCGCCTGTTGCATCAATAGCTAGACGTTATCGGGGCGTGGCTCAGTTTGCGACCGAGCTAGTACTATCCTCGCTGGCGAGGAAGTCCCGCGATCAGAAAAGATCGCGGGAGTAGAGCGCTTGGTTCGGGACGTAGAGGACACGAAGCCATAATACGGACGATAACAATGAGTTGCATGAACATGTACCCCATTCTGTCTAACAGTTGTCTAACGGAAGGAGCCGAACTGGCCGCTAACAGTCTCAACTCAGAAGAAATCTCCGTTGGTTGTGTGGGTTGTTCGACGGTGGGGGTAGATGAGTGATGTCCAATCAGCCACTCGCTGAAGTCTTTGGTTTCCCAATCACCAACCATAGCCGTGAGGCAGCACGATCTCGCCAGCATCGCCTGTGCCCGTTCGGAAACAGGGTGCCGAATTGTACGAAGGATAAGGCAAACGACCCTCTTGGCGTATGTAGCATCTTCGATGGCCAGGAAGTCGTCATTACTTGTCCCATTCGCTTTCGGCAAAACTGGATCATCGCTGAAGACGCCGCAGCCTTTTTCTTCCCACCCACGGCCAAGTGGACCACGCTCACTGAAGTGAAGCTAAACGACAAAAACGGGAAGTCAGCAGGGAACATTGACGTGGTACTGGTTTCATACGATGACAGAGGCAAGGTCACCAACTTTGGAGCGCTGGAAGTCCAGGCCGTATATATTTCAGGCAACGTGCGGAACCCCTTTGAGTATTACATGCAAGCGCCAACGAGCCGAGCGTCGATGGATTGGAGCAAAAGGCCAAACTATCCCAATCCGGATTATCTTTCTTCTTCACGAAAGAGATTAGCCCCCCAACTGATTTTCAAGGGCGGAATATTGAGAGCCTGGGACAAAAAGATCGCCGTTGCGCTCAATAAAGGTTTCTTCAAGACCTTGCCAAGGCTAGAACAAGTGAAGCCGGCAGCGGCGGACATCGCATGGTTCGTTTACGACTTGCAGCATAGCCGAACGCAAAATTGTTACACGCTCGTTCGACATAAGACCGTGTATACGAAGTTCAACGAGAGCCTCGATAAGATCACCCGTTCAGAGGCTGGCGACGTCAAGAATTTCATCGAGCACCTGCAAGAAAAAGTGGATGAAAAACTCGAAGAACCTAATCCGCCCGATACGAAGACCATCGATGAACTCCTTTAGCCCAGGGTCTCAGTTAACTTTTTTTGATATTCCTGTATCAGAGCCAGTAGTCAATGTTGCGTCAGTCCCCCAGCGGAGCCCATTCCGATACCCTGGCGGGAAAACCTGGCTTGTCCCGCGCGTGCGGGAATGGTTGAGGTGTTTAGATAAAAAACCTTCACTGTTCGTAGAACCATTCGCGGGAGGCGCTATCATAGGTCTTACCGTCGCTTTTGAACAGTTAGCAGATCGCGTAGTCCTTGTTGAACTTGACGATCAGGTCGCGGCTGTTTGGAAAACCATTCTGAGTGACGATAACGAGTGGCTAGCCCAACGTATCCTGTCGTTCGAGTTGACCAGCGGGAATGTCCTAGCGGAGTTAGGGAAAGAGAGTCCCTCAACACGACAGAAAGCTTTTCGAGCCATCCTAAAAAACCGAACCTTCCACGGGGGCATCATGGCTCCAGGGAGTAGCCTTATCAAGAATGGGGAAAATGGAAAAGGGTTGAGATCCCGATGGTATCCAGGAACTCTTGCGCGGCGGATTAGGGCAATTGCTAAGGTTCGCCATCGTATCAGTTTTATTGAGGGAGATGGCCTTGCTGTAATACGGAAGTACACTGATCGCAACAACTCGGTTTTCTTTATTGACCCTCCCTATACCGCTGGAGGGAAAAAGGCCGGAGCGCGGCTATATGCTCACCACATGCTTGACCATCAGAAACTTTTTGAACTAGCAACACACATCACCGGTGATCTTTTGATGACCTATGACTTTGCTGACGAGGTTTTGGCTCTTGCAGTCAAGCACGGTTTTAAAACTCGCACAATTGCGATGAAGAACACGCATCACGCGCAGATGACGGAATTGCTCATCGGGCGCGATCTAAGCTGGATGCAGTAACGGATGAAGGGGATATCGGGGCGTGGCTCAGTTTGGTAGAGCGTCTGGTTCGGGACCAGAAGGTCGGAGGTTCAAATCCTCCCGCCCCGACCATCAAATCTGTGGAATGTTGAATGTGTAATGTGTCACGCCAGATGCGCATGAGCCGACATTCCACATTCCACTTTTCACATGACACAATCTGGTTCGTATGAGGAAGCATATTCAAGTGCTCTATTCGGGACGGGTGCAGGGCGTGGGGTTTCGGTTTACCGCGGAGGAAAGCGCCAGGCGCCTGGGCGTGGTGGGGTGGGTCAAAAATTTGCGGGACGGCCGCGTGGAGCTGGTGGCCGAAGCAGATGAGAGAGCGCTGACCCAGTTCCTGGAAGACGTTCGCACCGGCCCCATGCGGAATTTCATCAAGGACACTGAGGTCAGCTGGAGCACTGCGACCAACGACTTCACCGAGTTTGACATTCGCTACTAACTCATCTGTCGTGCTCGGTCCGATGCGCTACGCGGTCCTCTCCGATATCCACAGCAATCTCGAAGCGCTCAACGCCGTCCTGGACCAGTTGGCGAGTGAGCGGATCGATCGCACCCTCTGTCTCGGAGACGCGGTCGGGTATGGCGCCGATCCGGAGGCCTGCCTGGGTCGGCTGCGGGCGTGTCAGGCGATCAGTATCTGCGGTAATCACGAGTGGGCCTGCCTGGGCAAGCTCGATCTGCGCTGGTTCAACGAGGCTGCCCGCACGGCGATTCTGTGGACACGGGATCGCCTGAATTTTTCTGACCTGGATGTGCTGCGCCGGTGGCCCCTGGTGACGACCGAGGAGGCCGTGACGCTGGTCCACGGCACCCTGTCGCATCCGGACCGTTTTGAGTATCTGGCGGATCTGGCCCAGGCGGTGGATAGCGCGAAGGCCTGCCGGACGACCTACTGTGTCGTCGGCCACACCCATGTTCCGGTCGTCTTCGAATACGATCGCTCCACACGGCAGACGGCTCGCATCCTCTCCAGCGCCGGGGAGCTGGCCCAGGTGCGCCTGGCCCAAGGCGCAGACGGGATGCGGTACGTCATCAATCCCGGCAGCGTCGGGCAGCCTCGCGACGGTGATCCGCGGGCCAGCTTCGCGATCCTGGATACCCAGGCCGAGACGCTCGCCATCCGCCGCGTGGCGTACGACATCGCCGGCGCCCAGCGGAAAATCCGCGAGGCAGGCCTGCCGGAATTGCTGGCCCACCGGCTGGCCGTGGGACGATAACGCCGACGTCGCGAGATCGCTGATGCCGCGAGCCACTCACACCGATCTTGACCAGGTCCGCCGTCAGGTGGCGCGATTGCGCGAGCAGATCCGCCGCCACGACTACCGCTACTACGTCCTCAACCAACCCGAGCTCTCCGATGCCCAATACGATGCGCTGATGCGCCGGCTCCACACGCTGGAAGAGCGCCATCCGAAGCTGGTGACGCCGGACTCTCCGACCCAGCGGGTGGGGGGCGTGCCCGATGAGGCCTTTGCGCCCATCCGCCACCGGGTGCCGATGCTGTCGCTGGATAACACCTATTCGAAGGAGGAGCTCGCCGCCTGGCATCAGCGGGTGATCAAAGGTCTTGGGAGTGCGCAGGCCGCCTACACGGCCGAGTTCAAGATCGACGGCGTGGGGATTGCGCTGACCTACGTCCGGGGGGCGCTCGCCCGGGCGGCCACGCGGGGCGATGGCGAGACAGGCGAAGATGTCACCGCCAACGCCAAGACGATCCGCGCGATTCCGTTGCGTCTGCGCGAGCCCTCACCGGCGCTGCTGGAGGTACGCGGGGAAGTCTACATGGCGCTGGAGGAGTTCGCGCGTTACAACCTCACGGCCGGCCGAAGCGACGGAGAGACGTTCGCCAACCCCCGTAATGCCACCGCCGGAAGCCTGCGGCAGAAAGATCCGCGCGTCACGGCCTCGCGCCCCTTGCGCTTCTTCGTGCATTCGTACGGCGCGGTGGAGGGTGTGGTGTTTGCGACGCACTGGGAATTCCTCCAGGCGTGCCGGGAGCTCGGGCTGCCGATTACGGAGCAGGCCATCATGCGCCGGGACTTTCAGGACGTCGTAGCGCACTGCACGCGCTGGGAAACGCAGCGCCAGCGGCTGGCGTATGAAGTCGACGGGATGGTCGTGAAAGTCAACGAGTTGGCGCTGCAGCAGAAGCTCGGCTTAACCATGAAATCACCCCGCTGGGCCATCGCCTACAAATTCCCGGCGCACGAGGCGGCCACGCAGATCCTCAACGTCATCGCCTCCGTCGGGCGCACGGGCACGCTCACCCCCGTGGCCAAGCTCAAGCCGGTCTCCTGCGGCGGCGTGACGATTTCCAGCGTGAGCCTCCACAACTACGAGGAGGTCGAGCGGCTGGGCGTCAAGGTCGGGGATTGGGTCATCATCCAGCGGGCCGGGGAAGTGATCCCGCACGTCATCAAGGTGATCGAGCGCAAGCGGACCGGATCGGAAAACCCCATCACGATCCCCGCGGTCTGCCCGGAGTGCCGCGGGGCGATTGCAAAGGAGAAGGAAGACGAAGTCGCCTACCGCTGCGTCAACCCCGTGTGTCCGGCCCAGCTCGTCAGGCGGCTGATGCATTTCGGCAGCCGCGGGGCGATGGACATCGAAGGGTTGGGCGACGTCGTCGCCGAGCAGCTGGTGCAGCAGCGCCTCGTCCATGACGTGGCGGATGTGTACCGATTGACCACGGCGCAGCTCTTGACCCTGGAGCTCTTCGGCGAGAAGAAAGCCGGCAACCTCTTGCAGGCGATTGCCGCGAGCAAATCCCGAGGGCTGTCGCGGGTGCTGTATGGGCTGGGCATCCGGCATATCGGGGAGAAGGCGGCGCTGGTCCTGGCCCACGAGTTCGGCTCGATCCAGCGGGTGATGGAGGCCGAGGAAGAGCGGCTGCGCCGGATCCCGGAGGTCGGGCCCGTGATGGCCTCGGCGATCGTCCAGGCGTTCCAGCAGCCTGCGATGACGCGCGTGATTGAGAAGCTGCGCGATAGCGGCGTGAAACTCACTGAGGATGTCGCCGAAGGCCCCAAGCCCTTGGCGGGCCTGACCGTGGTCTTGACGGGGGAGCTGGCGGGTTTCACGAGAGCGGAAGCGGAAACGCTCATCCGCCAGCTCGGCGGCAACACGAGTTCGAGCGTCAGCAAGCAGACTGATTACGTCCTGGCCGGGGAGAACCCCGGCTCCAAGTATGACAAGGCCAAGGCGCTGGGCGTGAAGATGCTCAATGAGACGCAGTTCAGGCAACTCATTCGACACAAGTCATAGGCAGAAAGCAGAAGGCGGAAGGCAGCGATGAGAAAATTCCAGCGCCGTTGGTTTGTCCTGCCTACTGCTTACTGCCTCCTGCTGGCTGGCTTGATAGGGTGTGAATCGCTCCAGAAGAAATTCAACCGCAAGCCGAAGACGCCCCTTGGACGTCCTTCTCCGGTGGTGACCTTTCGCGACTACACAGAGGGTGTGACACCACTGGATCGCTACCGCAAGCATTTTATCCTGTTTGAGTACTGGAATGACCAGTTGATGACGGAGCTGCAGCAACGGGACCGCAATCCCAAGCGCCTCCAGCGTGGCTCGCGCGAATCCCTGCAGGAGCTCCAGGCCCTTCAGGGGCTGCTGCAGCCAGACGTCGCGGCCGGGCTGCAACCGTTCCTCGATGCGCGCGTGCGGATGGACCAGCAACTCCAACATGACACGATGATCGACTCGCAGCGCAACACCCTGCTTCAGACGCTGGAGACCCAGACGCGCCAGCTCAATCGCGAGTTCTACTGGCGCAAGGTCCAGGATCGGCTCAACGTCCCCGTCGATGCGAGCCCACAGTGAAGAGTACCTGGCCCATCTGAAGCTGGAGCGGGGCTTGAGCCCGACGACGCTGACCAGCTACGCGGAGGATCTGCGGCTCTTTGAACAGTTTTGTCGGCGGCGAGGTATCGGGGCCGTCTCGCGGGTGCGACCGTTGGTGGTGCGGGAATTCCTCCAGTGGATTCGCACGGATCACAGCCCTGCCACGGTTGCGCGCAAGCTGGCCTGCCTCAAGGGCTTCTTCCGGTTCCTCACGGCGCAGGGCGTGGTGAGCGAGAATCCGACCGCCTTCATCGAGACGCCGCGGTTGTGGCGCCGCTTGCCGCAGACCTTGAGCGAGTCGGAGGTGGTTCGCTTCCTTGAAGGTCCCCGGATCGATGGGTTGGGCGTGCGGGATCTGGCGTTGCTGGAGGTGTTGTACGGGTCCGGATTGCGCGTGTCGGAGGCGGCGTCGTTGGAGCTGAGTCAGCTGAATCTCGATGTGGGATTCGTGCGCTGTGTGGGCAAGGGGAACAAGGAACGGCTCGTCCCCTTGGGACAGTTTGCGCAGACGACGCTGCGACGGTACCTCGACACCGTTCGTCCGGGGCTCGTGCGCCGCCGGCCGCAGACGCAGGCCGTATTTGTCAACCGCTCGGGCAGCCGCCTGACGCGCCAGCGGATTTGGCAGCTGGTGAAGCGGTATGCCGCGGCAACCGGAATCACCAAACGCATCGGCCCGCACACGTTGCGCCACTCGTTCGCGACGCATCTGTTGACGCACGGTGCGGATCTGCGCACCGTGCAGGAACTCTTGGGGCATGCCAACATCGTGACGACACAGCGCTACACCCAGGTGGACCGAGCCCGGTTGAAAGCGATCCATGAGCAATACCACCCAAGGCCCTAGCACAGCCCCGCAGGCGCAGGCGAAGCAGGTGCGCATGCCGAAGTCGATCGAACCATGGCTGCGCCGGCTGGGCCGGCTGGCCGGGGCGCAGGGTCTTGAGGCCTACGCGGTTGGGGGGTGCGTGCGGGATTGGCTCTTGGGAGTTGGCCGAGTGACCGACCTGGATGTGTGCGTGGCCGGCGACGGGATCGCGTTCGCGAAAGCGGCGGCCCGTCGGCTTGGCGCACGCGTCGTCGTCCATGAGCCGTTCGGCACCGCGACGCTTGAGCGCCGACCGGCGGCGTTGCGCATCGACGTGGCCAGCTGTCGTAACGAGACCTATGCCAAGCCCGCCGCGTATCCGACGGTCTCACCGGGGACGCTGCGCGAGGATCTCTTCCGGCGGGATTTCACGATCAACGCCATGGCGATGGCGATTGGACCGCAGGCGTTTGGCCGGTTGGTCGATGCGTTCGGCGGCTGGCGCGATTTGAAGGCCAAGCGGTTGCGCGTGCTGCACGCCAACAGTTTCGTGGACGATCCAAGCCGCATCCTGCGGGCCGCGCGCTTCGCGGCTCGTTATGGGCTCGTGCTTGAGCCGCAGACGGCCCGATGGCTGCATCAGGCGCTCGCAGCCGGTATGGTGGCTCGTCTCAACCGCGGCCGCATCCGCAAGGAGCTCAGGCGCATGCTGGAGGAGCCGGATCCGGTGGTATGCCTGGCGCAATTAGGCCGGTGGCTGGCGGTGGACTCGTCGAGATGGCGGCATGTGGAGGGGTCATGTTTGGGACGCGCAAAGAACGGTTGAACCGGCAACTACAAGAAGAGATCGCGGCGATCCTCCAGTGGGATCTGAAGGATCCGCAGATGGGGTTTGTGACGATCACCAAGGTGGAGCTCTCCGGCGATCTCAGTCACGCGAAGGTGAGTTACAGTTGTCTGGGGAGCCCGGAGGATCGTCAGCACTCCCAGGAGGCCCTTGAGCGCGCGACGGGATTCGTGCGGGGCCTGGTGAAAAAACGGCTGCGGTTGAAGATCATCCCCGAGCTGGTCTTCCGCTACGACGAGACGATCGCGCAGGCGATTGATCTGTCTGCGAAGTTGGATCAACTCAACAATCGTTAGCGGAGAGACATGCAAGACGGAATCTTAGTGGTCAATAAACCGGTCGGGTTGACGTCCCACGATGTCGTGTTGGTGGTGCGCCGGGCGCTTGGCATCCGACGGGTGGGGCATACCGGCACCCTGGATCCGATGGCCGAGGGGGTGCTGGTGTTGGTGGTCGGGGGCGCCACCAAGGTCCAGCAGCAGCTCCAGGGCCATCGCAAAGTGTACGAGGCGACCATGCAGCTGGGCGCCCAGACCGACACCGGCGATGCCTGGGGGCGCGTCGTGCAGGAAGCGCCGGTCCCACCTCTCACGCAAGAGGACGTCACCGCGGTGCTGGCGTCTTGCGTGGGACGGCTGATGCAGACCCCACCGACGTTCAGCGCGGTCAAGGTCCAAGGCCGGCCGCTGTACTGGTGGGCGAGGCGTGGCCTGCCTCGTGTGGCGCAGCCACGGATGGTGGACATCTTCTCGATCGAATTGCTGGCCTATGCGTCGGCACGCCTGCGCTGCCGCCTGGAATGTTCAGCGGGGACGTACGTGCGCACGTTGGCGGAAACCATCGCCCGGCAGCTTGGGACCCTGGGACACGTGAGCCAGTTGACGCGTCTCGCGGTGGGATCCTGGACCCTCGCGCACGCCGTTGAGCTGGGGTGGCTCAGAACGGCCTCGCCTGCTGACGTGACGGCCAAGATACAACCGGTGGAGGCTCTTAATGCGCCTGCTGCGCGGACGTAAGGCGCTGACGCATCCGCCGCGGCGCGCGGTGGTCACCATCGGGATGTTCGATGGGGTCCATCTGGGGCATCAGCGCCTCATCCGCACGACGGTCCGGTTGGCCGAGCGGCTGCAGGGCACCAGTGTGGTGATCACCTTCGATCCGGATCCGCAGCGCGTGCTCAATCCCGCGCAGGCGCAGCCCCGGCTGATGCCGCTTGACGTGCGGCTCCGCGTCATCGAGGCGCTGGGAGCGGATCTGGCGTGGGTGATCCCGTTTACGCGGCGCTTCTCGAGGATCGAAGCGGAACAGTTTTTCCACGAGATCCTCCTGAAGCAGGCCGGCGCGGTCGCGGTCGTCGTCGGGGAGAACTTCTCGTTTGGCCGGGATCGCCGCGGGAATCTGGCGCTCCTGCGAGCCTACGGCCGGCGACACGGGATGCGGATCGTCGTGACGTCCCCGGTCGTGAAGGAGCGCGAAGTGATCTCGAGTTCTCGTCTGCGCCGAGTCATCCAGCGTGGCAAGATCGCCTCTGCCCGTCGATTGTTAGGACGGCCGGTGCAGTTGTATGGGACCGTGGTGCGCGGGGAAGGGCGCGCGCGCCAATTAGGATTTCCCACCGCCAATGTACGCCTGGCGCACGAGCTGGTGCAGCCTCCGCATGGCGTCTACCGGGTGTGGCTTGACGTGGCCGGGCGGCGGTATCAGGGCCTGATGAACCTCGGGATCCGTCCGACCTTCCTGCCCCGGCGCCGCGCAGCCGCGCGTCGCAACGGTTCCACCCCTGTCGTCTGCGAAGTGCATCTGGCGGATTTTCGCGGCAACCTCTACGGTCGATTCGTGACGATCGCCCTCCTTGAGTGGGTGCGGCCGGAGCAGCGCTTCGCCGGCCCTGACGAGTTGGCGCAGCAAATCCGTCAAGATCTTCGTCGGGCGCATCTCCTTCGCGCTCGTCGCTAACCACCGGCGTGTTTCCTCCTCTTCCCCAGCAGTCGTCTCTCCCGTTCTGAGCCTCACCGCGAGCGGCTCTATCCTGCTCAATCTTGCTCACACTTGCGCAATTTTACCTTGACAAAAAGTGGAGGGAACAGGTATAGTTTTGGGGTTGTAGTGGGAGAAAGTGGTAACTCGTGGTAACCCAAGCGAACCCTGTGGGTAAGGGATGTTTTACGGGGAATACGAACACGCCATTGACCGCAAAGGCCGTCTCATCATCCCGGCCGGTTTCCGCAAGGTCCTCCAAGCCCAAGGCAGCAGCACCCTCTTTCTCACCCGCGGACTGGACGGCTGTCTGTTTCTGTTCGCGGAATCCGAGTGGCGGTTGGCGGAGTCGCGCTTCAAGCAGGTCTCCTTCACCAAGGCGGAGGGCCGAAAATTCAACCGGCTCTTTTTCTCCGGGGCGAGCGAAGTCACGCCCGATCGCTTGGGCCGGGTGTTGATTCCCAAACATCTCAAAGACTTTGCACAGATCAAGCAGGATGTCGTCATCGTCGGGATCTCCAATCGCATCGAGATTTGGGCCAAGGGCAAATGGCGTGAGTTCTACGAGACCTCGCGGCAGAGCTTTGAAGACGTGGCCGAAAAGATTCTGTTGGAATAACAACGAGATCGGGGATTGCGGAATGCGGAATGGCGATTGACGTGGAGTGCGCGAATGAGCAATCCGAAAGCCGCAATCCGAAAGCCGCAATCAACTGGCATCAACCCGTCCTGGTGACCGAAGTCGTCCAGTGTCTCGAGCCGGTCCCCGGCACGACCTTCGTCGATTGCACCGTGGGGACCGGAGGCCACAGCCTGGCCATCCTTCCGCATCTACTGCCTCCTGAAGGAGGGATTCCCGGTCGGCTGATCGGCATCGACTGCGATGCGAACGCGCTGGCCCAGGCCCGGCAACGCCTGGCGGAGTTTCGTCCCTACGTTGAGATGGCGCAGGACACCTTCAGCCATCTGCCGGAGATCTTGGCCCGCGCCGGGTTGACCCATGTGCATGGACTCGTGGCCGATTTGGGGATGTCGAGTCTCCAGGTCGATGATCCGGCGCGCGGGTTTAGTTTTCGGCATGAAGGTCCGCTGGACATGCGCATGGATCAGCGCTTGCCGATGACCGCCGCCGACCTGATCCGCACCCTGTCCGAAGACGAGGTGGCAGATCTATTGTCTCGCCTGGGTGAAGAGCGCTGGGCCAGACGCATTGCCAGGCATTTGGTCGACAGGAGAGCGCGCACCCTGATCGTGACCACGACGCAACTGGCGCAGGTCATCGCCGAGGCGGTGCCGAGGCGCGCCGGATCCACGCGCTTGCACCCTGCCACGCGGACCTTTATGGCCCTACGCCTGGCCGTCAATGACGAGCTCCCCACGCTGCAGCGGTTGCTGGAGGCGTTGCCCGAGGTGCTGCTCCCGGGCGGCCGCGCGGCGATCATCACCTTTCACTCGCTGGAAGATCGTCTGGTAAAGCGTGCGTTCCAACAGGGCGCGCGGGATGGGGTGTTTCGGCTGCTGGAGAAAAAACCCCTGCGTCCCTCAGCCAGGGAAGTGGCCGCCAATCCCCGCAGCCGCTCGGCCAAGCTCCGGGCGGTGGAGCGCTGCTCATGAGCCGGCGTCGGATCATCACGCTCATCGGGATCATGGTGGCTGTGGGGGGCCTACGCGTGAGCCAGCAAACGGCTCTCCGGCTGAAGGGCTATGCGCTTGGCCGTCAACAACACCAGGTGCGCGCACTCGAAAACGAAAGCCTGTGGCTGAAAGCCCAGGTGGTGGGGCTGCAATCGCCGGTGCGCCTGGCCAACGTCCTGACGGATCAGCATCGCAAGCTCGTCGCGCGAACCACCCTCGCTTCGGTACCTCCGAAGACTCAGCTGGCCCATGCCGGCCTCTCCTCGGAGCTGGCGGTGGCCTCGGAATGAGGACCACGAACCAACGCGTGGTGGCGCTCTATGCCGGATTTCTGGTGGTCTTGGGCATCCTCTGGGTGCGTTGTGTGTGGCTGCAGACGATCCAGAACGCGTGGCTGGCCCGGTTGGCACGGGCGCAGCATCATACGGCGCAGGCGATCCACGGCCCCCGCGGTACGATCTACGATCGCACGGGTGCGGTGCTGGCGATGAGCGTGCCGGTGCCTTCCGTGTTTGCGAATCCTCGCCATGTGGCAGCCAAATCGGACATGGCGACGCACGTCGCCAAGCTCGTCGGCCGGAACGCCGGCATGATCCGTCAGCGTCTGGAACGCGATCGGGGATTTGTATGGTTGGCCCGGCAGGTCGACCCCGCGCTTCGGATCCAGCTTGGGCCGCTGTTCCGCGAGGGGATCGGCGTGCGGGAAGAGCCCAAACGGGTCTACCCGCACGGGACGATGACGGCGCATGTCCTGGGTCATGTGGATATCGATGAGCGGGGATTGGAGGGGCTGGAGCTGGTGTTCAACAGCGCCTTGCAAGGCCGGCCAGGCTGGCAAGCAACCCTGCGCGATGCCAAAGGGGATGTGCTGATCGGGCCGTGGACGCGGGACGTCGAGCCCGCTCCAGGGTTCGATCTGGTGTTGACGATTGACAGCGTCGTGCAGGGCGTCGCCGAAGAGGCCTTGGCCTGGGGGGTCAAGACGTTCCACGCCAAAGGCGGCTCGCTCATCATCCTCGAGCCGCACACGGGGGCGATCCTGGCGATGGCCAATCAGCCCGGCTTCGATCCCAATCATCCGGGACGCGCCTCCGCAGAGGCGCGGCGCAATCGCGCGGTGACGGACCTGATGGAGCCGGGCAGCGTCTTCAAGATTGTGACCGCGGCCGCGTTACTGGAGGAAAGGGCGGTGCGGCCGGACGAGCAGGTCTTCTGCGAGCAGGCGAACTACCCCACGGTCGGCCGGCACGTCCTCCATGACCACCGGCCTCATGGGTGGCTGACGTTTACCGACGTCATCACGTACTCCTCCAATATCGGGACGGCGAAGCTCGCGCAGCGGTTGCCTCCCGCAACGCTGTACCGCTACATCCGAGCCTTTGGGTTCGGACGAAAGACGGGAGTGGAGTTGCCTGGCGAGGTCAGCGGGATGGTCGTGCCGCCCTCGCGCTGGTCGAAGCTCTCCCCCTTCATCATCCCGATCGGCCAAGAGATCGCCGTGACCCCCATGCAGTTGGCGGTGATGACCGCCATCGTCGCCAATGGGGGCTGGAAGGTCCAGCCCTACCTCATCGAGCGCATCCAAACGCAGGACGGCGAAGTGATCCGAACCGATCAGAGACATACGCGCGAACAGCTGCTCAGCCCCAAGACGGTCGAGCAGCTGCAGACGATGTTGAGTAAAGTCGTGGAATCGGGCACTGGCCAGCTGGCGAACATTCAAGGCCTCACGGTGGCCGGTAAAACCGGGACGGCTCAGAAGCTTGAGCCAAACGGCCGCTACTCCCACAGCCGTTACGTCGCCTCCTTCGTCGGCTATGGGCCGGTACCCGATTCTCGTTTTGCGATGGTCGTGACCGTGGATGAGCCGCGGCCGGCCTACTTCGGTGGAGTGGTCGCAGCCCCGATTTTCCGCCGGGTCGTGGAGCAGCTGATGGGCTACTGGGAACTCACCCCCGCCGGGTCGGCCGGCCTCATGGCCAAACTCTGAGCGTGATCGCGATGACGTTGCGCCAACTGTGCCGAGGCTTGACGAGCCAGGTCGTGCCGCCGATTCCGGTCAGCGGCGTGTCCTGCCATTCCAAGCAGGTGCGAGCCGGGGAGATCTTTGTCGCCGTTCGCGGCAATACCCAGGATGGCCATCAGTTTCTCGACGAGGCGGTGCGCCGAGGGGCCTGCGCGGTGATCGTGGAGCGGCCTCCGCTGGCGCGCGTCGCGTGTCCCGTCGTGGTCGTGCCGGATTCCAAACGGGCCCTGGCCCTGATCGCCTCGCGGTTTTACGGCGAGCCGGCCAGCCGCTTGCGGCTCATCGGCGTGACCGGCACCAACGGCAAGACCACCACGACCTACCTTTTGAAAGCAATCCTCGAAGCGGCCGGGCAGAGGACAGGCTTGCTCGGGACGGTCGTCTATGAGATCGGCCAGCGGCATCTGCCGTCGATGAACACGACACCAGGCGCGCTGGAGTTGCAGCGCCTGCTCGCCCAGATGGTCGAGCAGGGCCTGTCCTGGTGCGCTATGGAGGTGTCGTCTCATGCCCTGGATCAGGGACGCATTGAGAGTCTGGGGTTCGACGCAGCGATCTGGACGTGTCTGGGCTCCGATCATCTGGACTACCATCAGACGCTCGAGCGCTATGCGGCTGCCAAACGGCGGCTCTTCACCTACCTGCGGCCGCAAGGCTACTCGGTGATCAACGCGGATGACGCGTATGGCCGCATGCTGCTTGAGGAATTCACGCGCCAACCCGTCGTCAGTTACGGCACCGAGCATCCAGCGATGGTTTCCGTCCGGACGCTGTCGTGCGGCTGGGAGGGGATGGACCTGGTCATCGAGAGTCCCTGGGGCGTGATCCCCGTTCACACCCCGCTGGTCGGGCGTCACAACGTCCCCAACATCGCCGCGGCCTCCAGCGCCTGCCTGGCGCTCGGGATCGAGTCGTCCGCGATCCAAGAGGCCCTCGCCGAGTTCGAGCAAGTCCCCGGGCGGATGGAGCGCATCCCGAACGAGACCGGGCTGTTGGCCGTCGTGGACTACGCCCATACGGCGGATGCGCTGCGGCTGGTCTTGCTCTCGTTGCGGGAGTTGGTGCGGGGCCGGCTGATCGTCGTGTTTGGCTGCGGGGGTGATCGGGATCAGAGCAAGCGGCCCGCGATGGGCCAGGCGGCCAGCCTCTTAGCCGATCATGTGATCCTCACCTCGGATAACCCACGCCGCGAACATCCCCTGGACATCATCCATCAGATCAAAGCGGGGTTTGCGCCAGAATTCCAGGAGTATCAGGTGGTGGTGGATCGGGAGCAGGCCATCACCACGGCGCTTTCGATGGCCCGGTCCGATGACGGGATCTTGATTGCGGGCAAAGGCCACGAAGCGTACCAGATTTTCGACCACATCACGGTCCCGTTTTCTGACCGGGATGTGGTGGAACGCTATTTTTCGACTCGGCGTAGCATTGCAGTCGTAGGATTTTAGATTTTCGATTTTGTCCGCCGGAGGCGGATCCGTCTTTGGCGGAGATTTTGGATTGAGACATTGGTGATGACAACGTGGACGGTCGGCCAGCTCCTTGAGGCTACCGGCGGTGAGCTCATCAGCCGTCCGCATGCCGATCCTGGGGCCGACCGTTTGATCCCGGTCGAGGGCGTGAGCCTGGACTCCCGCCGCATCAAACCCGGCGAGGCCTTCCTGGCGATCCGAGGCCCGCGGTTTGACGCCCACCGATTCATCCCTGACGTGATCGCTCGCGGGGCGGCCTGCCTGGTGGTGTGCGAAGCGCCGCCGTCCCCCCCGCCCATCCCGACGATTCTGGTGCCCGATCCGGTGCAAGCCTTGGGGGCCATGGCGGCGGCCTATCGCAAGCGCTTTCAGATTCCCCTCATTGCGGTGACCGGCTCCTGCGGCAAGACGACGACGAAAGAACTCATCGCGCATCTGTTGAGCCAGGATCATCGCGTCCTCAAGACGAATGGGACCGAGAACAATCACATCGGCCTGCCGCTGACGTTGCTCCGGATGGACGCCTCTCATGACATGGCCGTCGTGGAATTGGGTTCCAACCATCCTGGAGAGATTGCGTATCTGGCTCGGATCGCCCGCCCAACCGTGGCGGTCGTCACCAATGTCGGGCCTGCGCACTTGGAGTTTTTCGGATCGCTGGAGGCCGTGCGGCAGGAAAAACTGTCGCTGCTCGAGGCGCTGGAACCTGCCGGCTCTGCGGTCCTGCCCGGCGATCAGCTCGAGGTCCTCCTCGGCGCCAAGCAACGGTTGCAGCCCGGGATCACCTTGCTGACATTCGGGACCTCACAACAGTGTGGCGTGCAGGCCTGCGGGCTGACTCGGCAGGACGGCGTCTTGTCGATACGGCTGCGGGGTGCGCCCGGAACGTTTTGCGTGCCGCTGCTGGGTTCGCACAATGTGGAGAATACCCTGGCGGCGCTGGCCTGTCTGCGGGTGCTCGGCGTGCCGCTGGATGCGGTGCGGGAGCGCCTGGCAGGCTTCTCTGCGCTGCCGCTTCGCTCGCAGCTGGTCCGGGTGAACGGCTTGACCATTCTCAATGACTGCTACAACGCCAACCCTCTCTCTTTCGCCAGGGCGCTGGAGGTCCTGCGGGACCTCGAGGTCAAACGCCGGGTCGTCATCGCGGGGGACATGTTGGAGCTGGGGCCGATCTCGCCTGCCGCCCACGAAGCGATCGGCCGGCTCTGCGCGCAGTTGGGGATGGATGTTGTCGTGGCGGTGGGCACGTTCGCCGAAGACGTCGCGCGAGGCGCCTCCGGGACGACGCACACGCGCGCCGTGATCTGTCGCACCGTGGAGGAGCTGCAGGCGTTGGCGCCGTCGCTCGTGCAGAACGGGGACGGGTGGCTCATCAAGGGCTCGCGCAAACTGCAATTGGAGCGGGTGACGGAGCATCTGGTGCACTGCGTGTCCGCGCATGCTCGTGTCGCTTGATCGAGTGGTGGTGATCTTGATGAGTAGTGTTCTTGGCTGCCTCGTAGCCGGCCCCGGGATGATTCGGGGATTGATCAGCCTGCGATGGCGGCAGCCCGTTCGCCATGAGGACTGCCCGCCGCTGATGCCGTTACACCAGAGCAAACAAGGCACCCCGACGATGGGAGGGGTGCTGGTGTTGGGGGTGGCGATCGTGGTGGCCGCGGGCTTCGGCGGATTCGCGCATCCCCACGGCTGGGCCATTGCCAGCGGCATCATGGGGCTTGGGGTGGTGGGGTTGATCGACGACTGGTTGAAGCTGCGCTCTCCCTACGCGAAAGGTCTGCGCTGCCTGCCGAAGTTGGTCTCGGCGCTGGCCGTGGGGGGGCTCATTGGCTTTGCCATCGCGGATCCGCGTTCCGCATCCCAGTCGGTCGGGGTGCCGTGGGTGGGGGCGCGCGTGGAGCTCGGCTGGCTTTGGGTTCCCGTGGCCGCGGTGGTGGTCGCGGGATCCGCGCACGCGGTCAATCTCACCGACGGGATGGATGGATTAGCCGCAGGATGTTTGGCGCTGGCCTTTGGGGCCCTGGGGGTGGTGGGGTTCCTCACGCAAGATCCCCTGGTGACCGTGTGGGGTGTGAGCCTGGCCGGGGCTTGCCTGGGGTTTTTGTGGTTTAACACCTTCCCGGCATCGGTGTTTTTGGGTGATGTGGGCTCACTCGGTCTTGGGGGGGCGCTGGGGGTCTTGGCGATTCTGGCTGATGCCATGCTGGCGCTGGTGATCGTCGGAGGAATTTTTGTGGCCGAGGCGGTGTCCGTGATGCTGCAAGTCGCCTCGTATCGCTGGCGCAACAAGCGCCGCATCTTTCGCGTGGCCCCGCTCCATCATCATTTCCAACTGGGGGGGATTCCGGAACACAAGCTGGTGGTCCGGTTTTGGATCGTGGGGTTCTTGCTCGCCGTCCTTGGCCTGACGGCCGTGGCGCACTCATGATGCCTGCGCTTGAGACTCCACAAGTCGGTGAAGGGTCCATGGTCAAGGAGGGTGCAGGGTCAAGGGTGCAGGGTCAAGGGGAGGGTCTTAAATCCCTACACCCTATACCCTTCACCCTCAACCCCGTGAACCCTACACCCTACACCCTTCACCCTGTTGATCGGTTTGGTGTCCACTGGGCAGGCCGCACGGTCCTCGTCGTGGGCTTAGGAAAAAGCGGCCTCGCTGCCTGTCGCCTGCTGCGTGAGCTGGACGCTCACGTGCGGGTGACCGACTCGCAAGATTCCGGCGCGCTTCGCGCCTCGGCGACGGGGTTGCGGGAGGCGGGGGTGGAGCGCGTGGAGTTGGGCGCGCACAGCCCGGCGCTGCTCGACGGCTGCGACGCCGTGATCGTGAGCCCCGGCATCCCGGACTCCGCGCCACTCGTGCACCGAGCTCGGTGCGCCGGGCTGCCGATTCTCGGCGAAGTGGAGTTGGCGTTCCGGTTCTGCGTCGCTCCCATCGTGGCGGTGACCGGCACCAATGGGAAGAGCTCGGTGGTGACGTTGATTCAGCGCCTCCTGGAGACGGCCGGCCGGGCCAGCGTCGCCTGCGGCAATCTGGGCATTCCCTGTTCCAGCGTTCTCCCCTCGTTGCCGGCTCAGACCATCGCGGTCATCGAGATCAGTTCCTTCCAGTTGTTAGGGTGCAACGAATTTCGGCCGATGGTCGCCGTCTTGCTGAATCTCGGCGTCAATCACCTGGATCGGCACCATGATCGCGCGAGCTACATCGACGCCAAGATGCGCCTGTTCCAGCGTCAAACCCCGCAGGACTACGCCCTGTTGAACGGCCAGGATCCGCTTGTCGTCCGCCTCAGCGGAGACCTTCGCGCGCAGGTGGTATGGTTCGGACGCCCGACCGAGGCGGCACCCTCCCCGCTGCCGACCGAGCCGGCAATATCCTCTCCGGCGAGGGAGTGTCGGCCGCCGATGGGCTGCCGACCGAGGGAGTGTCGCAGCAGGCCAAGGCTGCGACCAACCGAGGACCGTCCGGGTTTGGAGTTGGATCCGGCCACCTGCCGGCTCTTGCCCGCGAGTCTGCAAGCGGTGTTGCAGATCGGGCGGCTATGGGGCGTGCCGGATCCCTTGAGCTATCAGGTCATCCGCGAATTCCGGGGATTGGAGCATCGGCTCGAGTATGTGGCGACGATCCGGGGCGTGCGCGTCATCAACGATTCCAAGTCCACCACCCCCGAGAGCCTCCTGTACGCGCTGGAACGATGCGCTGGGCGGCTGGTGCCCATCATCGGGGGAAGGGACAAAGGCTGTGAGTTTGGCGCGTTGGCCGAGCCCTTACTGGAGGAACGGATTCGAGGGGTCGTGTTGATCGGCGAATCGCGTCCGCGCCTGCGGGCGCTCCTCAACGGCCAGACGGCCGTGCAGGAGTGCGCGACCCTCGGGGAGGCGGTGGGCGAAGCGCTGCGGCTCGCCCATCCCGGCGATACGGTGTTGTTTTCGCCGGCGTGCGCCAGCTTCGACATGTTCCGAAATTTCGAGGAGCGGGGCCGGCTGTTCAAACAGCTGGTGCGCCAGTTGGAAGAGGGAAACTCATAACATGACTGATCGGGCGCTGCGGCAAGTCTTGGTGCTGATTATCGCCACGCTCATCGGCCTGGGCTGTGTGGCGGTGTATTCCGCGACGGCGATCATGGCACATGAGACTTACGGGTCCAGCCTCCACTTCGTTATGACACATCTCTTGGCCATTGTCATCGGGCTGGGACTGAGTCTGGCCGTGCTGGCCATTCCGTATCCGCTCCTGCGGGGCAGCGCCAAGTGGCTGTTGCTGGTGAGCGTGGTGCTGTTGGTCCTGGTGTCGATCTTCGGCCCGGAGGTGGGGGGCGCGCGTCGATGGTTCCGGCTGTGGCACGTGAGCGTTCAGCCGTCGGAATTCGCGCAGCTGGCGCTGGTGATCTACCTGGCTGACTTCCTGGCGCGCAAACAGGCCGTCGTCGAACAGTTCCGGGCCGGCTTCCTGCCGCCGGTGCTGGCGACGGGGGTGACGGCGGGCCTGGTGCTGCTCCAGCCGGATCTGGGGACGGCCATCGTCATGGGGGCCGTGGCGATGTTGCTGCTCATGATGGCGAAGGCGCGCAGGCGGCACGTGGGGTTGCTCATGGTGCTGGGGGCCGTGGCGCTGGCGGTGCTCATCGGCGCCGAGGGGTATCGACGCAGACGCATGCTGGCCTTCCTGAATCCGTGGCAGGATCCAGCCGGCGTGGGATTCCAAATTCTCCAGTCCTACCTGGCCTTTGCCAATGGCGGGCTGACGGGGGTGGGGATCGGCGCGTCCATGCAGAAACTGTTTTATCTCCCCGGCGCCCACACCGATTTCATTTTCTCGATCGTGGCGGAAGAATTGGGGCTGATCGGAACGACCGCAGTGTTGGCCCTCTTCGCGTTGTTTGTCGGCTGCGGCATCCGCATGGCCTTCAACGTCGAGGATCCGTTTAACAAGTATCTGATCTGTGGGTGCGTGGGGTTGGTGGGTCTTGACGCGATCATTAATGTGGCGGTCGTCACCGGCTTGCTGCCCACGAAGGGGCTCCCGATGCCGCTGGTTTCCTACGGCGGCACGGCGATGGTCAGCAATCTCTTGGCCTGCGCGCTGATCCTCCATGCCAGTCGCCGTCCGCCCGAAGTCGTTCCCCTGCCGGACCTGTCGCGCCCGCACGTGCAGCCATGACGGCGACGCTGATGAGTGCCCCCACGATCCAGGGCATGGACGTTGTGACACCGATGAGGCCGTCGGGTGAGGCTCGCTCGCTCGGCGGGCTTGGCGTCTGCCTCGTGGCGGAAGGCAGCGGCGGTCATCTCATCCCGGCCTTGGAGGTGGCACGCGGCTTACGCCGCCGGGGGGCCTCGGTCAGGATGGTGTATGCCCGGCGCGCTCAGGTGGGAGGGTTGCTGCAAGGAATCGTGTTGGAGGCCGAAGCCGACGGCGTGCGACTGCATCCGATCGGCGTGTCGACGATGCGGCCTCGAACGATGCGACTGTTTGGGCGGCTGGCCCAGGCGGGGCGGGTGTGGCGCATCGCGCGCACGCTGTTTCGGACGTCCCCTCCCCAGGTCGTCGTCGGGTTCGGGGGGTGGGTGTCGGTGCCGGTGGTGCTGGCGGCGCGCCGTGCGGGCATCCCCGTGCTGCTCCATGAGCAAAACGTGCGCCTGGGCCGCGCGAATCGGTTTCTCCGTCGATGGGTACAGATGATCGCCGTGTCGTTCGAGCAGTCGCGCCAGGAGTGCCAGGGAACGCCTGTGATGGTGAGCGGCTTGCCGATCCGTCGCACGATCGGGACCGCCACCCGCGAAGAAGCGGCTGCGCATCTTGGCCTTGATCCAGAAGCATTGACCGTGCTCATCCTGGGCGGCAGCCAAGGGGCACGCGGCCTCAATCAATTGGCCTGCGGCCTGGTGAACGAGTTGACGGATCGCGAGCGGGCCTCATGGCAATTCGTGCATCTGGCTGGCGTGTCGGATCACGCGGCCGTGCGGGCAGCCTATGCGGCCGCGCGCACCCGCGGGTGGGTGGCGGCGCATCTGGGCCGCATGGATTGGGCCTATGCCGTGGCCGACGTCGTCATCGCGCGGGCCGGGGCCTCGACGATCGCCGAGCTGGCCCGCTGCGGCCTGCCCGCGATCTTGATTCCTTATCCGTATGCGAATGGGCATCAGCGTGAGAACGCCCGCGTGGTGGCATCCGCCGGGGCGGCGGTATGGCTCGAGGAGTCAGCCGCCAGCTCGACGAGCCTGCTGCAGTCTCTTCGCGCACTGCTGACGGATCCCGGCCGCCGGGTGAGGATGGGGGCCCGGATGTCGTGGTTGTCCACACCCGACGCCACAACGCAACTGGCCTCGGCCATCGTCCAGCTTGCGAGGGTGCATGCTCAACGGTAAGCAGGTGCACTTCCTCGGCATTGGCGGCATCGGGATGAGCGGGCTGGCCCGCATCTGTCATGAGCGCGGCCACGCCGTCAGCGGCTGCGATGTGCGCGAGGGGATGTCCCAGCGCCTTCTCGAGCAAGCCGGGATTCCTGTCGGCGTCGGGCATCATCCCAGCCATCTCACGCATCAGGTCGGCCTGGTCGTCTATAGCTCGGCGGTGTCACCGCGCGAGCCTGAGCTCGTTGAGGCGCGCGCGCGGGGAATCCAGACCGTGAGCCGTGGCCGGCTCTTGGCCGAGTTGGCGTCCGGCGCCAAGCTCGTGGCCGTCGCCGGGACGCATGGCAAGACCACGACCTCAGGGATGGCCGCCCAGCTCTTGGTGCAAGCGGGATGGGATCCGACGGCGGTGGTGGGCGGGCAGGTGCGCTCGCTGGGCGGCAACGCGCGCAACGGCCGCGGCCGCTACTTTGTGGCGGAGACGGATGAGTCGGATGGCTCCTTTTTGCTCCTGAAACCGTCGGTGGCCATCGTGACGAATATCGATCGCGAGCATCTGAATCATTATCACACCTTTGAGAACTTGATCGCCGCGTTTCGGCAATTCGTGGGGCAGGTCGAGCCGGACGGCAGGCTCATTCGCTGCGAGGACGATCCCGTCGTGCGGCTGCGTCTGCCTCGATACCCGCGTCAGATCAGCTATGGGCTCACCGGGCAGGCCGACGTGACCGCCGAGGCGATCCAGCCGCGCGGCTGGGGCAGCGAATTCCTCGCGCGCTACCAGGGGCAGCAGCTGGGCTCGTTTCGGCTGTGGGTCCCGGGCCGCCACAACGTGCAAAACGCCCTGGCCGTCATCAGCTTGGGGCTTGCGCTGGATCTGCCGTTGGCGCTGATCCGGGAGGCGCTGAATGCCTATCGCGGCACCTCCCGTCGGTTTGAGCTGTTCGAGCTGTCGCAGGATGTCTGGTTTGTCGAGGACTACGCGCATCATCCCGCGGAAATCCGGGCCACGCTGACGGCCGACCCGTTCGTCGGACGCCATCGCCTGGTGGTGTTTCAACCCCATCGGTTTTCCCGGACGAAGCTGCTGGAGCAGGAGTTCGCGCGCTGCTTTGAGTCGGCCGACGGGATCGTCATCACGGATATTTACCCGGCGTTTGAGGCCCCCATCCCCGGCGTGTCGGGGGAGCGGATGGCCACCCTGATCAAGGCGCAGGGGCACCCGTGCGTGCGCTACGTCCCGCGTCCCGAACTCTCCCGATACCTCTCGCACGTCATTCAGCCTCAGGACACGGTGTTTTTCCTGGGAGCAGGCGACATCGGAGAACTCTGCCATGAGCTGGCCACCCACTGGCATCCGGCGAGCGGAACCACTCGCTAACCATACCAGCTTCCGCATTGGCGGCCCGGCTGAGTGGTTTGCCGAGCCCTCCACCGTGGAGGACTTGATCGCGCTGCTGCGCTCCGCCGCCCACCGGAGCATCCCGGTGTCCGTCATCGGCGGCGGGACCAATTCCTTGGTCGCG
>Ga0209515_10001638_pt1 | contig 36861 bp, 34 predicted proteins | sample Subgroupgradi54m_FD_187454 | JGI IMG/M metagenome (GOLD analysis project Ga0209515, IMG submission 187454) | Subsurface groundwater microbial communities from S. Glens Falls, New York, USA - GMW60B uncontaminated upgradient, 5.4 m (SPAdes)... ... | reverse complement strand
CAGCAGCACCTGGTCGCGGCAACGCGCGCACAGGAACAGGCGGGCTGAACGGTCCATGTCCACCTCGGGCCTCAAGCCAAAGGGTGCTGGACGGACTCGTCCCAGGGTGCAACACTGCTGCTGCACCACCTTCATCGGCACGGTGTAGGGCGCGGCGCGGTCCCCAAGCTTGCTGGCGTTAGTGACCGCTGCCGTGCCCACCTACTTCGGCATCGTCGGCGTTGTACCGCCAGCGCTCGTGCATGTCACGGGCCGAGCCACTGTCGCCGCCCAACGGGCCGGCATCAGCCTGGCATCAAGCCCCTCTTCAACGAGATCGCCCTTCGCTTGCATGGCCGCCCTCGGGCGGCCATGCAAGCGAACCTCATGCGCGCTCGTTCGGCATCAGCACGCCAAGGCTCGCAACACCGCCAAGTCCAAAACCGCGTCCTCGCCGTCGAATAACAGCGGATCCTGACCGGCGCTCACAGCCTCTTCGACTCGCATCGCATAGACGAAGTGGCCACTCAGGTCGCGGCTCGGAGCGCTTCTTGACCCTAGGCCCGCCACCCAGTCGCCCGGCTTGGCGACCCGGCGAATGCCAGGCTTGCAGATGGGCCAGCGTACAGAGCCCGTTGAAGGGGTTGGGGGCTGCTCCCGTCATCGACGGGAACGGTGTAGGTGAAAAGGCGGTTCATCGCTGCAGCTGAACTCTATGGAGCCAGCGAGCTGGGCCTTGTATGGAGGTGGTTCTGCAGCAGGAACCAGCACATATTCAGCGCGAAGGAACGGCCGAGGCGAGCCATCTGCACTTCTGGAATCCCGACCGGCCGGTGCGCACCAGGACTGAGGAAGCGGAAGACGCCTGCCAGGCCGTGCTCCTCTTCCACGCTGATTTCACCGCTCTCGCGAAGGTAGCGCAGGACGTCGCCCCACTTCGTCGGGTCGAAGCTGGGTTGCCCGGGCGACGCAATGTCCAATGCGATGTCGCTGGCCAGCGTCTCCAGCGCGACGCGCGCGTTGACCAGCGACGCGTTGTAGTCCGGTGGCGAGGTGCGGAAGGCCTGTGCTGAATCGTTGATCTTCTGGACGATGTCGGCCTTGCGCGCAGCCCCGCAATTCTGGAGCGCCTGGATCAGATCGTCGTCTATCGGCGGCACATCGGCGATGGACGGATCCGTCTGGATGAGCCGCTTGTCCTCGATGGTGTAGCCGTCTAAGGCCAGGCATTGCGTGAGGTCGTGCATCCGCTCATCGAAACGGTACTTCGGGTTGATCCGGGACCGCAAGTCGCCGGCCGTGGCCACTACCTCGGCCAATACATCCAGCACCGGGCGATCGCCAAGGCCTCGAACGATGTTCAGGATGTCGTAGAGCATCTGGCCGTGATGCAGCGACACGCGAGCGCCGTGCTTGCCAAAAAGGACCGCTACCAGAGGCGGGTCCTGCTGTTCCAGCAGTTGGGCAAGTGAGTAGCGGGTACGGTGTCCGATCACGGCCATGTCCTCCCCATTTAGGCAAGCAACTCGACGCGCTCGTTGATGAAGCGCGCGATCTCGGTGGGGCTGAACTTTCGTCCGTCGACGTAGCCATCGGTCTTGAACACGCCGTCGACCGCGCCATCGTCCATGCGGACGAACATGATCCGCTTGTGATCACGCTCCATGATGATCTCTTTGATCGCCCGGAACTCGATGCCGCACCAGTCCTTGCGCTGGTATTCGCCGCAGAGGAACACGACGATCAGTTTGGCGCGATTGCGGTAGATGTCCTGCAGCAAGTCGTCGAGCGACGGGCGTGCAAGCTGGGATACGTAGTTGTTGTCGTAGAAGTACGAGTTCGGACCGATCCTGCGCTCGAGCTCCGACGCGATCTGCTCCACCGTCGACCGCACCTCCCCGGGGAACGACAGCGCGACGTCAAAGGCGTGGGTCGTGATGTCGACGGCTCTTGATATGTCGCGCACCCATGCGGGAAGTTCAACGCCCTTCGCCCGCAGTTCTTTGGGAAGGTTGACGTCCTTGACGGCCCAGTGCGTCCGGCTCAGCTCCCACTTGGCGATGTCGAGCTCGAACGCCAGGGCCGACAGATCGGCGGCGGACAAGAACGGTTCGACCTTCTGAATCTCATACTCAATCCGGACTTGGCCCTGTCGCTTCGTGATCCCCGTCAGAACGCCGAACTGCGGAGGCACCTTGCTCGGCGTCTCGTAGGAAAAGATGCAAGGCAGCTTCTTCAGCTCGTTCACAGCTACTGCATCGAGCTCGCCGAATTTCTGCGTGATCGCCGTGTCGGTGTACTCCCTCACGCAACGGCCGAGCTCGATCATCCAGGGGTCTCCATCCCATGAGCCTTCCATGGCGGATACGAGCAAGTTGTACATGCGGCCATCCTCGATTCATCACGCCGAAGCAGTATGCCTGCACGCAGCGTTCAGAGACAAATTGAGAACCGGGCGATGGCTGGTCCGAGTGCACAACGCTTCTCAACATCCAGTTCGCCTCAAGAATCCCGGCTGGCATTCACTCCCGGGTCACGCAAAGTGTGCCGCACGGGCCTCTATCTGCACGGCTTCGACCGCGCCGCCGCTGGAGGAGCCAACGATCTTCTTTAGCTGGGCGCGCACAAGCCGTTCCATCAGGCGACGATCCCGGTCAGCCAAGCGAACTGCCGAAGTGGCCCAACGGTCGACAACTCCGTCGAAGGTGGTCCTGTCCAACGGGCATGCAGCGTTGCGAGCCGCGTATGCCGCACATCGGCCTTCGAAGAGGGATTCGTTCCCCCTGACATAGTCGCGTACAGCCTGCTCGCCCCGACCCGGCTCCGCCAGAACGTCGACCAACCCCCACTCAAATAGTTGCTCTGCCCGATAGACGTCGCCGGACATGATCATCTTGTTGGCAATGTGCGCCCCTGCTTTGCGTGTCACGAACTGCCAGGCGCCCATGCCGGGAAACAAGTTGAATAGCGTTTCCGGAAATCCCATCTGGGTACCGCGTTCAGCAACGAGTACCTGAGCTGATAGAGCGCTTTCCAGCCCGCCACCGAGGGCATCTCCTTGAACCAAGGCGATCGAAATGATGCCCTGATCTGGAGCGTCCATCATGAAGAAAATACGTTCCAAACACCGTTGCCCGTACTCTCTTAGGGACACCCTGTCGTTGGCCTTTCGGAGCAGCGAAAAGAGCGCCAGGTCACCGCCGAAATTGAAGACACCTGGTGTGCCAGATGCAAGCACCAGGTACCGGACGCGTTCAGGGTGATCGAGAAAGCGATCGGTGACGGCCTTGAGTTGATCGAGGAGTTCAAGGCTGTAGCACTGGACGGGACGGCTGTGAAGTCTCAGCCAGACGACACGTTCTGCCTCGTCCAACATCGCGTCAACTTGCTCGAAGCGCCCAAGCAGGAGAGGTCTTGCCGCAGTGGTGCTCATTCGTGGATGCTTTCGATGACATGGGCGAGATGGTGGTAGTTGACGCGCACCGAATTGATGATCGCAAGTTGCGCTCCTGAATCAGTGATCAAGTCCAGCACATTGCGAAGTTCTTCCAGGTGCTTCGTGTCGGCCTCGGCGTGTGACGAGAGGAATGAAACGCCGGCCGTGCCCTGCAAGAACAGGGAATCCTTGATGGCTTCGGACACCGGTCCACCGTAGACACTCGCAACGACCTCGAGCACGTAGAGCATTCCAAGGACTGCCGTTGGATGCTCGTGCTCAGTAACCCAGTAGTTGAAGCCCACCAGGGCCTGCGTGTGCGGAAGCGGCGTGTGCTTCAACACGGCATCTGCGTCACCGCCGATGGCGCGCACATCGTTCAGAACCCACTCGTCATGACCTGCTTCCTCGGCCATATGCGCGTAGAGGTACTGCTGGACATCGCGGAACTGGGGAGTGAGTCGCGCCACAGCTGCAGCACTCAATGGGTTGAAGTGCCACACGATCGAGTACAGCTCGTGAAGGAACGCGAGGTAGACGGTCTTCGACATTCCGTCCGCAGCCGTCATAACTACGCAGGGATGGCTTTCAAAACGCTTGCGTGCGGCGTCGGTGGCCGCAACCAGTTGCCGAAAGAAATTCATAGGGGCAGCCATCAATACAGCACCTTGATGTGTTCCATGTATCGCACCTCGGCCGCCATGATCCGTGCCTTGATCGCTCGCACCGTGGCGATGTACACCGGCTTGGTGTCGGCCTCGTCATAGAGCTGCCGCACCGGGTGCACCACGACGTTGATCTTTCGGTTTGCTTCGAGAAGTGCCCGCGCGTACTTGGGGTGACGCACGATGATTTCGTCAAGCGACTTGCTCGCGTAGACGGAAAACTGCGCGCTCGAAACGTCCTTGCGAAGTTGCTCCAGCACAAACTGGCGGATCTGCTCCCGGTAGTCCGTCTTGAGTCGATCGAGGTGAAGAAAGCCGAACTCTTCTGCCATTTCTTGCGTGATCAGCGAACGCACCCGCTCGAAGTTGTCAACTCGATACCACACCCCCACCGTTAGCAGCTGCCGGTGCTGACGCGACGCGGCGGCATCAGCTAGGAACAGTGCTCGGTTTTGGCTGCCGGTGCCGTAGACACCCCACAGATACGCTCTTGGTCGCCTGTCGTCAGGGTCTGTCTGTTCGCCCGCGAACGGGAACAAATGACTCTCCATGCTCAATGACTTTGGAACCTTGTCGACCAGCGCAAAGCTGGTGAAAAAGACGGAGTCTTTTGGGTGCGCGGCGTGAGTGGTTCGTTTCATGTTCGTGGGTTGTTGCAAACTGATCCGACAAGCTCAGGTTAGCGGCAGACACTTGGCTACTCGGAATGTCCTTTGTTTGCATCGGGAACCATTGGCGAACGAAATACTGTCGGGGCAGGGCTCCGCCGCGAAATAGATAAATTCATTGCCGCAGCGATGCCGCTGTGGTAATTCGATGGGGTCTGGCTCAACGAGATTCGGCGTGCTCAAGGCCGATGAACCCCGACGAAGATCTACCTGGTCGCCGGAGCCTTGATGGTTGGACTAGCGTGACTCGGTCGGATCAGCGCCGACCTGGCGCTCCAACGATGGCTCTGCAGGGGTTCCCGAACCGATCCCGCGCACAAGGCGGCGGAGCACCTCAGGAAGCTGCTGCGCAGCAGCTTCCTGTGCGACTACGTCACCATCGACGACTTCCGACGCGAGATACACACACTTCTCAGCCGCGGCGAATCGGTGCACCTGCTACAGCGCGCGGTCTACGCCGGCAAAGTGTCCACCGACCGTGGTCGCCGGCGCGACGAAATGAAGGCCATCTCGGGACGCGCACGCCCTGTTGCAGGGGGCAGGGGGAGTACGCGCCTGAATGCACGCATTGGTTTGAACGCGAAGGCGAAATCGTGTGCCGCGCTTTTCACGAACGAACGGTCCTCGCTTCGCAGACCCTGGTGCAATGTGGCGATGCACCAGCCTCTCTCGACGATGGACCGGCAGATCAATGAAGTGCGAGCTACTGCCCGATAGTCCGATACGTCTTTTGACGCAGTTGAACCAGCTGAACCTCCACCCAGGTTAGTTAAGTTAGCGTTGTCGTCGGTCTTCCTTGCATTACGCCTCTTTTCACCCCGGCGAAACGCATGGTGGCCCCACCAACAAGGCGATACTGACATCGTCGTGCGTCTTGGTCGTCAGCACTGCTGCCAATTCCTGTGTCAAAGCCTTCTCCACCTTCGCCACAGGATGATCGCTGACCCACCGGGCAAGGGAGTCCACTGCTTTGGCAAACACCTGTCGACTGGTGTCGAACAACGATGCCTCGGCGCCATCGCTCATCAACGCGCAGGCATCGAAATCTGTGGCTGACAAGGTGATGAGATTGAACCGTCGGTCGCTCTCCGGCGTCGTAACGAACCAGGTTTCGTTGGCGAACTCGCCACGGGCGGGTTCGACTGCGGACGACCACTGACCTGTGTGTGCGTTGCGCACGCCTATGCGGCCGTCTCCGATCTGACCGATCAACAACGTCCTGCCGTCGCAGGCCGCGAACAGCAGCGTCGAAGCCAGTTCGGTGATCTTGACGTGTCGCCTTTGGGCGGCCCTGCCCAGCGCAGCGCGCACATGACCCAAGACGCTCTGCTGGCGTACGTCCGCGGCCATCCGGCGCATCCGATGGAAGTGCTGGCCGATGTAGCGCGTGACTGAGTTCACCGCGACCGTGGCTCCTTCTGCAGCCAACGCTGCACTGCCCGCACCATCGGCCAAGGCGATGATCGTGAGGCCGTCCCGCACGGTCCTGCCGACGAAGTCTTCGCAGCGCCGCCCTTCGGACCGGTGACGTCTGCCGACCGCTCGCGCAACCGCGGCGCTCCAAGACACGTGACGCTGGCGGCACACTCCTTGTGTACGCAGCGTCCTGCGCCGGCGGGAACAGACCTTCAACGACGCCCCCCACGCATTGCTTCGTCCCAACTCATGGCTTGCCGTTTCAACGAGGCGGCCAATTGGCTGGCGTCTGAGTCGCCAGGGTTGGACATGGACGTTTGTTGGATGGACTTCGCCAGCCATGCGAAGAAGTCCTTGAGTCTTGCCGACTGCAACCTCAGCGGCGGGAAATCAGACTTGGAGAAGAGGGCCAGCTTCGCCGTGTCGGCGTCGGCGCCGATGGCGATAGGGATGACCGTGAGCTTCCTGTTCCTGAGCTCCTGCTGGCAGCGGTCCAAGGCCCTGGCAATGTCGTCAGTGGGTGCGCCATCGGTCATGAGCACAAGCCACGGCTGGAAATAGTCGACGCCGAGTTCCTTGTATTCACGCTTCGCCTGGTCAAGCAGGTCCAGGCAGAACGTGACGGCTTCACCCATGGGCGTGTTGCCGGAGGCGGACAACACGGGTATCTGTTGGCGTTCTATGCCGGAGATTTTCGTCAACTGTTGTACGGTTCCGCCGAAACTCACCGTGGCAACCTCTGCGGTCATCGCGGCCATTTCGTCCTCGCGGACCGCCTGAAAGAACCAACGAATGGCGGCGTTCAATTCGTCAAGCTTGACCCCAGCCATCGAGGCGCTGGTGTCCAGCGCGAGACATATCGGCAGGCGAGCGTTGGAGTTGTCGTTCAACTCGTCAAGCCTGATCTTCAGCTCACTCATGTGTCCTACCTCCAACTTGCGCCGTATCAGGCGGGAATCGCCGAGAAAGTGGGGCGGCGATCGCGTCGAGAACTCGCTTGAGGATCGGCCGCGTCCACGGTGTCATCTCGACTCCTTTGGCCAACCAGGGTCCGACGACATCGTACGCGGCGATGAATACACGCCCCATCACATGACGCACCAGCATCGTGTCCCTGTAGCGCCGCAGCGCAACGACCGATTCGGCCATGGGATCCTGATAGACCGCTGTGGCCACGAAGCATGTCGAAGAAGGCGGCTGTGCGCGCCCGCCAGCGTGGGAACCGTGGCGTGCCGGCCGTGCGCTTCTTTCAGCGGCCCAGAGTTCCTTCTGTCTATTGGCGCACGGCCTGCACCAGTAGGGCTTGCCACTCCGCTTGAGGCTTTCGAGGTGAACGATGCTCGCCTGCGCACGGCCTTCGCACTCGGGACTGGTCCTCAACTCGCAGTCCACCTCGCGCGTGTTCTGCAGTCGGTTCATCTTCTTCATGGCAGCGCAGGCGCTGCACAAGAATCCTTTGCCCTCGGCCCTGAGCCTTTCCGCCAGGTGCTGTGAAACCTCGTGCATCGCCTTGTCGGCCGGGCAGGCATCGCAACGCATGGTGACGGTCTGGCCTTCCCGTTGCCAGGGTTTGTCCGGAAAGATGGAGTTGTCGCGCGTTCCGGCGTGCATCTCCTTGAGCGACCATTCCAGGTGCTGCACGAAGTCGTTGATGCCCACGCGCTCGCCCCGAGCAAATACGGCGGTGAAGTCCTCCTTCAGCCGCGGGTGCAGATGACTCCAGATGAACTGCCACGGCCCCACCGGTGGACGGCCATCAGCCTCACGCCCGTACGCGAAGCGCATGTTCTTGATGTTCTCCGAGACATCGCCGCCGCCCTGCGCCGAATACGGTGCCTTGCCGGGGAACAGCGTCTCGAACAGCAATGTTGCCACGGCGTAGAGCTCGTCGTCATGACTGCGCAGGAAGTCGGTGTATGCCATACCCTGCAGATTCGGTGGCGTGAACGTCTCGGTGCCGACAGCGCATGCGTAGCCTTCGACTTGGAAGCTGTCCGCGTCCACGATGGCGATGTGCTTCGGACCTTTCACCAAGATGTTCTGCGGGTTGACATCGCCCACCAGCACTCCGATGAAGTGCAGTTCGCGGATGGCCCTCAGCATGGTGATGGCCAGCTCGGTCAACTCCACGCGGCTCCATTGAGGGAAGTGCTTGGCCAAGAGCACCTTGGCGAAGACGCTGGTTCTGAGCATCTTGCCGCTGGCGGCAGGCATCAGGAAACCCACGAACTCGCCGTGCACGGTGTGCACGAGCTCGACGGGCCAGCACACGCCTTCGATGTGTACCTCACGGCTGCACATCAGCTCGAGCTTTTCGTTTCGGCCCAACGTCAGGCACTCGCGGTGGTAGACCTTGCAAACGAGGCCATCGCGGGTGGTTCGGTAGACCGTTCCCTCGCCACCGCCGGCGATCTTCTCGACCAGGACCAGCGGCCCGGACTTCGCACCGACAACAGTGTGCCCAGCTTCGGGAAGCTCGGACACCGCAAGCGGCGTCGCGTCCGGCCGATTCAATTCCGTCAGGATGCGAAAGCCCTGGCAGCGCGGCTTGCTCGGCGCGCGCGGTGTTGCCGGCTCATGTCGGTGGTGGTGGTCGGTGCCCGGCGCCACCCAGGTCTTCGGCCTGTGCTGCGGCGTGGTGTCCGGGCGGCGTGGTGGCTTCCCTTCACCGGAGGACTTGTTGAGCTTGACGGACCACGGTAGCAGCGTCTTTCCCTTCATCGGGATAAAGGTCACCAGGAACTTACGCCCGGTTCCCGGCTGCCTGCAGGCGAGCAGGAGCGTGGCCAGCTTCGTGTCCTGCGTGACGAAGCAGAGGTCGAACTCGCTTTGAAAGCGAACGGCCAGACGCACAAATACAGGGTCGGCGAATCGGGCGTTGCCGGCGGCTTCGTCCGGATCGCTTGCCAGGATCGCCAAGCCGGCCTTACGAAACTGAGCCAGTGCGCCAAGACCGGCTAGGGCGAGAGCGTGCTCCGCGTCATGGCTGTTCACGTGATGCTCAAGCTCCAGCCGAACCCGATCCGGCACCATCAGCGGATTCCTGTACTGTTCCAGCAACGGCTTCACCACATTCAGCAGGAAGCTCGCCCCCCTGTCTGAACCCGGCTGAGCCTTGTCCTCCAGCATCCAGGAGCAGGTGTCGACAAAGACTCTGCAATCGCGCAGCGCGAGATGCACGTCGTCTTCGGACGACCCCGCGCGGGACGATGGCAGCACTGGTTGGTTCGCGAGTTCAGGCGCCCAATTCCTCAGGCCATCATGGGCCACATAGGCCGCCACCACCGGCGCCGCGCGGTTGAACGCGCCACTCCTGGCATTTCGCAAGACGGCCCATGCCAGTGACGCATTCTGCGTTATTAGGCACAGGGCTTCCCGCTGCTGGTAGCCGACGAACAACTCGGTCAACAACGTTGCGGTGTCCAGGGGATCGCCGGCGATGACGTGCGGGTCATCCGCGTTCACAACGGACTGTGCATCCTGAAATGCCTTCAGCACACCAGCCCCGCGCTTGGCGGCGTCGACCGACGCCCTATGTCTGGACTTGAGGCCTGCCTGCAGTGCGTCCACGGTTCGAACCGACGTAAGAGCCTTCGCACCCGCCTGCGTCAAAGCCAGCAGCAACTGACCCGCCAGCACCTTGGACGCGTGTGGGTTTGTCAGGCTATCGGTATCGAGAACGACCTTGTGACGATCGGCGAGGACGCTGGCGTCAAGAACCAGCACGTCATCACCGTCGCGCCACGGCAGCCCGGCGTCCGGCGCCGCCCATTCGGCTTGATCACTCATGCTCCCTCATGCTCCCTGGCTCGTTGCTCGTTGCTCATTGCTCGTTGCGAGCAGCGTACGTGATACACCGTAGCTGACCCGTGATGGAACGGTCTCCCATCTGCGATGGGGTCGTCTCCTTGTCTGCGATCATCACCCGTCGGCTTGCCTGCTGGCAACTACTCGACATGATCGCTCGCCTCTAACCTCCATGAGACCCCAGCAATTCGACTGAAACTCGCTAGAGCGTACGCCGCTGGGTTCAGTTGCGGAGTGCTGCTTTCGACCTCGCGTGCGATGTCGTGGCATCGGTTGGCCACCACAAGAAACCTGTCGCCACTCCCTTCCGAGTTGAATGAACCAAGACCATCGCACCATCGTCGCCCTTGACTTCGATAGTTCAGGGCGGGCACTTCAGCTTGTTGAGCAACTCGGGGACGAGGCTATTTCCGGCCTTGACGGATGCGCCCATCGATGAATTCACCTCACCTCCATTTTCGAGCTGAGACTCCCGCCGAGCTTCTCTCAGCTCTCGGCCACCGACGGTCTCGATCTCCGATCCGACCGAGGGCCGCATCACGGCCACCGCGAGAGACCGGATTTGGCCATTTCTGACCCATCCCCCGAAAATGCAAGTGGAGGATTGGGCCATGCAGCGAGGTCAGTGGTAGTCCTCTTCGCGTTGGTGCCGGACCGCCAGCACCACGACGCTCGATGGGCTCGCGATTTCGTAGAGCGCGACGTACCCGGTGGCGCCGAACGGGATGATGAGTTCCCGCCGTGTCGGGCTCTTGCCAGCCTTGCGGAAGCTGTAGGGCGTTGCGGCCAACTGGTTCAGAGCGGCGGAGCGGACCGCCTCGATGGCGGCTTGGGCCAGGTCGAGGTCTTCAACCGTCTCGGCCCTGTCGAGCAAGAAGTCAAAGAGGCGCGCCAAGTCGTCGTCGGCCGCGACGCTGAAGCGGACGTCGAACGTCATCCGCCAATCTGCTTGCGCTTGGCGTTCAGCCTCGCTTGCAGCTTGGCCAGGACTTCATCCGCTGACACGGACACGCCGGTGCTTTGGTAGTGCTCCCAGGCGGCTTGGCCGCGCTCATGGAAGCGCATTTGCACTCGCCTGAACCCCACGGCGTTGCGCACAGAGGCTTCGACAAATTCGGAAAGGGTTTCGCCCTGGTGCAGCACGGCCTCAAGCTCGGCGCGCAGTTCCGGCTCGACACGGACTTGGGGAATGACGGCGGACTTCATGATCAGTAGTGTATTGCGTTTGCGTTACGCAATCCATACCCCTCAGATGTCGAGGGCCACCTAGGTTGCGGCCAGGTCATGTAGAGGAAAGCATGGCCGTCGAGCGACGACGTCGCTTGTGGGCTATCTTTGGTTCCGGGGCGAGTCGTGTCTCGACGAGACCCGCGAGCTTCGATCCCAGCACCTCGAACGCTCGCTTGCGGTCAGGCATCCTGTCGTTCTGAATATAGATCCTTGCGAGCTTGTCTTGGGGCGTATGGTTCTGACAGAGGTGAATCACGTCCGTCGCTACCCCAAGTTTGCTCATCAACGTCGCACCGGTTCGCCGCAGGTCATGAGGCGTCCAGTGACCGCCTGACAAGATCAACGCAGACGTGTTCTTCGCCCTGTGTTTCATCTTGCGTTCAGGATCCCGCTGGCGATCCTGGAGCTGCTTGTTGATCGTCTTCGGGCTCATGGGGCTCTTTCCATCTCGACCCGGAAACATGAACTCGGCGTGATCTTGAAGACTGAAGAGCGCTTTGAATTTTGCGACTGCGAAATCGGAGAGATGCACCAGGTGTTCCTTCTTATTTTTCGCGTTCTCTGGTGGTATCAACCACACCTTGTTCTCTAGATCCAACTCTGCCCAACGCGCCTGAATCAGTTCACCCACTCGACAAAGAGTCGCGGACATGATCCAGATCGCCAGCTGTGTGCGGGTGCTCAGGTTTGCGTTTGGCAACCGCGAGGAAAGTGCCTCGAGCTCCTCGTCCTCGAGCACCCGCGTTCGCTCGACATCATTTCCACCAGCGTCGCGTCGTTTGCTTATTCCAAGGGTGGGATCGGTAGTGACGATTTCACGCACCGCGGCGAAACGGAACATTTGACGCAAGCTCGAAAGAACCACATTCGCCGTTCTGGCGAGGCCAGCGGCTCGGATAGCGTCAAGTACGGCCATCACATCAGCTCGCCGGACGTCGGCGGCCTGAAGATCTCCGATTGTGGGAAAAGTATGCTTGGCCAGTTGCATCTTGACCAGGGCGCCCCCATCCTTCCGCCCGATTTGCCTGCCATCCTTCGCCTTCGAGGGCGCCAGCTCCACGGCTTGCCATCGATCAAACAGGTCGCGGACCGTTAGCCTTTTCCGAGCTCGGTCGACCTCGGCTTGGCGCAAGAACTCAGCGGCCTGGCGCTCGCTGTCCACCTGTTTTGCCTTCTCCAGCCTAGGATCCTTGCCGGCGTCCTTGAGTGACCAGATGCGCTCGGCTTCGCGCCTTGCGTCCTCCAGAGATTTCCTGGGGTAGGTCCCGCCGGGATCGTCCGCGAAGAGCTTGTGCCAGATGGGGCGCTCCGTAACCGGAGATACCATGCGCAGGTACCAATACGCGCCTGCATCCCGGCGGCGCAGGTAGAGACCGCCACCGTCGTGTAGCTCTTTGGTTTCGTTGCTCTCAGCGTACCGCTTGACCGCGATTGCCGTTAGCCGCCTGGTCCGTGCTGTTCTCGCCATCGCTGCCCTATGATTGACCGCTTCTGGCGACATTATGGGCGACGGAATTTTCGGGTCTTCTCAGATTCTGGAGGAGACTTGTGGAGACTTTGCAACATCACAACCCATTGAATCCACTGCTGTTTTTGCACCCAGGTTCCCGTTTTGAGCCTCACAGGGACCGGAGTTGACTCTCATGGGGTGCAAGGGGTCGCGAGTTCGAATCCCGCCACCCCGACCAAAGAAGACAAGGGTTAGCACGTGAACGCGTGCTAACCCTTTTGTCTTTGTGAGCCTCGCGAAGCTCTCTTCCGGAAGCGATAGCAAAGAAATCGGCGCGATCACGATCCCGGCGTCGCAGTGCAAGACCGGCTGACCAAAGCAACTCCCAAGCTGGAGCCCCGTTTTGCTTTCCGGCCGCGGTGCCGCGGGGTAAGGTGGAGCCCTTGTCTTGGCCTCGCATGCATGAGCACTCATTGCGCCCCTGATGTCGGCTTCGCTGCGGAGCACGATGTGCCGGTGCCGTATCTGCAGCGGATCCGCAGCTACTACCAGGCGCTCGGCTACGGCGCGCCGTACGAGTGGGCCCACTACGCCGAGGTGCCGTTCCGGCGCTTGAGCAAGCCCTTGTCGCAGTGCTGCGTTGCGCTGATCACCACCGCGGCGCCGTACAGGCCGAAGCTGGGCGATCAGGGTCCTGGCGCGCCCTACAACGCCAGAGCCAAGTTCTTTGCCGTCTATTCGAAAGACGCTGCGAAGGATCACGACATGCGCATCTCGCACGTCGCCATCGACCGCCAGCACACAACAGCCGAGGACCTCGCGAGCTACTTTCCCCTGGCCGAGTTGAGGTGCGCTGCCGAATCGGGACGCATCGCCTCGGTCGCCCAGCGCCTTCACGGCGCGCCGACGAATCGCAGCCAGCGTGCGACGCTGGACGTGGACGGGCCCGAGATCGTCGCCCGCTGCAAGGCCGACGGCGCCGATGCCGCCGTGCTGGTGGCCAACTGCCCGGTCTGCCACCAGACAGTCGGCCTGGTCGCGCGCATGCTCGAAGCCAGCGACATTGCGACGGTGGTCATGGGTTGCGCCAAGGACATCGTCGAGCACGTCGGCGTGCCGCGCCTGCTGTTTTCCGATTTCCCGCTCGGCAATGCCGCGGGGCGGCCCAACGACCGGGCGTCGCAGGCGCTCACGCTGGGTCTCGCGCTGACGCTGCTCGAAGCCGCGCCGGCTCCGCGCACCAGCGTGCAATCGCCGCTGCGCTGGAGCGACAGCCCCGACTGGAAGCTCGACTACTGCAACATCGAACGGCTCGCCCCTGAGGAAGTCCAACGTCGGCGGATCGAGTTCGATCAGGCGAAGGCGCTCGCCAAACATCTGCGCGCCGCAGGTTGATGGAAAGCCAGTAGCCGGCGCTGCTTCTGTGCATGCCAGAATGAAATCGAACCTTCCGTCAAGGCGTGACGGGCGCGCTTCTCACAGGGAAGACCATGCAAGTCAGCAAGACGTTGTGCCTGTTCGTCGCCGCCGTGGCGCTCTCGCTCGGCGCGCGGGCGCAGAACATCTCGATCGCCACCGGCGGCACGGGCGGCGTCTACTACCCGCTGGGCGGCGGCATCGCGGCGCTTCTGTCCAAGCATGTTCCGGGCATGCAGGCGACCGCCGAAGTCACCGGCGGCTCGGTCGACAACCTCAAGCTCGTCGGCAGCGGCAAGCCCTATGTCGCCTTCACGATGACCGACGCCAGCCAGGACGCCTACCGCGGCGAAGACAAGTTCAAGGGCAACAAGGTTCCGCTCAAGACCTTGATGATCCTCTACCCGAACCGCATGCACGTCGTCAGTATCGAGGGCCGCGGCGTCGCCAAGATGGCCGACCTGAAGGGCAAGCGCGTGTCCACCGGCTCGCCCGGCAGCGCGACCGAAATCATGGCGTTCCGCTTGATCGAAGCCGCGGGCCTCGACAAGGAGCATGACCTGAAACGCGAACGACTCGGGGTTGCCGAATCGGTCAACGCCATCAAGGACGGCAAGATCGACGCGTTCTTCTGGGTCGGTGGCCTGCCCACCGCCAGCGTGACCGACCTGGCCAACACACCCGGCAACAAGATCAAGCTGATCGACCATGCCGACGCCGTGGCGGCAATGAACAAGAAGTACGGCAACCTGTACATCGAGGACGTGATCCCCAAGGATGTCTATCGCGGCATGGACAGCGACAACAAGCAGGCCACGGTGATGAACATCCTGGTGGTCCATGAAAGCATGGACGACAAGACCGCCTACAACATCGTCAAGACCATCTTCGAGCGCCGCGACGACCTGATCGCGGTGCACAAGGAAGCGGCCAACATCAGGCTCGAGAACCAGAAGTCCAGAGCCACGCCGATTCCGTTCCATCCGGGCGCGGCGAGATACTTCGCCGAAAAGGGCGTCAAGCTCGACTGATGCCGCCCGACCTCGTCAGCCCGCAGGCACTCCACAAGGCCGACGAATTCATCGAGGCCGAAGAAGGCGCGGCCAACAAGCTCGCGGGCTGGCGCGCCAGCTTCGTGATCGCGGTCGCGTTCGCGATGTCGGCGTTTCACCTCTACACCGCCTATGCCATCGTGCCCACGCAAACCCTGCGCCCGGTTCACGTCGGCTTCGTGCTGTTCCTGTGCTTCCTGGTGTTCCCGCTCGCCCCGCGCTTTCGCCATCGAATCATGTGGTGGGACTGGCTCGCCGCGGCACTGTCGGTCGCGGTGGCCGTGTACCTGATCCAGGGCGGCGACGACATCACCGACCGCAACACATCGCCCAACCCGCTGGACATCGCCTTCGGGGTCATGCTCATCGCGCTCGTGCTCGAAGGCATGCGGCGCACCAGCGGCTGGATCATGCCGGCCATCGCCGGCGCCTTCATCCTGTATGCGCTGTTCGGCCCCTACCTGCCGGCGCCCTGGACGCACAAGGGCTACGAGCTCGCTCGCCTGGTCGGAGTGATGTACATGACGCTCGAGGGCATCTACGGCGTGGCGGTCGACGTCTCGGCGTCGCTGATCATTCTGTTCACGATCTTCGGCGCGTTCCTGCAGCACTCCGGCGCCGGCAAGTTCTACATCGACTTCTCGTTCTCCGCGATGGGCGGCAAGCCTACCGGCGCGGGGCGCACCGTGGTGCTGGCTTCGTTCCTGCTCGGCGGGCCGTCCGGCTCGGGCGTGGCCACCACCGTCACGCTGGGGGCGGTGGCGTACCCGATGCTGGCCAAGGTCGGGTACGACAAGAACGCGGCGGGCGGCCTGCTGGCGGCGGGTGGACTGGGCGCCATCATCTCGCCGCCGGTGCTCGGGGCGGCGGCATTCCTGATCGCGGAGTTTCTGAAGATCTCGTACCTCGACGTGCTGCTGATGGCGGTGATCCCGACCCTTCTGTACTACCTCGCCCTGTTCCTGATGGTGGAAATCGACGCCCGCAAATACGGCATGGGCAACACCCGCTTCGACCGGGTCGACTCGGTCTGGAACCTGACGAAGAGGTACTGGTTCCACTTCCTCTCGCTGGTGTCCATCGTGTTCTTCATGATGTGGGGCTTTTCGCCGGTGCTGTCGGTCTTCTGGGCTACGGTGGTGTCGTTTTTCACCAGCTTTCTGCGACGCGACACCGCCTTGATCTCGTATGACCTGTTCGCCGGCAAAGGGTCGTTCGCGCGGAACCTGCTCCAGGCGCCGTTCGTCAAGGCGATGGAAGGCGGCTCGATCGGCATGCTCAACGTGGCGGCCACTTGCGCGGGGGCGGGCATCATCGTGGGCGTCGTCACGCTGACCGGCCTGGGCCTCAAGTTCAGCACCATCGTGATCGACTACGCCGGCGGCTCGCTGCTGCTGACGGCGCTGTTCACATCGCTGGTCGTATGGATCGTCGGGCTGGCGGTTCCCGTCACCGCGTCGTACATCATCTGCGCGGTGATCGCGGCGCCGGCGCTGATCAAGCTCGGCGTGCCCGACTTCGCGGCGCACATGTTCATCTTCTACTACGCCGTGTTGTCCGAGGTGTCGCCGCCCACCGCCTTGTCGCCGTTTGCAGCGGCAGCCATCACGGGGGGAGACCCGTACAAGACCACGATGCAGTGTTGGAAGTACACCGTGCCCGCCTTCCTGGTGCCTTTCATGTTCGTGTTGGACCCTGCCGGCCAGGGGCTGCTGCTGATGGGCTCGACCAAGGCACTGGCCGACGCCAACTGGTGGTCGATCGCGCAGGTGACGCTCACCGCCGCGGCCGGCATCGCCGCACTGGCGGGCGGCTTTCAAGGCTGGGCCTTGAAGCGCACCACCTGGCTCGAGCGCGCGATGCTGATCGGTGCCGGCTTCGCGCTCGTGTACCCGAGCGTTGTCGCCGACATGATCGGCTTCGGCCTGTTGCTCGCAGCGCTGGCCCTGCAATTCTTCCGCACCGAGGCGATCGGCTGAGCCCTTAGAAGACTAGCGCCTGTGCGTGCAAGCCCCTTACTTCGGGGCGCTCGCCGGTGCCGATGCGGGTGCGGCCAACGGGGCCATCACCGGCGCCGAGGCGAGCGCAGCGGCCGGTGCCGATGCCACCAGCGCCGGCGGTGTCGCATGCGAGCTGGCGCCGCCGGTCGCGGCGCCGATCGGCAGCAGCGGCACGATCAGCAGCGCCACGATGTTGATGATCTTGATCAGCGGGTTGACCGCCGGGCCGGCCGTGTCCTTGTACGGGTCGCCGACCGTGTCGCCGGTGACGGCAGCCTTGTGCGCTTCCGAGCCCTTGCCGCCGTGGTGGCCGTCCTCGATGTACTTCTTCGCGTTGTCCCAGGCGCCGCCGCCGGTGCACATCGAGATCGCGACGAACAGGCCGGTCACGATGGTGCCCATCAGCAGGCCGCCCAACGCGGCCGGGCCGAGCAGCAGGCCGACCAGGATCGGCACGACCACCGGCAACAGGCTCGGGATGATCATTTCCTTGATCGCCGCCGAGGTCAGCATGTCGACCGCACGCCCGTATTCGGGCTTGCCGGTGCCTTCCATGATGCCCTTGATGTCGCGGAACTGGCGCCGCACTTCCTCGACCACCGCGCCGGCCGCGCGGCCCACGGCTTCCATCGCCATCGCGCCGAACAGGTAGGGGATCAGGCCGCCGATGAACAGGCCGACGATGACACGCGGCTCCGACAGGTCGAAGCTGATGTGCATGCCGCGCCCGACCAGCGCGTGGGTGTAGTCGGCGAACAGCACCAGCGCAGCCAGGCCCGCCGAGCCGATCGCATAGCCCTTGGTGACGGCCTTGGTCGTGTTGCCGACCGCGTCGAGCGGGTCGGTGATGTCGCGCACGCTGTCGGGCAGGCCGGCCATCTCGGCGATGCCGCCGGCGTTGTCGGTGATCGGCCCGTAGGCGTCGAGCGCGACGATGATGCCGGCCATGCTCAGCATCGAGGTTGCGGCGATCGCGATGCCGTACAGGTCGGCGAGCTGGTACGAGACCAGGATCGCGATGCAGACGAAGATCACCGGCCAGGCGGTCGAGCGCATCGAGACACCGAGGCCAGCGATGATGTTGGTGCCGTGCCCGGTGGTCGAGGCTTGCGCCACATGCTGCACCGGCGCGTAGTCGGTGCCGGTGTAGTACTCGGTGATCCAGACCATCGCGGCGGTCAGCACCAGGCCGACGATGCAGGCGCCGAACAGGCGCAGCTGGCTGCCCGTTTCGTAGATCGAGTTGTCGGGGATGGTGTACTTGGTGATGAAGTAGAAGCCGACCAGCGAGATCACGCCGGCGACGATCAGGCCCTTGTAGAGCGCGGGCATCACGTTTTTCATGCCGGGCGAGGCCTTCACCGCGCCGCAGCCGATGATCGACGCGATGATCGAGAAGCCGCCGAGCAACAGCGGGTAGACCACCGCTTCCATCGGCGCCTTGACCACCACCAGCGCGCCGAGCGCCATCGTCGCGATCAGCGTGACGGCGTAGGTTTCGAACAGGTCGGCCGCCATGCCGGCGCAGTCGCCGACGTTGTCGCCGACGTTGTCGGCGATCACCGCCGGGTTGCGCGGATCGTCTTCGGGGATGCCAGCTTCGACCTTGCCGACCAGGTCGGCGCCGACGTCGGCGCCCTTGGTGAAGATGCCGCCGCCGAGTCGCGCGAAGATCGAGATCAGCGAGGCGCCGAAGGCGAAGCCGAGCAGCGGCTTGAGAGTCTTCGAGAGCTCATTGACCGGCGTCAGGTTGCCGTTGCCGGTGATGAACAGGAAGAAGATCGTCACGCCCAGCAGGCCCAGGCCGACCACCAGCATGCCGGTGATCGCACCGCCCTTGAAGGCGACGTTCAGCGCCGGGCCGATGCCTTGCGTGGCCGCTTGTGCGGTGCGAACGTTGGCCTTGACCGACACGTTCATGCCGATGAAGCCGCAGGCGCCCGACAGCAGCGCGCCGAGCACGAAGCCGATCGCGGTCGTGCCGTCGAGGAAGGTGCCGATCAGGATCGCCAGCACCACGCCGACGATCGCGATGGTGCGGTACTGCCGCGCCAGGTACGCGGCGGCGCCTTGCTGGATCGCGCTCGCGATCTCTTGCATGCGCGGATTGCCCGCGTTCTGCGAGAGGATCCAGCTTCGCTGCACGAAGCCGTAGACGACGGCGGCCAAGCCGCAGGCGAGCGCGATGTACAGCGCCAGGGTTGTTGAAATCAACGGGATCTCCTCAATTGCCGGGATCGGGGTTTTAGGACTGACTGCACGCCTCGCAGGGCCGGTGGCCTGAGGAGGGGCGGACCAGCGCCGGATGCTACAGGCAAGCGCGACACCCGGGCCCTGCGCCGAGCATGGTGTTTTCCACGGGTGACATGCGCCGCGTTTCAAGCAAGCCACGTCAGGCGGCGGCAAGCCCCGAAGTTAAAATTCGGGTTTTCCCGAAAACTCCGAGACCACCATGAGCCTGCACAACGTGACCCCCGGCGCCCGTGCCCCCGACGAGTTCAACGTGATCATCGAGATCCCGATGAACGCCGACCCGATCAAGTACGAGGTCGACAAGGAAAGCGGTGCGATGTTCGTCGACCGGTTCATGACGACTGCGATGCACTACCCGTGCAACTATGGTTACGTGCCGCAGACGCTGGCCGACGACGGCGACCCGGTCGACGTGCTGGTCATCACGCCGTTTGCGCTGACGCCCGGTGTCGTCGTCACCTGCCGGCCGATCGGCGTGCTGCAGATGGACGACGAGGCGGGCGGCGACGCCAAGTTGCTCGCGGTTCCGATCGACAAGATCCTGCCGATCTACACCCACTGGCAAAAGCCCGAGGACATGAACCAGATGCGGCTGAAGGCGATCCAGCATTTCTTCGAGCACTACAAGGACCTGGAGCCGGGCAAGTGGGTGAAGGTCAAGGGCTGGGAAGGCCCGGATGCGGCCAAGGCCGAGATCACGGTCGGCATCGCCGCTTACGCCAAGTCGAAGGCCGCCTGAAGCAAGGCCCGGGGCGGCTCAACCCGCCGCGCCCTTGAACACCTTGCGTTCGTTCAGCTCGTCGATGTAGCTCTCGATCCCTGCGCCTTCGCGCTGCAGGAACTCGGCCACGGCCTGCGCGAACTGCGGATGCGCGAGCCAGTGCGCCGACCAGGTCTGCACCGGCATCAAACCGCGCGACATCTTGTGCTCGCCCTGGGCGCCGCCTTCGAAGCGGCGCATGCCGTTGGCGATGCACCAGGCGAGCGGCTGGTAGTAGCAAGCCTCGAAGTGCAGACAGGGCACGTACTCGGTCGCGCCCCAGTAGCGGCCGAAGGCCGAGCCGCGCGCCATGTCGATGCCGATCAGCGATGCGGCCACGCGCTTGCCGTCTTTCCAGGCGACGAAGAGCAGCCAGTTCTCGGCCATCGTGGCCGCCATGCGGGCGAAGAAGTCGCGCGTCAGGTAGGGCGTGGAGTGGTGGGCGCGGTAGGTGAGGGTGTAGCAGCGGTAGAAGAAGTCCCAGTCGGCGTGTGTGATCTCCAGGCCCTGGTGTGCCGTGAAGACGATGCCGGCTTCGATGACGCGGCGCCGCTCCTGCTGGATCTTCTTGCGCTTGTCGCGCTGCAGTCCGACCAGGAAGTCGGCGAAGTCCGCATAGGGCGAGGTCTCGCGGTTGGTCCAGTGGAACTGCACGGTACTGCGCAACATCCAGCCCGCGCGTGTGGCGGCTTCGCGGTCGGTGTCGTCGATGAACAGCAGGTGGGCCGATGACAGCTTGGCGTCACGCACGATCTGCGCCATCGCGCTCAGCAGCACGACGCGCGAGTCGATGTCGAGCGCGAGCAGGCGCGGGCCGGGGACCGGCGTGAATGGAACCGCGTTCAGCAGCTTCGGGTAGTAAGCCAGGCCGTGGCGCTGGTACGCGTCGGCCCAGGCCCAGTCGAACACGTACTCGCCGTAGGAGTGGTCCTTCAGGTACAGCGGGCAGGCCGCGACCAGCGCGTCGCCGCGCTCGACGGCGAGGAACTGCGGCAGCCAGCCGCTTTCGGCCGTCGCGCTGCCCGATTCGTGCAGCGCCACCAGGTACTCCTGGCGCATGAACGGCATCGCGCTCGGCTGCGCATCGAGCAGCGCGTTCCAGCGTGTGGCGTCGAGCGCGCCGGGGTCGTCGAGCACCCGAATGACATAATCGTCCGAGCCCTTTTTCTCACGCATATGGCATCAGATTCCACGGTCAAGGTCGCACTCGCGCAGATCAACGCCACGGTGGGCGATCTGGCCGGCAACGCACGCCGGATCGTCGACTGTGCACGCCGCGCTCATGCCCAAGGCGCGCGCGTCGTGCTGACGCCCGAGCTGAGCCTGTGCGGCTACCCGCCCGAGGACTTGTTGCTGCGGCCGGCCTTCATGCAGGCCTGTGCGCAGGCCCTGGCCGACTGCGCCGCGGCGCTGGCGGACCTGGCGGGCTTGTTCGTGGTGGTCGGGCATCCGCATCAGTTCGGCGATCGAGGCGATGTTAGGTCCAAGTCGATGGCCGTGCAGCAGCGCTACAACGCGGCCTCGGTGCTGACAGGGGGTCGCATCGCGGCGACCTACTGCAAGCGCGAGCTGCCCAACTACCAGGTGTTCGACGAGCGGCGCTATTTCGCGTCGGGCCGCGATGCCGGGCAGGGTGCCGTGGTGTTCGACGTGGACGGGCTCAAGTTCGGCATCAACGTCTGCGAAGACGCCTGGTTCGACGAGCCGGGCTACGCCGCCCAGGCGGCCGGGGCGCAAGTGCTGTGCGTGTTGAACGCGTCGCCGTTCCACCTCGGCAAGCTCGGCGAACGCGAAGAGCAGATGGCGCGGCGCGCCCGCGTGCTTGAGATGCCGGTGCTGTACTCGCACCTCGCCGGGGGGCAGGACGAGGTCGTGTTCGACGGTGCATCGTTCGCCGTCGATGCGCGCGGGCAGGTGGCGGCACGCGCACCGATGTTCGAAGAGGCGTTGACGCTGCTCGAGGTGTCGGCCGCCGGCGTGCGCGGCCCGATCACTGCGGTGCCCGAGATCGAGGCCCAGGCCTGGGCTGCGCTTGTCACCGGCGTGCGCGACTACATAGGCAAGAACGGCTTTCCCGGCGTCATCATCGGCCTGAGCGGCGGCATCGATTCGGCGCTGGTGCTGGCGGTGGCGGTCGACGCGCTCGGCGCCGATCGGGTCCGCACGGTGATGATGCCCTCGCCCTACACGGCGGATATCTCATGGATCGACGCGCGCGACATGGCGCAGCGCCTCGGCGTGCGTTACGACGAAATCTCGATCGCGCCGATGTTCGACGCGTTCAAGGCGAGCCTCGCGAAAGAGTTCGCCGGCCTGGCCGAAGATGCGACCGAAGAGAACATCCAGGCGCGCATCCGCGGCACGCTGCTGATGGCGCTGTCGAACAAACACGGCAGCATCGTGCTGACCACCGGCAACAAGAGCGAGATGGCGACCGGCTACTGCACGCTGTACGGCGACATGGCCGGCGGCTTCGCGGTCATCAAGGACGTGGCCAAGACGCTGGTCTACCGCCTCGCGAACTGGAAGAACCGCCAGCCCAACGGCGGCAAGGGCGAGATCATTCCCAGCCGCATCATCACGCGGCCACCGTCGGCCGAGCTGCGCCCCGACCAGAAGGACCAGGACAGCCTGCCCGAATACGACGTGCTCGACGCGATCCTGCAGCGCTACATGGAAGACGACCAGGGCATCGACGAGATCATCGCGGCCGGCTTCGACCCCGCCGTGGTCGAGCGCGTGACTCGCCTCATCAAGATCAACGAGTACAAGCGGCGCCAGGCGCCGGTGGGCATCCGCATCACGCACCGCGCCTTTGGGCGCGACTGGCGCTATCCGATCACGTCCAAGTTCCGCGCTTAAACTATCCGCAACATTCCCTTTCCAGGAGCCTCGCCCATGAAGCAGATCACTGCGATCGTCAAGCCGTTCAAGCTCGAAGAAGTGCGCGAGGCCCTGGCCGAAGTCGGCGCGACCGGGCTCACGGTCACCGAAGTCAAGGGCTTCGGGCGCCAGAAGGGCCACACCGAGCTGTACCGCGGCGCCGAGTACGTGGTCGACTTCCTGCCCAAGGTGAAGATCGAAGTGGTGGTGAAAGACGCCGACGTCGACCGCGCGATCGACGGCATCGTCAAGGCGGCCAAGACCGGCAAGATCGGCGACGGCAAGATCTTCGTCACCGCAGTCGACCAGGTGGTGCGGATCCGCACCGGCGAGACCGACGAAAACGCGGTCTAGATGCGTCGGTAGTCGTCGGGCTGCGTTGACAGCGCGGCGGCCTCGGCCAGGCGAGCGAGCAGGCGCGTCGGGTCCGAATCGACCGCGAGCAGATCGCGCTGCGCTGGCGCGACGAAGCCGCGTCGCACCACCTGCGCGATGAAGCCGAGCAGCGCGTCGTAGTAGCCGTCGACGTTCAGCAGGCCGAGCGGCTTGTCGTGGTAGCCGAGCTGGCGCCAGGTCCAGGCCTCGAACAGCTCCTCGAAGGTGCCGATGCCGCCCGGCAGTGCGACGAACGCGTCGGCACGCTCTGCCATCAGGAGCTTGCGTTGATGCATGGTCTGCACGACATGCAGCTCGGTCAGGCCCGGGTGCCCGAGCTCGCGCTCCATCAGCGATGCCGGGATCACGCCGACCACCGGCGCGCCGGCGTAGAGTGCTGCGTCTGCCACCTCACCCATCAGGCCCGCGCGCCCGCCGCCGTAGACGAGTTGCCAGCCGAGCGTGCCGATCAGCGTGCCGACCTCGCGTGCGGCGTCGGCATAGGCCGCCTCGCTGCCCGAACGCGAGCCGCAGTACACACACAGCGACAGGCGCTGGCTCATGCGACGAAGCGAAACCAGGCAGCGGCGAGCCACACACTGCCGCAAAACATCAGCGACAGGAACACCGCTGCGCTCGCCAGGTCCTTGGCGCGCTTGGACAGCTCGTGCAGCTCGAACGACACTCGGTCGATTGCCGCCTCGATGCCGGAGTTCAGCAGCTCAACGATCAGGACCAGCGCCACCGAGCCTGCCAGCAGCGCCACTTCGACCCAGCTGCGGCCGAGCCAGAACGCGGCCGGAATCAGGACGATTGCGAGCCAGGCCTCTTGACGGAATGCGCTTTCGCTGCGGTACGCGGTTTTCAGTCCGGCCAGCGAGTAGCCGGTGGCGCGCACCACGCGGTCCAAGCCGGTGCGGCCCTTGAATGGATTTGTCATCGGCCGATATTGTGCCCGCAGTGCCGCGGGCGGAGCGCTTTAGCGTGGCGGGTCGACGGCGATCAGGCGCGTGCCGCTGAGCAGGTCGTGCAGGAACTGCCGGCTCGGGTGCAGCCAGGCCAGCATCGACCACACTACGACGCCCGCGAACAGGGCGCCGAAGATGACGCCGGTGTCCGGCGTTGCCCACAGCCAGACGGCAAGCAGCGCCGGCACGAACCACAGCCAGCTCAGCACGTAGCGCAGGAATGCGCGCGGCTGGGTGAGCGGCCGGCCGGCCGGGTCGACCAGGCGGATTCGCCACGCCTTCATCGCCACCGTCTGCCCGCCGTGGGTCCAGAACCAGACGAAATAGATGCCGAGGATGACAAACAGGAAGACCTGCAGGCCGTGCCGGTTGTTCAGCGCATGGCGCTGCTGGCTGAGGCTGGAAAAAAGGTAGCCGGCGATCATCAGCACGCCGAACAGCAGCACGCCCTCGTAGACGAAACAGGCCAGACGCCGCCGCAGGCTGGGCGCGCGCAGATCCGTCGCGGCGTTCACGGCCGCTGCGGTACGCCGGACGCTGCGGCCGAGCGCGTGGCCGCGCCCTGCGGGCCGCGTTGCGGCAGCAGGGTGGTCTTATCGACGAAGGCCGGCGTGGCCGCGATCTTCGGCAGCCCTGTCTGCTGGTGCGCCGGCGGCGCCGGCACCTTGGAAATCAGCGTCGTCGTCGCGCCTGGACTGGCTCGCACGACAGTCGGGCCGACCGGGCTGCGGGGCGCGGCAAAGGCGGGATTCGGCACGATGTTCGACTTGGCCTGGGCGGCACCCTTGTCGGCGCGCTCGGGCCGCATCGCGCCAGGGACCGGCTTGGCGGCGCTCGATGCGGCGGGCGGCACGGCGCGGGCGGCGAGTTGGCGCTTCTGCTCGGCCGGCAGCGCCTGATAGGCCTCCCACTGGGCCTGGCGATTGTCCGGGGCGACCTGCTTGGCTTCCTGGAAGCCCAGCCGAACCTTGCCGCGCTGCTGCGGCGACAGCGCCGCCCACTCGGTCATGCGGGCCTGGATGCGGTCACGCTCGGGCGCTGCCATGCCGGGCATGCGACTAGCGATCTGCATCCACTTGAGCTTGCGGTCGGCGTCGATGCCGGCCCAGTCGCGCTCCAGGGGCTTGAGCGCGACACGCTGGTCGGCGCTCAATTGCGACCAGGGCAGGCCCGCCTCGGCGACCTTCGGGGCCGCGGCCGGAACGGGGCTCGACTGCGACCAGCTTGCCAGCGACACCAGCCCGAGCAATGCAGACAGGGAGCTCACAAGAAGCCCCCGGTTCAGGCGGGAGAGCGGGGTGGCACGCAGCCGCATCGCAGCCGCGTCAGTCGCGCGGGGCTTTGAGGAATTCGACGAAGCCCGGGTCGCTGTAGGCGGCAGGCGGCAGGTCGTCGGCGAGCAAGGCGGTATCGATCTCGGCCGCGGCGTTGATCTGCGCCTTGACGTGCACATGCTCAATCAGCAGGAAGCCGCCGACCAGCGCGATCACCGGCAGCACCGAAGCCAGCTTGAACCAACGGTTGGAGCCGGGACCGCCGAGCGACAGCGTGGCGGCCGGGCCTCCCCCGATGACCTGCACGCCGGTGGCGGCCTGGGCTTGTGTCTTGCGGGCCAGGCGGGCGCGCTCGAGCGCTTGTTCGCGGCCGGCGCGCAGACGCTCGGTCACGTCGTGCGGAAGTTCACGCGTCGCTTCGTTCAGGCGCGCCGCAACCCGCAGCGCGAAGCGCGACTGCAGGGCTTCGAGCCCAGTGGCGGTGAAAGTGGTTTTCTGGTTCGTCATAGCCCAATTCCCTTAGCCTTGAGAGCTTTTGCCAAGGCGTGCACCGCGCGTGAGCAGTGTGTCTTGACGCTTCCCTCGGAACAGCCCATCGCGGCGGCCGTTTCGGCAACATCCAGTTCTTCCCAGTAACGCAGCAGGAAGGCCTCACGTTGACGAGCCGGCAGCTGTTGCACTTGCGCCTCGATGGCTAGCAGGATCTGCGCCCGCGACACCGAATCGGCCGCGCTTTCCGAGGCCGTAGACCCGTCGAGCGCCTCCAAAGTTTCCAGGATGTCGAAATCGCCGTCTTCCCCGGCGGGCTCGAAATCCGAGAAGTTTTTCATCAAAGCGCCGCGCACCTTCTGGCGCCGGAACCAGTCCATCGTCGCGTTGGACAAGATGCGCTGGAAGATGAGCGGCAATTCGGCCGGCGGGCGGTCGCCGTACTTCTCGGCGAGGCGGATCATCGCGTCCTGGACGATGTCCAGCGCGGCTTCATCGTCCCGAACGGCGTACAGCGCGCGTTTGAAGGCTCGCTTTTCGACGTTTTTGAGAAAGTCGGAGAGTTCTTTTTCGGATGCCAAGGAGAGGGGCCTCAGGCTGGGCCTGGAAAGACGGGCGCGATTATCTCATCGCCCCGCTTTGGGACGGATTGCGCAGCACTGACGCACCCTTGCGCGCCAAACCAATGCCATAATGCTGCTTTGCACAACAGTATTTGGTCACTGACCGGCCGTCCCACCCGGGCGCTGTGTCTCTGATCGCGCAGGCACCACACCCGCTTCACAAGAGCGCGGAGAGGTGCACCGATGGTTTTTCGTTAGAGAAAATCGCAAAGGTTCAAGATGGACATGTCTGCCGCGGAAGTCAAGCGTGCCGCTTCGGCACAACCGCACCCCTCCCAATCCGCTGAGCCGAACGGCTCGGAAATCCTGGTCCGCTGTCTTCAGGCCGAAGGCGTCAAATACCTCTGGGGCTACCCCGGCGGCGCGGTCCTCTACATCTACGACGCCCTGTACAAGCAGGACACGATCGAGCATGTGCTGGTACGCCATGAACAGGCGGCCGTTCACGCCGCCGACGGGTATGCGCGTGCCACCGGCGACGTCGGCGTCGCGCTGGTCACCTCCGGGCCGGGCGTCACGAATGCCGTCACCGGCATCGCGACCGCCTACATGGACTCGATCCCGATGGTCATCATCACGGGTCAGGTTCCCACGCCGGCGATCGGCCTCGACGCGTTCCAGGAATGCGACACCGTCGGCATCACGCGCCCGATCGTCAAGCACAACTTCCTCGTGAAAGACGTGCGAGACCTCGCGCTGACGCTGAAGAAGGCGTTCCACATTGCCCGCACCGGCCGGCCCGGGCCGGTCGTCGTCGACATCCCGAAAGATGTGTCGATGAAGACGGCGCCGTTCCACTACCCGGCGACGGTCGAGATGCGCTCGTACAACCCGGTGCGCAAGGGCCACGGCGGGCAGATCCGCAAGGCCGTTCAGCTCCTGCTGAGCGCCCGGCGCCCCTACATCTACACCGGCGGCGGCGTGATCCTGGGCAATGCCTCGGCCGAGCTGCGCGAGCTCGTCAACCTGCTCGGCTACCCCTGCACCAACACGCTGATGGGGCTGGGCGCCATTGCGTCGAGCGACCCCAAATTCCTCGGCATGCTGGGCATGCACGGCACCTACGAAGCCAACATGGCGATGCAGAACTGCGACGTCCTGCTGGCGGTGGGCGCGCGTTTCGACGACCGCGTGATCGGCAACCCGAAACACTTCGCCTCGGTCGAGCGCAAGATCATCCACATCGACATCGACCCGTCGTCGATCTCGAAGCGCGTCAAGGTCGACATCCCGATCGTCGGCGACGTGAAGGATGTTCTGCAGGAGCTGATCTCCCAGGTCAAGGAAGCGCACGCCAAGCCCGACGTGCAGGTGCTGTCGGCCTGGTGGGGCCAGATCAACGAGTGGCGCAAGCGCGAGTGCCTGCGCTACAAGAACAGCACCGAGGTCATCAAGCCGCAGTACGTGGTCGAAAAGCTCTGGGAGCTGACCAAGGACCGCGACACCTACATCACCTCCGATGTCGGCCAGCACCAGATGTGGGCCGCGCAGTACTACCGCTTCGAAGACCCGCGCCGCTGGATCAACTCGGGCGGCCTCGGCACGATGGGCGTCGGCCTGCCGTACGCGATGGGCATCAAGCTCGCCAAGCCCGACAGCGATGTTTTCTGCGTCACCGGCGAAGGCTCGATCCAGATGTGCATCCAGGAGCTGTCGACCTGCCTGCAGTACAAGACCGCGGTCAAGGTGGTGTCGCTGAACAACCGTTACCTCGGCATGGTGCGGCAGTGGCAGCAGCTCGACTACGGCGGCCGCTACTCGCACAGCTACATGGACGCGCTGCCCGACTTCGTCAAGCTCGCCGAGGCCTACGGCCACGTCGGGCTGCTGATCGAAAAGCCGCAGGATGTCGAGCCCGCACTGCGCGAAGCCATCCGACTCAAGGACCGCACCGTGTTTCTCGACTTTCGCACCGACCCGACCGAAAACGTCTGGCCGATGGTGCAGGCCGGAAAGGGCATCTCGGAGATGCTGCTGGGGTCCGAAGACCTGTGACGCGCTGAACGCCGGCAAGGGCAGGGGCGTTACCGCGCCCCCTCCATGCGCCGGCGGAATGCGTCGAACGACTTCGGCGAATTGACTTCAATCGACATCGGACAGCGTGGCCAAAGGCCGTCGGTTACCGCCGCCGGCACGAAGAGCGCGCTTCAACGACACATGAAACACATCATCGCTTTGCTGCTCGAAAACGAGCCCGGTGCGCTGTCGCGCGTGGTGGCCCTGTTCTCCGCCCGCGGCTACAACATCGAAAGCCTGACCGTCGCGCCGACCGAGGACGCCTCGCTGTCGCGCATGACCATCGTGACGACCGGCTCCGACGACGTCATCGAGCAGATCACCAAGCACCTGAACCGGCTGATCGAAGTGGTCAAGGTGGTCGACCTGACCGAAGGCTCGTTCACCGAACGCGAGCTGATGCTGATCAAGGTTCGCGCGGTCGGCAAGGAGCGCGAGGAGATGAAGCGCATGGCCGACATCTTCCGCGGCCGCATCATCGACGTGACCGAAAAGAGCTACACCATCGAATTGACCGGCGACACGGGCAAACTCGACGCTTTCCTCGAAGCGATCGACCGTGCCGCCATTCTTGAAACCGTGCGCACCGGCACCAGCGGGATCGGTCGCGGCGAGCGCATCCTGCGCGTTTGACATCGACCCGCGAATCTGCAAATCGAAGGAGAAAGTTATGAAGGTTTATTACGACAAGGACGCCGACCTGAGCCTGGTGAAGGGCAAGAACGTCACGATCATCGGCTACGGTTCGCAAGGCCATGCGCACGCGCAGAACCTGAACGACAGCGGCGTCAAGGTGACGGTCGGCCTGCGCAAGAACGGCCCGTCGTGGGCCAAGGCCGAGAACGCGGGCCTGAAGGTCGCCGAAGTCGCGGACGCGGTGAAGTCGGCCGACGTGGTCATGATCCTGTTGCCCGACGAACAGATCGCCCAGGTCTACAAGAACGACGTCGAGCCGAACATCAAGCAAGGTGCGTCGCTCGCCTTCGCGCACGGCTTCAACGTGCACTATGGCCAGGTCGTGCCGCGTGCCGACCTCGACGTCTGGATGGTCGCGCCGAAAGCCCCCGGCCACACGGTGCGCTCGACCTACACCCAGGGCGGCGGCGTGCCGCACCTGATCGCCGTCTATGCCGACAAGACCGGCAAGGCGCGCGATCTCGCGCTGAGCTACGCGGTCGCCAACGGCGGCGGCAAGGCCGGCATCATCGAGACCAACTTCCGCGAAGAAACCGAGACCGACCTGTTCGGCGAGCAGGCCGTGTTGTGCGGCGGCGCCGTCGAGCTGATCAAGGCCGGTTTCGAGACGCTGACCGAAGCCGGCTACGCGCCCGAGATGGCCTATTTCGAGTGCCTGCACGAGCTCAAGCTGATCGTCGACCTGATTTATGAAGGCGGCATCGCCAACATGAACTACTCGATCTCGAACAATGCCGAATACGGCGAGTACGTGACCGGGCCGAAGATCGTCACCGACGCGACCAAGCAGGCGATGCGCCAGGCGCTGAAGGACATCCAGACCGGCGAGTACGCGAAGAACTTCATCCTCGAAAACCGCGCCGGCGCGCCGACGCTGCAATCGCGCCGCCGCCTGACGGCCGAGCACCCGATCGAGAAGGTCGGCGAGCAGCTGCGCGCGATGATGCCGTGGATCAAGAAGAACCGCCTCGTCGACCAATCCAAGAACTAAGGCCCCCCAGTCGCTGCGCTCCTGCCCCCGAGGGGCGCCGCCCGGCTAGGGGCGGCCCGTCGCCGGACGGGATCACGACCTAAAATCGAGAGTTCACAACAGGCAGACACCATGGGCCGCACGCTGTACGACAAGCTCTGGGACGAACATGTGGTCCACACCGAGGACGACGGCACGGCGGTGCTCTACATCGACCGCCACCTGGTCCATGAGGTGACGAGCCCGCAGGCCTTCGAGGGGTTGGACCTGGCACATCGCAAGGTCTGGCGCATCTCGGCCAACCTGGCGGTGAGCGACCACAACGTTCCGACCACTGACCGCTCGCACGGCATCGCCGACCCGGTGTCGCGCCTGCAGGTCGATACGCTCGACGCGAACTGCGACCGCTTCGGCATCACGCAGTTCAAGATGAACGACAAGCGTCAGGGCATCGTCCACGTGATCGGGCCGGAGCAGGGCGCCACGCTGCCGGGCATGACCGTCGTTTGCGGCGACTCGCACACCTCGACGCATGGCGCGTTCGGTGCGCTGGCGCACGGCATCGGCACCAGCGAGGTCGAGCATGTGCTGGCGACCCAGACGCTCTTGGCGCGCAAGGCGAAGAACATGCTGGTGCGGGTCGACGGCCAGCCCGCGCGCGGGGTTGGCGCGAAGGACATCGTTCTCGCCATCATCGGCAAGATCGGGACCGCAGGCGGCACCGGCTACACGATCGAGTTCGCCGGCACTGCCATCCGTGCGCTCAGCATGGAAGGCCGCATGACGGTGTGCAACATGGCGATCGAGGCGGGCGCCCGCGCTGGCCTGATCGCGGTCGACGAGACGACGATCAACTACGTTCGCGGCCGGCCCTACACCCCCAAGGGCGTCGAGCTCGAGCACGCGATCGGCTACTGGCGCACGCTGCTTTCGGACGCCGACTCGCACTGGGACGCGGTGGTCGAGCTCGACGCGGCCACGGTCCTCCCGCAGGTCACCTGGGGCACCTCGCCCGAGATGGTGCTGTCGATCGAAGACCGTGTGCCCGATCCCGAGCGCGAGCGCGACCCGAACAAGCGCAACGCGATCGAACGTGCGCTGACCTACATGGCGCTTGAGCCGAACAAGCTGATCTCCGACATCGTCATCGACAAGGTGTTCATCGGCTCGTGCACCAACTCGCGCATCGAAGACATGCGCGAGGCCGCGGCGGTGGTGCGCCGGCTTGGCGGCAAGGTGGCCAAGAACATCAAGCTCGCGATGGTCGTTCCGGGCTCGGGCCTCGTGAAGGAACAGGCCGAGCGCGAAGGCCTCGACAAGGTCTTCATCGCGGCCGGCTTCGAGTGGCGCGAGCCGGGCTGCTCGATGTGCCTGGCGATGAATGCCGACCGGCTCGAGCCGGGCGAGCGTTGTGCCTCCACCTCGAACCGCAATTTCGAAGGCCGCCAGGGCGCCGGCGGCCGCACCCACCTGGTCAGCCCGTCGATGGCCGCGGCGGCGGCGATCGAAGGCCATTTCGTCGATGTGCGCCGCATCGCTTGAGCACCTTGCCTGCAACGTTGGAAAGAAGGAGACCCCGATGAAGACCGTGCTGCTGATCGTCGCTTCCATGTTCACGCTCACCGCCTGCAACACGATGCACGGCCTGGGTCAGGACGTGCAGAAAGTGGGTCAGAAGATCGAGGACAAGGCCGAGAAGAAGAAGTAGCCAGCCATGCAAGCGTTTCGCATTCACAAGGGACTGGTCGCGCCGCTCGACCGCGAGAACGTCGACACCGACGCGATCATCCCCAAGCAGTTCCTGAAGTCGATCAAGAAGTCAGGGTTCGGTGTGAACCTGTTCGACGAATGGCGCTACCTCGACCCGGGCTTTCCGGGCCAGGACCCGGCGAGCCGCAAGCCCAACCCCGACTTCGTGCTGAACCAGCCGCGCTACAAGGGCGCTTCGGTGCTGCTGGCGCGCAAGAACTTCGGCTGCGGCTCGTCGCGCGAACATGCGCCGTGGGCGCTCGACCAGTACGGCTTTCGTGCCTTGATCGCGCCGAGCTACGCCGACATCTTCTTCAACAACTGCTTCAAGAATGGCCTGCTGCCCATCGTGCTGCCCGAGCATGAAGTGGCGAAGCTGTTCGACGAGGTCGCGGCCTTCGTCGGCTACGAACTGATGGTCGATCTGGAGCGCCAGGTGGTCGTGAAGCCCGACGGGGTCGAGCTCGCCTTCGACGCGCAGGCGTTCCGCAAGTTCTGCCTTCTCAACGGCTTCGACGACATCGGCCTGACCTTGCGCCACGCCGACAAGATCCGCGCTTTCGAAGGCGAACGGCTGCTGCAGAAACCCTGGCTCGCCCACAACATCTAGGCAGAACGCTCATGGGCTACAACCGCCTTTACGATTTCCTGTCGCGCCGCTGGTGGGTGACCTTCGTGTTGCTGGGCGTCAGCTTCGTGATGTTCGGCCTGGTGTCCCTGAATCTGCTGCACACCTTGAGCGCCAACCTCGAGTTCTTGAGTATGAACGGGCTGGACGCGGTGCGCGAAGGCGGGCTTCGTCAGCTTGTGGAGCTGATCGTCTACGGCTACGTGGCTGCGTTTTTCTATCTGGTCTTCAAGTTGTGCGAGAAGGTGCTCGTCGAGCGCATGAGCCTCTCCAAGTCCAAGGGAGGCGATACGTGAAGATTGCGATCCTGCCGGGTGACGGCATCGGCACCGAGATCGTCGCCGAGGCCGTGAAGGTTCTGAAGGCGCTCGACCTGGCGTTCGAAACCGAACAGGCACTGGTCGGTGGCGCGGCCTACGAAGCGCACGGCCATCCGCTGCCCGACGCGACGCTGCAGCTTGCGAAGGACGCCGACGCGGTGCTGTTCGGCGCCGTCGGCGACTGGAAGTACGACAAGCTCGAACGTGCGCTGCGTCCCGAGCAGGCAATCCTTGGCTTGCGCAAGCACCTGCAGCTGTTCGCCAACCTGCGCCCGGCGATCTGCTATGAGCAGCTCACCCATGCGTCGAGCCTGAAGCCGGAGCTGGTGGCGGGCCTGGACATTCTGATCATCCGCGAGCTCACCGGCGACATCTACTTCGGCCAGCCGCGCGGGCGCCGCGTGTCGCCCGACGGTGCCTTTGCCGGCGCCCCCGAAGCCTTCGACACGATGCGCTACTCGCGCCCCGAGATCGAGCGCATCGCCCACGTTGCGTTCCAGGCCGCACGCAAGCGCAGCAAGCGCGTGACGAGCGTCGACAAGGCCAACGTGCTCGAGACCTTTCAGTTCTGGAAGGACATCGTGACCGAGGTGCACGCGCAGTATCCCGACATCGAGCTCGACCACATGTACGTCGACAACGCGGCAATGCAGCTCGTCAGGGCGCCGAAGAAGTTCGACGTGCTCGTCACCGGCAACATGTTCGGCGACATCCTGTCCGACGAGGCGGCGATGCTGACCGGCTCGATCGGCATGTTGCCCTCGGCATCGTTGGATGCCAACAACAAGGGCCTGTACGAACCCAGCCATGGCAGCGCACCGGACATCGCCGGTAAGGGAGTTGCAAACCCACTGGCTACAATCCTGTCTGCTGCCATGATGCTTCGATATTCACTTTCGCAACCCCAGGCTGCCGACCGGATCGAGTCGGCGGTCGAGCATGTACTCGCCTCGGGGCTGCGCACTGCAGACATCTGGTCCGAAGGCACGACCCGCGTCGGCACCCGCGAGATGGGTGACGCCGTGGTTGCTGCCATCACCAAAACCATTACCAAGAGCTAGCAAGCTCCGGAACGTCTCGCCCCTACCTCTCCGGCGATTCGTGCCGGAGAAGTGGAGAGGTTTGTGGCAACGTCTGGAAGGGCAATGAGATGAGACTCGTAGGATTGGTGGGCTGGCGCGGCATGGTCGGCTCGGTGCTGATGGACCGCATGCAGCAAGAGGGCGACTTCGCCCTGATCGAACCGGTGTTCTTCAGCACCAGCAACTCGGGCGGCAAGGCGCCGGCGTTCGCGAAGAACGAAAGCACCTTGAAGGACGCGTACGACATCGACGCGTTGAAGCGCTGCGACATCGTCATCACCGCGCAAGGCGGCGACTACACGAGCGAGGTCTACCCCAAGCTGCGCGCCGCCGGCTGGACCGGCCACTGGATCGACGCAGCCTCGACGCTGCGCATGAAGGACGACGCGATCATCGTGCTCGACCCGGTCAACCTGCCGGTCATCAAGAACGCTCTCGCCAAGGGCGGGCGCAACTGGATCGGCGGCAACTGCACCGTGAGCTGCATGCTGATGGGCGTTGGCGCGCTGTACAAGGCTGGCCTGGTCGAGTGGATGAGCACGCAGACCTACCAGGCCGCGTCGGGCGGCGGCGCGCAGCACATGCGCGAGCTGCTGACGCAGTTCGGCACGCTCAACGCCGAAGTGAAAGACCTGCTCGCCGACCCGAAGAGCGCGATCCTCGAGATCGACCGCAAGCTCCTGGCCAGGCAGCGTTCGCTCAGCGAGGCCGAGACCGCCAACTTCGGCGCGCCGCTGGCCGGTAGCCTGATCCCGTGGATCGACAAGGACCTGGGGGTCGGTAAGGAGCCGGGCGAGCCCGGCTGGGGCGTCAGCCGTGAAGAGTGGAAGGGCCAGGCCGAGACCAACAAGATCCTCGGCCAGGGCGAAGGCTTCGGAACGCCCGCCGTGCCGGTCGACGGTTTCTGCGTGCGGGTCGGCGCGATGCGCTGCCACAGCCAGGCGCTGACCTTCAAGCTGAAGAAGAGCGTTCCGCTGGCCGACCTCGAAGCGATGATCGCAGCCGACAATGCATGGGTGAAGGTGGTGCCGAACAACCGTGAGGCCACAATCGCCGATCTGACGCCGGTGGCTGTTACCGGGACGCTGACGATTCCGGTCGGCCGCTTGCGCAAGATGGCGATGGGCCCCGAGTATCTCGGCGCCTTCACGATCGGAGACCAGTTGTTGTGGGGCGCCGCAGAACCGCTGCGCCGCATGTTGCGCATCCTGCTGGAGGCATGATTCAGGCGATTCGGGCTGCGAAAGTTGCCCGCTTGCCACAGCTTGTGCAGTATTGGGTCGGGTGACAGCTGTAGCCCAATGTCAGTAATTGCATTAGCTTGTCACCCTATCTGCTTGATGTTATTGTGATTTCTGGTATTTCGCCGCTGATGCTCTGAACCGCTCAACGACGATGGAAGTGGGCAGTCGCGGGCTGCTCGCATGACGTGTTGGGAGACGCCTTGAAACGAAACTCGCTGTACACCGGGCGATTCGCCTTGACCGGAGTGGCTGCGGCCGCGCTGTGGTTGACCATCCCCGATGCCTCGGCACTCGGTCTGGGGCGCTTGGCGGTGCAGTCCGCGCTCGGCGAAACGCTGCGCGCCGAAATCGACGTCACCAGCCTGACGCCCGAAGAGGCGGCGAACCTGCGGGTGCGTGTTGCGCCGCCCGAGTCCTACCGTTCGGCCGGGGTCGACTACAACCCGGTGCTGACCGGCACCACCGCGACGCTCGAGAAGCGCGCCGACGGCCGCACCTACCTCAAGATCACCAGTGACCGCGCGGTACAAGAGCCGTTTGTCGACGTCATCCTCGAGCTGAACTGGTCGACCGGGCGGCTGGTGCGCGAATACACGCTGCTGCTCGATCCGCCGACCTCGCGCAGTCAGGCCGCCGCGCCTCCTCAAGCCCCGGCGGCAGCGCCGGTGATCACGCAAGCGCCTCCGGCAGCGGCGCCGGCGCCGCGCGCCGCCGCCGCTCCGGCCCCTGCACCCACGGTGCCGCGCGCCGAACGCAGGCCGCCTGTAGCGGCCCCCGCGCCGATGGCCGCAGGACCCGTCGAGCCGGCTGCCAAACCGGCACCGAGCGGCGATGAATACCGCGTCCGCAACGGCGACACGCTGTCGCGCATCGCAGCCAAGACACAACGCCAGGGCGTGTCGCTCGACCAGATGCTGGTGTCGCTGTTCCGCGGCAACCCACAGGCCTTCGTCGAGAACAACATGAACCGGCTGCGTTCGGGCGTGGTCCTGAACGTGCCCAGCGCCGAAGCGGCCAAGGCGGCGACGCCGGCCGAAGCGCGCGAGGTGATCCAGGCGCAGAGCGCCGACTTCGGCGCTTACCGCCAGCGCCTCGCCGGCATCGTGCCGGCCGCCAAGCCGGAAGGCCCGGCGCGCCAGGCCGGCGGCAAGGTGCAGGCTACCGTCGAAGACCGCAAGACAGCCGCCGCACCGACCCCTGACAAGCTGACCCTGAGCAAGGGCACGGCCAAGGCATCGGCGCCGGAAGACAAGCTGTCCAAGGAACGCGAAGCCAAGGCCGCAGCCGCACGGGTGGCCGAGCTGTCGAAGAACGTCGAGGACCTGAAGAAGGCGGCAGCCGCGTCGGCGAGCGCGAAGGCGACGCCTGGCGTGGCGGTGCCGGCACCGAAGCCAACCGTGGTCGCTGCAGCG
>Ga0209515_10001633_pt1 | contig 36917 bp, 37 predicted proteins | sample Subgroupgradi54m_FD_187454 | JGI IMG/M metagenome (GOLD analysis project Ga0209515, IMG submission 187454) | Subsurface groundwater microbial communities from S. Glens Falls, New York, USA - GMW60B uncontaminated upgradient, 5.4 m (SPAdes)... ... | reverse complement strand
GGACGGCCCGCTGAGCGTCGGTGTCTAATCCCGGTAGAAACGCGCGCAGGGCCTCCGGCAGTCGCGTCAGCCGGCTTTGCATGAGGCTGGCGCTAATGATCGCCGACAAGCCCAGCCGCTGGGCGACCTCCAAGGTGCTCAGGACCTCGCCGTTCACCGGTTGGTTCTTGAACGCGAACGCCTCGGGCATCGCGAGGTTGTACGGCAACTGGATGACGCGGAAATGGTGCGACGCGCCGCCGACGCGCCTGGCGATCTCCACGAGGTCTTGGAGCTTGAGAAAGCTGCCGTCGCGGGGGTTGGCGCGGTAGCCGTTCCAGGTGGCGGTGCCGTACCACCGGATGAGGCCCTCCTGCACCGTGCGTTCCAACAAGCGGAAGGCCGCGTCGAGGCGCGCGAGCACGGCGTCTCGTGGCACGGCGTCGAGTTGCTGCTCCGGATTGTGCAGGTAGTAGACGTCAAGCGTGGACACGCCGAGGTTGCGCAGGCTGTCCGACAGCTGCTGTTCCAGATAGGACGGGCTGAGGCAGTGGCAACCCGCCACCAACTCGTCGTAGTGGACACGGCCGGTGTTCAGGAACGTGTCCGCGAAGTATCGACCGGGATTGTCGGGCACCGCTCCGTCAAACGGCAGATAGCCTCCTTTGGTGCAGAGGACGACCTCGTCCCGAGCGATCGCCCCGCTGTCGAACACGCGGGCCAGCGTCCGGCCGATGGTGCGCTCGCTGCGTTGGCAGCGGTAGTTGATCGCCGTGTCCAACACGTTGCATCCCCGGGCTAGCGCCGTTTCGATCGCCTGGGCATACGCCTGATCGGTGGCGTCGTCCGGGTCGCCAAGGTAGGTGCCCAGCCCGATCGAGGACACCCAGAGCTCCGCAAGGCGCCTGAAATGATCCGGGTGGCACGCGGCGTGGCGCTGCCGATACCGGTCCGTCCCCGCTTCCGTCGCGTAGCCGCTAATCGCCATGTCGCCCTAGCATACGCTACCCGGCCGTGCGGAAGCAAGCGCTTGTCCCGTCCCAATTGGCCGGGCGCTTCGGTATCCAGAACAGCCCTTCGAAGTCATGAGACGGTTCGATGATGCCTCAGCATGACAAGGCAGCCAATTTGGGGGTGATGGTCAAGTTTGCCGGGTCCTGCCCCTGCGCCATCCCATCCGTCCTCGCCGCGCCGCACTCTCGGCGTCGTCGGCTGCGGGCGGATGGGAGCCCTGGCTCCGGTCACCCCTCAAACTTGACCACTACCAATTTGGGACGGGGCTTGTCTGTCTGGGCTCTCTGCGTTACAATACAGCACCATGCCAAAAGCCTTCATCATGATCGATGTCATCCCGGGCCACGAGGCCAAGGTGCACCAGGCCGTCAGCAAGCTGGCCGGTGTGAAGATGGCCTATCAAGTGACCGGAGAGCATGACATCATCGCGTTCGTGGATGCCGAGCCCTACGAGGAGTTTGCGGTGATCTTGTCGAGCATCCGGGGGCTCGAGGGCATCCGGGACACCGATTCGCATCTGGTCTTGTAACACGATCACACCACAGAGGTCACGGAACTTCCACGGAGTCACAGAGAAAAAATAACAACAATTCTGTGTCTCTGTGATGCATGAAATTTCTGTGTTTCTGTGTGACGGGGCTTGACGAAGCCGCGGTCGATTGGCTATCATGCAAGCACGCATCGGCTGAGCCACCACGTAAGGAGGGCGTCGTATGTCGTATGTGATTATGGAGAAGTGCTTGGGCGAGCGGTACGCCGTCTGTGCCACAGTCTGCCCGGTTGAGTGCATCCATCCCATCGACCACAAGGGCGAAGCGTTCATGATCATCGACCCTGAGGTCTGCATCAACTGCGGGCTCTGTTTGCCGGAGTGCCCCGTGGGCGCGGTTGTCGCCTCCGAATCGGAAGATCCGGCCTACGCGCAGATCAACAAGGACCTGACTCCCCAGGCGAAAAACAACCCGCCCGCTCCTGAACGGCCCAAGAACGACCCGCCCAAGAAACCGGGCAATAAACTCGTCAATTAATAAGTAAGCAGTAAGCAGAACGCAGTAAACAGGAAGAGCAAGAAGAAAGCTCGGAGATATTGCTCCGAGCTTTTTACTTACTGCTTTCTGCCTACTGCCTTCTGCTTACTGAATGAGTGTCTTGACCATATAGGTGTCATCGAGGTGATACCCGAGCCGCCGGTAGTACTCGCGGACGCCGACGCCGGCAATCACCGCCATCCGGGGCATGCCGAATTCCTCCGCGGCAATGCGCTCCGCGGCTTCCACCAGCTGCTTGCCGAAGCCCCGGTGCTGGACGGCGTGCTCGGTGCGGTCATGCAGCGGCAGATGCCGCCCGTAGGTGTGCAGCTCTCGAATGAGCGCGGCGCCCTCCAGCACCGACCACCAGTGCGGGCCAGCCTGGGGAATCCGCAGCCGCAGGAAGGCCGCGAGCTTCTCCGTGGCGGGATCCTCATAGCTAAGGAAGAGCTCCGTGCCGCCGGCGGCGTCATAGTCGCGCCGGACCAAGACGTAGTGTCCATCCGACTGCTCGCGGACTTCCCGGCACCGCAGGCAGCGGCACCGCAGCCCCTCCTCGCGCATCCGCTGTTGCACGGCTTGGCGCAGGTTGATGAACTTGCAGCCTGCCTGAATCGAGCTGGAGGGGATGTCGCGGATGACGCGCTCGATCCGGACGTACGGCGGCACCAGGCGCTTGAGCTGAATGAGCAGCTGCAGGAGCGTCTCGTCATCATACGGATGATAGCGGCCCTCCCGCCACCACTGGGACAGCTCCGCCGTCTCGATGACGACGCAGGGGTAGATCTTGAGCGCGTCGGGCCGGTAGGCCGGATCCTCAAAGAGCGCGCGGAACGTGGCCACGTCATCCTCCGGCGTGGCGCCGGGCAGGTTCGGCATGAGGTGGTAGGCGACCTTGAAGCCGGCGTCGCGGAGCAGGCGAGTGGCCTGGCGGATTTCGGCGGTCGTGTGGTCGCGGACGATGAGCTCGAGGATGCGGTCGTCGAGGCTCTGCACCCCCAGCTCGACCCGGGTCACGCCGAGTTCGCGCAGCCGGCGGAGCTCCGCTGGATCAATGTAATCCGGACGCGTTTCAATGGTCAGCCCGATCATCCGGTGCGCGGCGGTTTCGTTGACCCGTTGCGCCTCTTGCAAGGTGCAAGGTTCAAGGTGCAAGGTACCAGTGCGTTGGTGAACGGTCTGCGTATGTTCCTGGTTTCCCGTTCCTTGAGCCTTGAACCTTGAGCCTTGAACCTGAAACGCATTCGCGGCCTCGACACAACGCTGGATGAACCAGCGCTGGTAGCGATCCGGGTAGAACGACCACGTGCCGCCTTTGATGATGAGTTCGATCTTGTCGGTCGGATGCCCGGTTTCCTCCAGGGCGCGGAGCCGGCTGGAGACTTGGCGATACGGGTCGTAGCCATTGCGCAGCGCGCGCATCACCGCCGGTTCGTTGGTCAAGTAGCTCTTCGGGGCGCGGGCCTCAGTTGGGCAGTAGACGCACCGGCCTGGGCAGGCGTAGGGCTCGGTGATGACGGTGACCGTCGCGATGCCGGACTGGGAGCGGATGCCGTTCAGCATGAGAATCCGCTCGACGCGCGCATCCCGTTGGCGCACGCCCTCGGCGAGCTCCTGCCGGTAGCGGCTCAACAGCGCGTCGTTGCGGATGAGCGGCGCCTTGGTCTGTGCAGCGATCCGAGTCTTCAGCGTCCGTAAGTGGGCACGGTCGTACGGGAGTGTCTCCGCAATCTGCTCAAGGAGAAGTCCGATGGCGTCCATCTGGGTGACACGGCCGTAGGTGGCCGCGTGTCCATTCATGATAGGTCAACGTACAAGCCGTTGCAAGGTCGGCGCCTCCTTCCTATAATAAAGCTATCATGACGGAGCCAATTGAGATCACGCATGATCAGGCAGGCGGCCGATTTTGCGTCAAGCTGCAGGGCTATGAGGCGTGCCTGATGTACCGCCGGCAGGGTCAGGAACTGGACCTCTATCATACCTATGTGCCGGAGGTCTTCCGCGGGCGCGGCATCGCGGAGCAATTGTGCAAGGCAGGCTTTGAATATGCGAAGGCGAACCAGCTCACCGTGATCCCCTCGTGTTCGTACATCTCCGGCGCATATCTCAAGCGTCATCCCGAGTACAAGCCCCTCGTGAAGCGCAGTCGCACCTCGAACCCGCTCGTCTCCGGGTGATTGAGACCAGAGACATGAGACCAGAGACCAGAGACCGAACCTCTCAATTTTCTCTCAGTGCTTTTCGTCTCCTGTCTCCGGTCTCCTGTCTCCTGTCTGTTCTCTGAAGATGGCGATTCTCAAAGTGGCTCGGTTGGGCAATCCGGTGATCCGCAAGGCGACGGAGGCGATTCCGAAAGAGGCCATCCGCTCGCCAGAGATCCAGCGGCTGATCGCCGACATGCGGGAGACGATGCACGAGTACGACGGCGTGGGGATTGCCGCCACCCAGGTGCATGTCTCCAAGCAGCTGGCCATCCTCGAAGTCACCCGCGAGATGCGCAGCGGCAAGCCCATTCCATTTACGGTGCTGATCAACCCCCGCATCATCGCCGCGTCAAAGACCCTGCAGGAGGATTGGGAAGGTTGCCTCAGCGTCAACGACCTGCGGGGCAAAGTCCCCCGGGCCGACTGGGTGGATGTGGAAACGTTCAATCAGAAAGGCGAACGCGTGAAGTTCCACGCGGAGGGGTTTTTCGCCCGGGTGGTCCAGCATGAATGCGATCACCTCGCCGGCAAAGTCTTCCTCGACCGAATGCCGACCCTAACCACCCTCACTCACCTGCAGGAGTTCGCCCGCTTCGCGCACGAGTAATTTTCGCCACCGGCGAAAATTAGTCCGCAGTCCATAGTCCGTAGACCGTAGTCCATAGTCAAAGATTTTCTATGCTATGGACTATCGACTAATGACTATGGACTAGCCGTGGGCTGAAGAAACGGTGGTTGGACCACGGTTGCCATGAGGGTGTGGGTTGCCCCCACGATTTCCACCTGCGTGCCCACGGCATAGAATGGCCGCTGCACATAGCCCAGCGCGATCGGGGCATTCAGCGTCGGTGACACGCAGGCGCTGGTGATTATACCGACGCGGCGGCCGTCTGTCCTGATGGGATCGTCCCGCTTGGGCACCGTGTCTCCGTCGCACCGCAGGCCCACGAGCCTGCGGCTCACCGACCCCTGCGACTCAAGCCGCGCGATCACCTCTTGGCCCACATAACAGCCCTTGGTGGAGCTGGCGGCCTGGGCTTCCAGGCCCGTTTCAGGCAGGAGGTTGGTCTCATCCATGTCGAGGCCATACCAGGGGATCCCCGCTTCGATTCGGAGCGTGTTGAGCGCCTCCCATCCGACGGGAAGCAGCCCATGCGAGCCTCCCCGCTGCAGGAGCGCTTCCCAGAGGGACGCCGCATGCTCAGCGAGGACGACGAAGAGGAAACCGGGCTCGCCGGTCAGGCTCCACACCAGCATCCGCACCTCAAGCGCCGCGAGCGTCAGCCGACGGTGCTCAAGCGACTGGCGGGGGAGCGGCGTCTGGGTGAGCTCCTGCAGGAACGAAACACTCGTCGGTCCCTGCACCGCCAGCACGGCATAACGGTCGCTGCGGTCCTGGACGTGGACGTCTTCCGTGATGCGGTAGTGGTCCAGCGTCTGCCCGACGACTTCCACGCGGGCGCGGTCGGTCAGCAGCCAGCACGCGGCGTCATCCGCCAGGACCAGCAGGTCGGCCAACAGCTTGGCCGTCGGGCTGACGAGCGCTGCGTGGCAGCCGGATCCCGGGCGGAGCGCCTTCACGTCGTTGGTCAGCAGGTTGTGGAGGAACGCCACACGGTCGGCACCCATGACTTCGATGACGCCGGTGGTGGACCAGTCGAGCAGGCCGACAGCAGTCCGGACGGCTCGGTATTCCCGTGCCGGATCGCTGAAGCGGGCGGGCACGAGCACGTCGCGCCACGGTTCAAGCGCCGCGCCGGCCTGCCGGTGCAGAGGATTCAGCAACAGCTCGTGCATGAACTTACTCTAGCACGGGTGCATTGAAGTAGGAAGTCGGAAGTCGGACGTCTGAATCGGATGTTCGTCCATCAACATTGCGCTACAATAGAGGGGATGCCACCAGAGCCGATCCGGGTCCTGTTCGTCTGCATGGAGAACGCCTGCCGCAGTCAAATCGCCGAGGCGTTTGCCCGTCACTACGGTGGTCCGCGTCTCGAAGCCTACAGCGCCGGCTCGCGTCCCCGAGGCTCGGTGGATGCGACCGCCATCGCGGTGATGCATGAGAAGGGCCTTGACCTGAGCGCACAGACCTCGAAAGGGCTGGCAGCCCTCCCGCCTCAGGTGTGGGATGCCCTTGTGACGATGGGCTGCGGCGAGGCCTGTCCTCATCTACCTGCGCAGCGGCGCATGGACTGGACGATTTCGGATCCTGCCGGACAGCCTCTCGCGGTCTACCGCCACGTGCGGGAGGCGATCGACCAGGCGGTGCAGCGTCTGGTCAATGAGTTGACCGCCCACGCCGTTCGCCGTTGACGGCACTGGAACTTTCCAGTAGGATAGCAACTTCACCACGTGAGCAATCCATTTTCTCACGGGGTTCACCGACGAACCAGGAGGCCGCCATGACCGTCGCAACCACGCCAGCCCGAACCGTCGAGCGTCCCGGGGTGGTGACGTTTAAGGGCAATCCGTTGACCCTCATGGGTCCCGAGATCAAGCCAGGCGATCGCGCCCCAGAGTTTCAGGTCGTGGGGCAGGATTTGGCTTCCGTCACGCGCTCCGATGCCAACGGCAAGATCCTGTTGATCAGTGTCGTGCCATCGCTTGATACGCCGGTCTGCGACGCCCAGACCCGTCGCTTCAACGAGGAAGCGGCCAAGCTCCCCGTGGGAGTGGAGATCTGGACGATCAGCATGGACCTGCCCTTTGCGCAGAAGCGCTGGTGCGGGGCCGCCGGCATTGACCGGATCAAAGTCCTCTCCGATCATAAGGACGCGAGTTTTGGCACGGCCTTCGGCGCGCTCATCAAAGAGCTGCGGCTGCTGGCCCGCGCGATCTTTGTGGTGGATCGCGATGGCACCGTCCGGCACGTCGAGTACGTGCGCGAGGTGACGACCCATCCGAACTACGACGCGGCTCTGGCGGCCGTCCGGAAGGTTGCTTGAGCGAGCGGTGTCGGCGGGTCGCGACGCCGCAGGGAGACGCCATGCTGTGGTGTCGGATGATCGGGATCGCCGTGCGGTTGGCATGGCCCTACCTGCTGACGCCGTGGCGGTCGCCCCTCCTCCGCTGGCGGCTGGAAACCTTTGGGATTATTGACGAGCAGGGCCGGCCCCTGACGGCCACCGACGTGACGCCGCAGCGGTTTCTGCAATTTCTGTGGTCACAGCCACGCACCATCCTGCGGTTTCTCCGCTGGGCCGCTTCGTTGTAAGGCCGCCCCGACGGGGCGTCCGCCACGCGGCGGGCACGGAAGCCGCTGGGACTCCAAACCGATGAGCAACAAGACATCCCGCACACAGGAACTGCCCCCCGCTGAGCTGTTGGAGCATGCGCGCCGGCTGGAGGAGCGCAACGCCGAGCTGAAGCGCACCAACGAAGAGCTCCGGCATGCCGACCAAGTGCGCTCCGATTTGGTGTCGATGGTCAGCCATGAGCTGCGCACGCCGCTGGCCACGATCAAGGAGTTCACCTCGATCCTGGCGGACGGCCTGGCCGGCCAGACCACCCCCGACCAGCAGGAATACCTGCGAATCATCCAGGGCAATGTGGAGCGGATGATCCGCTTGATTGATGACCTGCTGGACAGCGCTAAGATGGAGGCCGGCCGCGTGCTCCTGAACAAGCGGCTGATGGAGGCCCGTCCGCTCATTGAACAGGTGCTGCAATCGATGGAGCCGCTCACCAGTGAGAAGCGCCTCCGCATTGACCTGCGGATTCCTGAGGGCCCCTTCGGCATCTACGCCGACCCCGACAAAATCCTGCAGGTCCTCACGAACCTGGTCAGCAACGCCGTCCGCTTCACGCCCGAGGGAGGGCAAATCACGGTGGGCATCCAGGAGTTGGACAACGAGCTCCAGTTTCTCATCGAGGATACGGGCATCGGCATCGAGCCGGAGAACCTCCCCAAGCTGTTCCAGAAATTCCAGCAGTTCCGGGCGTCAGTGGGCGGGGCGTTCAAAGGCACCGGATTGGGTCTGGCGATCAGCAAGCGGCTGGTGGAACTTCACGGCGGGCGCATTTGGGCGGAAAGCCGGGTGGGGGCGGGGAGCCGCTTCTTTTTCACGCTGCCGAAATACCATGTTGAAGAGATCTTTCACGCGGCCCTGAAGACTGGCGTGGAGCAGGCCAAGCAGCGGCAGAGCCACTTCTCGCTCATCATGCTGGCCGTCAGGGAGTTCAACGAGCTGAAGGCCCGGTACGACCTGGAGGGAGTGGCTCAGCTCCTCAAGGCGGTGGAACGGATCGTGCAAGAGACGATCCGGCGGCGCAGCGGCGACGTCATCGTCCGGTGGCAGCACGGCGATATGATTGTGATCTTGGCCGAGGTCGACAAAGAGGGGTGCCAGGCCATCGGAGAGCGCCTCAAGCGCGTCGTGGAGCAGCAAGCCTTCCGCGTCCGGCAGGCCGAGGAGCGGGTGCATGTCGAGATCCGCTCGGTGACGTATCCGGAGGACAGCCTCAACGAGGAGGAGTTCCTGCGGCTGGCGGAGCGGTGCTTGGAGGCGGTGAGCCGTCCGAAGCTGCACATCCTCGTCGTGGACGATGAACAGAAGATCCGGCAATTCATGAAGGAGACGCTGGAGCTGCGGGACTTCGCCGTCCACACGGCGGCCAGCGGCCCTGAAGCCCTTGAGCAGCTCAAACAGCGGCGTGTGGACCTGATCCTCCTGGACCTGGTCATGCCGGTGATGGACGGCTACCAGGTGTACCATCTACTGAAGGAAAACCCCAAGACCAGAGACATCCCCGTCATGATTGTGACGGCTAAGGGAGAGCGGACCGACCGGTTGCTGGGCATGGACAGCCCGACCTACAACTACTTGACCAAGCCCTTTGAGCTCGCGGAGCTCTTGGGGAAGATTCAGGCGCTCTTGCAGCGTCCTCCGGGAACATGACACCACAGAGATACAGCGGACGAGAGACGAAAGACGCCAGACGAAGGACGAGCGCGTCCCTCGTCCGAGCGAAGCAGTCGTCCGTCGTCCATCTTACCGCTGTGGTTCTGTGGCACTTCTGTGTTATCTGTGGTGTAACAGGGAGGCTTTTGACATGAGCAACGGCAAGAAGATTTTATTGGTGGATGACGAACAGCAGTTGGCCCTTGCCGTGAAGATCCGCCTCCAATCCAAGGGCTATCAGGTCGTGACCGCGTCGGACGGCCGCCAGGCTCTGGAGCTGATCGCCACGGAAAAGCCGGACCTGGTGATTCTCGATGTGGTCATGCCGGTGATGGACGGCTATTTCTGTCTGCGGGAGATGAACCAGCGGTTCGGCCGCGGCAAGTTCCCCGTCGTGATCCTGACCGCCCGCGACCGCATGAAAGAGCTCTTTGACCTGGAGGGCATTGAAGACTACGTCGTGAAACCCTTCGATCACGACGATTTGCTGGTGCGGATCGACCGGGTGTTCAAGCGCCGGGCGGGCATCAAGGTGTCCGGCATGTCCTCCGAATAACCATGCGCTACCGACGGCTGCCCTCCACGGACCTGATGCTCTCCGAAGTCGGCTTCGGCGTCTGGACGGTCTCGACCACCTGGTGGGGCATCCAGGATGAAGCCGTGGGCGTGCGCCTGCTCCAACAGGCCGCTGACCTGGGGATCACGTTCTTCGACACGGCGGACACCTATGGCAACGGGTTGGGCGAGACCATCTTGGCTAAGGCGTTGGGCGCCCGGCGTTCGCAGTTGGTCATCGGCACCAAGGTCGGCTATGATTTCTACCACAGCAAAGCCGAAGGACGTCGCGGCCACGAAGAGCTGCCCCACGACTGGCGCCCTGAGTATGTGCGTTTCGCCCTCGAGGAGAGCCTCACGCGCCTCCAGACCACCTACGTGGACTTGTATCAGCTGCACAATCCCCGGTTGGAGGCCATCCAGCGGGATGATCTCTTCGCGGAGTTGGAGCGCCTGAAGACCCAGGGGAAAATCCGCGCTTACGGCGTCGCTCTGGGGCCGGCCATCGCCGAGCGGCAGATTGAGGAAGGGAAAGCGGCGATGGAATCCCGGCACGTCCAAGCGGTGCAGATCATCTACAATCTGCTGGAGCAGATGCTCGGCGAACCGCTGTTTCCGGTGGCGCGCAACGCCTCTGCCGGCATCCTGGTCCGCGTGCCCCATGCGTCGGGCCTGTTGGACGGCACCGTGACCGAGCAGACCGTCTTCACGCAGGAGGACCACCGCTACCACCGCGTCTCAAGCCAGGACCGCAAGACCGACTGGCAGGTCAACGGCCTCAAGAAGGTGCGGCAGCTGGCGTTCTTGACGGACGGCGCCACGCGAACGCTCGGGCAAGCCGCCCTCCAGTTTATCTTGTCGGAGCCATCGGTGGCGTCGGTCCTGCCCAATCTCTACAACGAGTCGCTCCTGCGGGAATTTGCGGCGGCCCCAGAGGTTCCACCGCTGTCCCCGACGGAGCTGGCGCGCCTCGGCCAATTGTTCGCCGAGAACTTCGGGTTGAACCTGGCGGCCGCCGGCTGACGGACCCCCATGCCCACGACGACCTCGGCGACCTTCGATACGATTGACCGGGCGCTGTTGACCGAAGTGCAGGCGCGGTTTCCCGTCGAGCATCGGCCGTTTGCGGCGCTCGGGCACACGCTGGGCATTCCGGAGACGGAGTGTCTGGAGCGCGTCGGACGCTTGAAGACCTCGAAGATCATCCGGCAGTTGTCGGCGATTTTTGACACGCGAACCCTCGGCTACCAAAGCACCCTGGCGGCGATGAAAGTGGATCCCCTCCGCGTGGACGAGGCCGCCGACGTCATCAACCAGCATCCCGGCGTGAGCCACAACTACAAGCGCAACGATCCCTTCAACATCTGGTTCACGGTGGCGGTTCCGCCCACCGACTCGCTGGAGAAGACCGTCAACATCTTTCACACCCTGGCGAAGGCCGAGGAGACCATCATGCTTCCCACCCTCCACCTGTACAAGATCGGCGTCAAGCTCGACCTCACCGGCAAGGAATCGCTGCTGGAAAGCGACGAGGAGATCTACAACGAGCAGCGCCGCTTTGCGCCCAAGCCGGCGCTCTCGGCGCGCGACATCGCCTTCATCCGCATCACCCAGGAAGACCTGCCCCAGTTGGAGATGCCCTTCGCGGTGTGGGCCGACCAGGCCGGCGTGCCCGAAGAGGAGCTGTTTCGCTGGGCCCACCACATGCAGCAGGTGGGCTACATGCGGCGGTTCGCCGCCATCCTCCACCACCGCAACGCCGGCTTTCTGGCCAATGCGATGGTGGTCTGGCGCGTGCCGGAGGAACAGGTGGATAGGTGCGGCGAGCAGATGGCCCAGTTCCGCCAGGTGAGCCACTGCTACCGGCGGCCCGTCTATCCTCATTGGCCGTATCCGTTGTTTACGATGATCCACGCCCCCACCTACTCGGCCTGTATGGAGGTTGTCAGCCAGATTGAGGATCGGGCCGGCCAGTTTCCCCACAAGAACTTGTTCAGCACCATGGAATACAAGAAGACGCGCGTCAAGTATTTCACGCCGGAATTGGATGAGTGGTGGCAGCGGGTCGGCAGCCGCGTTTAGTAGTACTAATTTAGTCATCTATAAGCACTTATTTGTGATTTTTTCTTTACAAAAAAGATAAAGTATAGTATCCTACCGACTTGACTCCCATGGAAAATCACGCTGAACTGATCAAACAGCGCTACGGCAATCCCTTCGATGTCTTGAAGGCGGTTGAGCGGGCGGCCTCCCAGGGCTATGACACCCTGACGGAGGATGACCTCTTCATGTGCAAGTGGGTCGGCCTCTACACCCACCGGCACGAGAAGGGGTACTTCATGCTTCGGACCAAGCAGCCCAATGGCTTCATCAGCCCGGAGCAGCTGGAGACCGTCGCCGACATCGCCGAGAAACAGAACAAAGGGTACGCCGACATCACCACCCGGCAGGACATCCAGCTGCACTGGATCCACTACACGCAGGCCACGGAGATTCTGCATCGGCTTCGCTCGGTCGGGATCTCCACGGAGGGAGCCTGTGGGGACATTGCGCGCAACGTGGTGGGATGTCCGGTCGCCGGGGTGGATAAGGACGAGCTCATTGACACCTGGCCGATCGTGAAGCAGGTCAGCGACTTTTTCCTCGGGAATCAGGCCTACGCCAACCTGCCGCGGAAATATAAAATCGGCATCTCCGGCTGCGCGGCCCAATGTTCGCTGCCGGAAATTCAATGTGTGGCGCTGGTCGGGGTTCGGCGGAAGCGTCAGGAGCAGACGGATGTCGGCTTCGACCTGCGCGTGGGGGGCGGCTTGTCCACCCAGGCGTTCCTCAGCCAGCGGCTGAATGCCTTTGTCAGACCTGAAGAGGTCGTGGAGGTCATCACGCACATCACCGAGATCTGGCGCGACACGCCCGAGTACAGGCAGAAGCGCCATCACGCCCGGATCAAATATCTCATCCACGACTGGGGTGTCGCGAAATTCCGGCAGGTGCTGGAAGAGCGGCTGGGGCGCAAGCTCGATGACGCACCCGCCGAGTATCACGAAGCGCCGGAAACGTACCGCGATCATCTCGGCGTTCATGCGCAGAAGCAGCCGGGCCTCTACTACATCGGCGTGCCGGTGCTCGTGGGCCGCATTACCGGCGCTCAGATGAAGCGAGTGGCCGACTTGAGCCGCCGCTATGGGGATGGCAAGACGATCCGTCTGACGGTCCGCCAGAACATCTTGCTCCTCAATGTCCAGGAAGCGAATGTCGACAAAGCGCTGGCCGGGCTCTCCGACGTGGGGCTGTCCATCAACGCCCATCCCATCCGCCGCAGCGTGGTGACCTGCACGGGCACCGAGTTCTGCAAGCTGGCCATCACCGAGACCAAGGTGCGCTCGCGGGAGATCACCGAGTATCTGGAACAGCGGGTGCCGTTGGACGAGCCGATCCGCCTGCACATCACCGGCTGTCCCAACGCCTGCGCCCAGTACCAGATCGGCCACATCGGCATGATGGGGTCCAAGACCAAGGTGGACGGCCAGATCGTCGACGCCTATGATTTCTTCGTGGGCGGCCGGCTGGGCCGGGGTGCTACGTTCAATCATGCCGTCCTGCGGAAGGTGCCGGCCACCGAATGCAAGTACCGGCTGGAGCAGCTCCTGCTGGGCTTCAAGCGGACGCGGCAGGCAGGCGAGTCGTTGACGGCGTGGTGTGCGCGCGTCGGCGACCAGGAAGTCGTCAAGCTCCTGAGCGACACCAAGCGGCCGGTCCAGCACGACGAAGACGATGACGTCGAGGTTCCGAAGGTACCCGAGTCGGACGGGCCCGTGTATTGAGTAGCAGTAAGCACTAAGCAATAAGCACTCAGTAATCGCAACGTGGCCGAATGACTACGAGAAGAGAAAATACACTTCTGTTTTTTCTTACTGCTTACTGCTTACTGCTTAGTGCTGTATGCTTGCAATGAAATCACTGGCCATCATTGTTTCCCGGGGCAGCACGAACAACTTCATCCAGGTCCTCTCGCTGTTGATGGCGGCCGTCCACTCCGACATCGCGGTGCGGGTGTTCTTCCGGGATGAGGCGGTGTTTCGCCTGCGGCCGGAGGCGATCAATCGGCTCGAGCTCTCCGAGGCGTATGCGCACGATGCGGCGGGCGTGGCCCAGCGGCTGCACAAGCACGACCTGACGGATGTGCACAAGCTCCTCCGCGACATCAAGGCCTCCGGCGACGTTACCTACTATGTGTGCAGCTCGTCGCTGGCGGTCTGCGGGCTGAAGCAGGCGCAGCTCATTCCGGAAATTGACGAGGTCCGGGGCCTGCCGGCGTTCCTGTTGGAGGACGTCGCCAGCGCCGATCATGTGTTGACCTTTTGAGACCGGAGACCCGAGACAAGAGACATGAGACTTAAACGATGGCCTTACCGTGTCTCTGGTCTCCTGTCTCAGGTCTCATGTCCAGGTGAACAATGACCAACTTAACACGTGAACAAATCCTCCGGTACAGCCGGCATCTCATCATGCCGGAAGTCGGGGTCGAGGGGCAGGAGAAGCTCGTCAAGGCCGGCATCCTCTTGATCGGGGCCGGAGGCTTAGGCTCGCCCCTGGGGTTGTATCTGGCCGCAGCGGGGGTCGGGCGGCTGGGCATCGTGGATTTCGACGCGGTGGATTTCACCAACCTCCAGCGGCAGATCATCCACCGCACCGAGGACGTGGGGCGGCTCAAGGTGGACTCCGCCAAGGAGCGCCTCAACGCCATCAATCCTGAGGTCCAGGTGACGACCTACGACACCAAGCTCAGCCGCGACAACGTCGCCGACATCGTCAAAGACTACGACGTGGTCATTGACGGCACGGACAACTTCCCGACGCGCTACCTGGTTAACGACGCCTGCGTGTTCCAGAAGAAGCCCAACATTTACGGCTCCATCTTCCGCTTCGACGGCCAGGCGACGGTGTTCTTCCCATTCAAAGGACCCTGCTACCGCTGCCTGTACCCGGAACCGCCACCCCCGGGAATGGTGCCCAGCTGCGCCGAAGGCGGGGTCTTGGGCGTGTTGCCGGGGATCATCGGCGTGATCCAGGCCACCGAGGCCATCAAGCTCATCATCGGCAAGGGCGAACCGCTGATCGGGCGTCTCCTCCTCTACAATGCGCTCAAAATGGAGTTCCGCGAAGTCAAGCTCCGGCGCAACCCCAGCTGCCCGGTCTGCGGCGACAAGCCGACGATTAAAGAACTGATTGACTACGAGCAATTCTGCGGGCTGACGCGCGGCGCGGAGGCGCAGGCCGACGGCATGGGCGAGCTCGACCTCAGCCCCCAGCAGGTGAAGGAGTTCCTGGCCAAGGACTCCAAGACGGTGCTGCTGGATGTCCGCGAGCCGCACGAGTACGACATCGTCCACATCGAGGGCGCGAAGCTGATTCCACTCGCCGAGCTGCACCTGCGCACCAACGAGCTGGACACCGCGGATACGATCGTCGTCCATTGCCACCACGGCCCTCGATCCCAACAGGCGATCAAGGCGTTGCAGCGCTTCGGCTTCAAGAAGCTCAAGCACCTGCACGGCGGCATCGACGCCTGGGCCGAGCAGGTCGATCCGGAAATGGCCCGGTATTAAACACAGCAATCAGCAACCAGCAGTCAGCAGTCAGTAAACGAAAAAGAGAAACGCGGAAGGCGAAGAGCTTTCCGCGTGTTTTTTCGCCTTCTTGACAATAGTAAAAAAATAAGATATTCTTACTATAGATAGACAACGCACAGAATAGGAGGTGGCGGATGCTCGTCAAACGATCGAGCAAGAACCAGATCGCGATTCCGAAGGCGATCCTCAAACGGGCAGGGCTTGGACCGAACGATCGGTATTTTGACGTCGTGTATTCCGCGGGCCGCATTATTTTGAGGCCCATGGAACTGGAGGAAAAAATCCCGCCCGAGGCGCTTGCGCGATTTAGGGCGAAAGTGATCAAGGGCCAGCCAGGAGATCGGGCGTTTCATTCGATGGAGGGGTTGATTAAAGATCTGAAGCGCCGGCCCTAATTGATGGCGCGGGTGCTGGTGTCTACGGCGCGATTCCGAAGGGCCTATCACCAACTCGATGAGCCGTATCGCGAATTGGCACGCAAAGCCCTCGACCAGCTCGCCGCCTACTTTCAAACCGGCCATGCGCCTGGCGGTCTGGGCGTCACGAAACTCTGTCCAGGGACATTTGAAGCTCGAGCGGGTCTCGGCCTGCGGATTGTCTATGTTGAGGAAGGACCAAAAGTCTTCTTAACCCTGCTTGGTAATCACGACGAGGTCCGAAGGTTTCTGAAGCGACAGTAATCGTGCAGCCGGCAAGGTCGACCCGAAGATGTCCCGGTATTAACAACTAGTGTAGGGTGGTGGGTGCAGGGTGAAGGGCGTTCGTTCACCCTTCACCCTGCACCCTTCACCCTTGACCCTCCACCGCAGGAGGAGCGGAAGGCGGAGAGCCTTCTGCGTGTGGTTTCAGCGGCAGGGCGCTGCCGCAATTCTGGTGGACAGGCCCGACGAAGAATGCTATGCTACCACTTCGAGTGCAGTCGCGGTTCGGCCGGAGGACAGGTCGAAGCCGCTTTTAACGCTGTGAGTGTGTGAAAAGATTCACAATCACCCGCACCCCTGCGGAAGCGGGGCAGGGCGCGGACGCCCTCCAACGAAACGCTTGCGCCCTCGTCACGCCACGCACGGGGCTTCGGTTGCAGCACGAGGCATCGATGCTTGAATATGGCGGCTTGCTGATGATGGCGGCCTTATCGGCGGCGGTGGCCACCGCGATGCTGGCGGCCAACCATTTCCTGGGCCCGAAACGTCCCAACCCTGCCAAGGCCACTCCCTTTGAGTGCGGCAAGGACCCTATCGCCCTGCCGGCGGGCAGGCTTTCCGTGCACTTTTATGTGATGGCGATGCTGTTTGTGGTGTTTGATGTGGAATTGGTGTTCCTCTTTCCGTGGGCGGTCGTCCTGAAGCAGCTGGGGTGGTTTGGCTTCCTCGAGATGGCGGGGTTCCTGGGGATCGTGGTGGCGGGCTTCGTCTATGCCTGGCGGAAGGGCGCGCTGGATTTGGAATGAAACCACTAAAAAAGCTCGTAGGCAGTAAGCTCGTAAGCAGTAGGACACTGACGCAAACGCCCTCCACCGTTTCTTACGGCTTACGAGCCTACGAGCTGACGAGCCAAGCATCGTGATGAGCCGGTCAAGCGTTGATGTGTCACGACTCAACTGGATGACGACGCAGCTGGATGCGGCGCTCGGATGGGCGAGAAAGTTTTCGCTCTTCCAGTATCCCTTCGTGACCGCCTGCTGCGGCATGGAGTACATGGCGACGGCCTGCTCCCACTACGATGTGGACCGCTTTGGTGCCGGTTTTCCCCGTTTCTCGCCCCGCCAAGCCGATGTCCTGTTCGTCGTGGGCACGGTCAGCCACAAGATTGCTCCGGTCCTGAAACGGATCTACGACCAGATGGTGGAACCGAAGTGGGTGGTGGCCTTCGGCGTCTGCACGTGCACCGGAGGCTTCTACGACAACTACGCGACGGTCATGGGGATTGACACGATCATCCCGGTGGACTGCTACATCCCCGGCTGTCCGCCCCGCCCGGAGAACGTCCTGGACGGGCTGATGAAGCTCCAAGACAAAATTCAGCACGGCGTGAAGGCGACGATCCCCCAGGGCCCCTCAGCGCGGCCCGTGGAGCTGCAGACGCCCCATCGTCCCGAGTCACACTTGTAAGGGCGTTCCGAGACCGGCAGTTCTCTGCCGTCCTACACCAGTAAAACCATGAGCAGCGAGCGTGCAGTTGTTGAGGGGCTCGGCGGGCAGTTCCCGCAGTGGGTGCTCGGCGCCCACGCCTACCGCGGCGATCAGACGGTAACGATCACGCGGGAGGGCGCGCGGCCGGTCTGCCAATGGTTGCGGGACGAGCCGGCGGCGGCGTTCAACTTCCTGATGGACTTGACCTGCGTGGACTACCTCGCCTTCGGCCGTTCCCTCGCCAGCGCCCCGACGATGGCGAGCCCCTCGCCGCTGCCCTATTTCATGACACCCAAACCGATCCGCGAGACCTGGCAGCGCCAGGCGGAGGCGGGGTACCGGTTTGAGGTGGTCTACCACTTCTACTCGCTGGCGCACAACCACCGCCTGCGCCTCAAAGTGCCGCTGACGGCGGAGGACCCGTCGGTGGATTCCGTCACGAGCCTGTGGCAATCCGCCGACTGGTTTGAGCGGGAAGTGTGGGACATGTTCGGGATCCGGTTCATCGGCCACCCCAACCTGAAGCGGATCCTCATGTACGAGCCCTTCGAGGGCTACCCGCTCCGCAAGGACTATCCGATCACCAAGCGCCAACCCCTCATCGGACCGGTCAACTGATGAACATGATAAGCACTCAGCAATCAGCAGCCAGCAGTCAGCTCAAACGTGCCACAAACAAAGCTGATAGCTGATTGCCGATTGCTGATTGCTCACCACGATGATTCAAACACCAGCTACTGAAGTCCGACATATGTTTCTGAACGTCGGGCCGGCCCATCCGGCGATGCACGGCATCGTCCAGATCCTCATCGAGCTGGACGGCGAGCGGATTATGGAGGCGGATGTGGAGATCGGCTACCTGCACCGCGGCTTCGAGAAACAGTGCGAGGCCGCCCCCTACAACAATGCCATTCCCTATACCGACCGCCTCAACTACGTTTCGCCGCTCATCAATAACTTCGGCTACTGCCTGGCGGTGGAGCGACTGTTGGACATCCAGGTGCCCGAACGCTGCCAGTACATCCGGGTGATCATGAGCGAGCTCTCCCGCATCTGCGACCACTTGACCTGCGTCGGAGCGTCCGCGATGGAGTTGGGGGCGTTCACCGTGTTCCTGTACATGATCAAGGCCCGCGAGTGGCTGTGGGAGCTGGTGGAGTCGGTGACGGGGGCCCGCCTCACCATTTCCTATGGACGGGTCGGCGGGGTCAAGGCGGATTTGCCGGAGGGCTTTGCCCAGCGCACGACGAAGGCGCTCGAGGACGTTCGGAAGGTCTTACTCGAGTGTGACACGCTCCTGACCCGTAACCGGATTTTTATGGACCGGATGCAGGGCACCGGGGTCATCTCCCAGGACGAAGCGATTTCCTACGGGATCACCGGGCCGTTTCTGCGGTCCACGGGTATCGCCTACGACGTCCGCAAGGCTCAGCCGTACTTCGTCTACGACCGGACGCGGTTCGATGTCCCGACGGGGGAGCACGGCGACAACTACGACCGCTATCTCGTGCGCATGGAGGAGATGGAGCAGAGCATGCGCATCGTCGAGCAGGCCTTGACCCAGATTCCCGGCGGGCCCATCCTGGTCGATTTTGGGGGGAGGGTGATTCCGGCGGCGGCGATGGTGGACCTGGCCAAGCTGGGGCACACCGCAGGGTTCAAAGCGGCCTGCACCGCCCCCGACCCGACCCTGGAGGGCTCCACCCGGCCGTTCCACGACGCCGTCAATGCGCCGGAGAAGCGCGCGGTCCTGCCCGCGAAGGAGGACACCTACGGCAACATTGAAGGGCTCATGCAGCATTTCAAGCTGGTCATGGTCGGGCACGGCATCCGGGCAGCCATCGGAGAAGTCTACGTGCCGGTGGAGGGCGCCAACGGCGAATTAGGGTTTTATGTCGTCAGTGACGGTGGCGACCGGCCCTACCGCGTGCGGGTCCGCCCTCCGTGTTTTACGATCATGGGCGCCTTGCGCCGTCTGCTGGTGGGCGACATGGTCGCGGACATCGTCCCGACGTTCGGCTCGGTGAACATGATCGGCGGAGAATTAGACCGGTAATGTCAGCAATCAGCAGTCAGCAATCAGCAGTCAGATTCGAAGAACTACGACAAGAAGCCGAACACATCATCGCACGGTACGAGCGCAAACAGGCGGCGATGCTGCCGGTCCTGCGCCTCATCCAAGAGCAGCAGGGTTTTATCTCCTCCGAGGCTGAGGAGTGGGTGGCCCAGCTCTTAGGCGTTGCGCCGGCCCACGTCCATGAAGTCGTCACCTTCTACACGCTCTTCCATCGCAAGCCTATCGGTCGGTATCACCTGCAGGTGTGCAGCAACCTGTCGTGCATGCTGCGGGGCTCCGAGCAGTGCCTGGCGGTCCTGTCCGAGCGCTTAGGGATCCAGCCCGGCCAGACCACGCCGGACGGCCGCTTCACCCTGTCCACCGTGGAGTGCCTCTGCGCCTGCGAGATCGCCCCGATGCTGCAGCTCAACGACCACTACATCGGGCCGCTCACGCCGCAGCTCCTCGACGAGCTCGTGACGGCGCCGGAGCGCCTGGCCACCATGGGTCTGCCGTTTCGCGGGGCCCCGGGGCTCGTCGAGCCGGTGCTCTCGAAACGCTTCAGCCTCAAAGATTCCCACGCCATTGAGACGTACGTGCGGGATGACGGCTATCAGGCGGCCCGCAAGGCGCTGACCGAGATGACGCCGGAGCAGGTGATCGCCGAGGTGACGAAGGCGAATCTGCGCGGCCTGGGCGGCGCGGGGTTTCCCACCGGCAAGAAATGGAGCTTCATTCCGAAAGACACCACGCAGCCCAAATTCCTGGTGGTCAACGCCGATGAAGGCGAGCCGGGGACCATCAAGGACCGCTACCTCATCGAGCGCGATCCCCACCGCCTCCTGGAAGGCATGATCATCGCCGCCTATGCGACGGGGGCGCGCAAAGCCTACGTCTACATCCGCGGGGAATATGCGCACCCGACGCGCATACTCCAACGGGCGGTGGAGGAGGCGTACCGCTACGGCTTCCTCGGCCGGAAGATCTTCAACACCGCCTTCAGTCTGGACGTGCTCATCCACCGGGGTGCCGGCGCCTACATCTGCGGAGAGGAGACGGCGTTGCTCGAATCGTTGGAGGGCAAGAAGGGCTTTCCCCGTCTGAAGCCCCCCTTTCCGGCCGTCAGCGGGCTGTTCGGCTGTCCCACGGTCATCAATAATGTCGAAACCCTCGCCTGCGTCCCGACGATCCTGCAGAAAGGCGGGGACTGGTTCGCCAAGCTCGGCTACGGCAAGACCGGCGGCACGCGGCTCTACAGCCTCAGCGGCCACGTCAACGCGCCGGGTCTCTACGAGGCGTCCCAGGGCGTGACGCTGCGCGAGCTCATCTTCGACTACGCCGGCGGGATTCCCCACGGCCGCGCGCTGAAGGCGGTGGTGCCGGGAGGCATTTCCGCGAAGATCCTTCGCGCCGATGAGATTGACGTCCGCATGGATTTTGATTCGCTGATGAGCGCCGGCACCATGGCGGGTTCAGCTGGCGTGATCGTGATGGATGAGACCGTCTGCATGGTGCAGGCGCTTTTGTACGCCAGCAAATTCTTCGCCCATGAGTCCTGCGGGCAATGCTCGCCCTGCCGAGAGGGGACCGGCTGGGTCCACAAGATCATCCGCCGCATTGCTGAAGGTCATGGACGCCCGCACGATCTGGACAACTTGCTGACGATCGCCACCAACATGGAGGGCCGCACGATCTGCGTCTTTGCGGACGCCGCCGCCTGGCCCGTCCAAAGCTACATCACGAAGTTTCGGGATGAGTTTGAGTACCACGCGCGTGAGGGCCGCTGTGATCTGCCCGCGCCTCATGGGACTCCGGTGACGGTCCATGCCTGAGAACCCCGTGACCCTCACCATCGATGGCAAATCGGTGACCGTTCCCGAGGGCACGACGGTCCTGCAGGCCTGCGAGCAGGTCGGGAGCCCGGTGCCGTTTTACTGTTACCACCCCGGCCTGTCCATCGCCGGCAACTGCCGCATCTGCCTCGTCGAGATTGAAAAGACGCCGAAGCTCCAGATCGCCTGTTATACCGGAGTCGCGGAAGGAATGGTGGTGCAGACGACCTCCGACAAGGCCCTCGATGGTCGAAAAGCTGTCCTGGAGTTTTTGCTGGCGAACCACCCGATGGATTGCCCGGTGTGCGACCAGGCCGGGGAGTGCTGGCTCCAGGATTACTACATGGCCTATGGGCTCTACGACCAGAAGTTCGATGAGCAGAAGGTCAAGAAGTCCAAGAAAGCCACGCCCATCGGGCCGAAGGTCATGCTGGATATGGAGCGGTGCATCCTCTGTTCCCGCTGCGTGCGGTTCTGTGATGAGGTGACGAAGACCGGGGAGCTTGGCATTTTCAACCGCGGCGACCATGCAGAACTGGACGTCTTCCCCGGCAAGCAGCTTGACAACAACTATGCCGGCAACGTCGTGGACATCTGCCCCGTCGGAGCGCTGACCGACCGCGATTTCCGGTTCAAGTGCCGCGTGTGGTATCTCGGCTCCACGACGTCGGTCTGCCCCGGCTGCTCCATGGGGTGCAACATCGAGATCCACGACAACCGCGAGCGCGCCCAACGGCCGCACATCGCCGGCGGCAAGCGGGTGATGCGCCTGAAGCCCCGCTACAACCCCGACGTCAACCGGTGGTGGATGTGCGACGCCGGCCGCTACGGCTACCCCTTCATCGACGACAATCGCCTCACCAGCGTCCAGGTGCGGAGCGCAGACGAAGGCCAACCCGCCACGTGGGACCACGCGCTTGAGCGTATCGCGCAGACGCTCCAGCGGCTTGCGCAGGCTAACCAGCTGGACCGCGTCGGCGTCATCCTCTCAACGCACCTCACCAACGAAGACCTCTACCTGGCCAAACGGCTGTTTCAGACGCTTGGGGTGCGGCACGTGACCGTGCAGGGGCCGGCGAGGCCAGGCGACCAGGACAACTGGCTCATCAAGGCCGACAAGTCGCCGAACACCCGCGGGGCCCAGGCGCTGGGGTTATCGTTTGCCAGCCCTGCGCTCATCGAGCGGGCTGCGCGCAAAGAGCTTGCGGTCCTCTATGTGTTTGGCCATGACGTGCTGGAGGTGTATGGCCAGCCGGCGGCCAGCGAGGCGGCGTCGAACGTGGAGCTGCTGGTCTTCCAGGGCTCGAACCGCAATGCGACCGTCGGGCTGGCGCATGTCGTGCTGCCGAGCGCGGTGTACGCGGAGAAGGATGGCACCTTCACCAACTGCCAGGGCCGCGTGCAGCGTATCCGCCCGGCGTTCGCGCCGCTTGGGGAGGCCAGGACTGATACGCAGATTCTCCTCGCGCTGGCCGCACGCCTGGGCGTCCCGCTGGATCTTGCGGATTCCCAGGCCATCTTCCAGGATCTTGCAGCACGAGAAGCGCCGTTCAAAGGCCTCAGCTACGAGGCCATCGGCGACCAGGGAGCGCTCTTGAAAAACGGTGTCGGGTGAATGGTGAAGGGTGGAGAAATGAAGAACGAGCAGAGGGCCTCGCCACCCTTGACCCTTCACCCGCGCGTGACCACACATGTTGATTGACGTCATCATCAAACTCGTGCTGGCGGGAGTTGTGCTGTTTACCGTGCTCAATCTCGCCGGCATCCAGACGTGGATGGAGCGCAAGCAGAGCGCCCTCATGCAGGACCGGGTGGGCGCCAACCGCGCGTACTTCACCCTGCCGTGGCGGTGGGCGGCGCCGATCAACTTCCTCCTGCGGAAGCTCGGCGGACTTGGGCTCCTCCACCCGCTGGCCGATATCATCAAGCTTCTGACCAAAGAAGACTTTACCCCCAGCACCGGGAATCGCTTCCTGCATTGGCTGGCGCCGTGGCTGTCGGTGTTCTTCGCGCTGGTCGTCTTTGCGGCGATTCCCTTCGGCGACCATCTCGAACTGTTCGGCCGCACGATCCCCCTCCAGGTGGCCCAGCTGGATGCCGGCCTGCTGTACGTCCTGGCGCTGGCCTCCATCGGCATCTACGGCGTCATTCTGGCGGGCATGGCCTCCGGGACGAATTACTCCGTCCTGGGCGGCTTGCGCGCTGCGTCGCAGATGCTCGCGTATGAGATTGCGCTCGGCGTGTCGCTTGTCGGCATCATCCTCTGGTACGGGACCCTCGATTTGCAGCAGATCATCCGCGCCCAGGGGGGGTGCTTCTGGGGCTGGATCCCCGCCTGGGGGGTGTTCGTGCAGCCGCTGGGCTGCATCATTTTCATGACGGCCGCGCTGGCGGAAACGAAGCGCATCCCGTTTGACCTGCCGGAGGGGGAACCCGAGATCATCGGCTACTTCGTCGAGTACAGCGGCATGAAATTCGGGCTGTTTTTTCTCACCGATTTCGTGGAGACGATCCTCGTCGCCGCCCTTACAACGGTGCTGTTCTTCGGCGGCTGGCAGATTCCCTGGCTGGCCCCCAATGCGTTTGGGCCGAATCTCATGGCGCTGTTGGGGGTGCTCTCGTTCACGATCAAAGTGTCGTGTTTTCTCTGGCTCTTCATGATGATCCGCTGGACGTTGCCACGGTTCCGGTATGACCAGCTCATGCGTCTGGGGTGGAAGGGGCTGTTTCCCGTGTCGCTGGCCAACATCGGCGTGACCGGTCTCTTGAGGATCTTGGTGCGGTGATGGCCGCGACGTCTCGGAGCGCAAGCGACGAGCTGCTGCACCGCATCCGCGAGGCGCACAAGCGCCGGACGATGACCTGGTGGGAGCGCATCTACCTGCCCGCCATCGCGCAGGGGCTGTGGGTGACCTCCACGCACTTCTGGCGCAATCTGTTCCTGCATCTGGCGCACCGGCTGGGGCTGTTTCGTGACACGCCCGCCGCCGTCACCATCCAGTACCCCGACGAGCACCGACAGACCTCGCCGCGCCTGCGGACGCGGCACCGCCTGATGCAGCGCGAGGACGGCACGCCGCGCTGCGTAGGCTGCATGCTCTGTGAGACGGTCTGTCCCGCCAAGTGCATTTACATCGTGCCGGCTGAGCATCCCGATCCCGACATCGAGAAGTACGCCAAGAGCTTTGATTTGGATCTGGGCAAATGCGTCTACTGCGGCTACTGCGTGGAGGTCTGTCCTGAGGATGCCATCCGGATGGACACCCAGCGCCATGACATCGCCGCGCTCTCCCGCGACGGGATGTGGCTCGATATCATCGAGCTGCTGCACCCGGGTTCGAAGCCGCCGACCGCTCCCCCCCGGAAGTTCATCCAGCTTGAGTTGGAAGAGTTCCGCGCGCTCAAGCAAAAACTCGGGCCGGCGAACGAGCCCTCCTCCCAGCGCTCACCGTCGGGGCCTGATGCGGGCTGAGGCCCGATATGGCCCGCTACGCCTTTGTGACCGTGTGGCAGTTTCGCGCCCCCATTCGAGCCGTCTGGGAGGAAATCTACCACTCCGAGCGATGGCACGCCTGGTGGAAAGGACTGGAGCCGGTGCAGGAGCTTGAGCCGGGTGATGCGCGCGGGGTGGGGAGCCTGCGCCGCTTCGCGTGGAGAGGGGCGCTGCCCTACACGATGACCGTGGCGATGCGCGTCACCCGTGTGGAGCCGCTGGTTGCGCTTGAAGGGACCGCCACCGGTGATCTGGAAGGCCGGGGCCTGTGGCAGTTTGCGTGCCGGGACGGCCTGACCACCACGCGCTACGAGTGGACGGTCCGCACGACCGCGCGCTGGATGAACCAGACAGCGATGCTGGCTCGTCCTGTCTTCCGCTGGAACCACGATGTCATCATGCGGCGGGGGAAGCAGGGCTTGCAACGCTTGTTAGAATCGCCCGCCGGTGCCGGGAAGCCATGAACGGCGTCCGCCGCCATGTTTGAGCGCGTGGTCTCCGGAGGGCAAACAGGGGTGGACCGTGCGGCGCTTGACGTGGCCCTTGAGCTCGGCATCCCCTGCGGCGGCTGGTGCCCGAGGGGCCGCGAGGCAGAGGACGGGCCGATCGCCGCCCGCTATCCGCTCACCGAAACGCCGGCGGCCGGCTATGCCCAGCGGACCGAGTGGAACGTCCGTGACTCCGACGGCACGCTCGTCCTGACGCGGGGGGAGCCCACCGGCGGGACGGCCATGACGATTGCGATTGCCGCGCGGCTGCGCAAGCCCTGTCTCGTCCTCGACCTGGCCGGCCCCCCCGACCTGTCGTCCGTCCAAGGGTGGGCGAACGCCAACACGATCGCCGTCGTCAACATCGCCGGACCTCGCGAGAGCGGCAGCCCCGGCATCTATGCACAAGCCGTGTTGTGCCTCCGGACGACGCTGAGTGGCGGCACGCACGGGGGGTCGCTGGAGCGCGACAAGATTAAAAGTTGATGGCGGAGGCCACCAACCGGATAAACGGGGACTGGAAGGTTCCAATCAGCACGATCCCGGCCATCAACGCAAAGAGGCTGGCGCGGGTGACGCCGTCCACGATAATCGGCTGTCCGGTTGTGGGCGGCAAGACATACATCCGCCGGACCACCATCAGGTAGTAGTAGAGCGACACCACGACGTTGAGGGCGCCGATCACCGCCAGCCACAGCCGGTGCGCTTCGACCGCCGACAACAGCACCAGCAATTTCCCCACGAATCCCGCCAGGGGAGGTACCCCCGCCAGCGAGAGGAGCCCGACGAACATCGTCGCCGCCAATAAGGGGGAGCGGCGCGACAGCCCGTCGTAGGCCTCCAGCGAATCTCCGCCGAGTGATTGCGACGCGACCACGACCACAAAGAACACGGCCAGGTTGCTGAACAGGTAGGCCAGCAGGTAGAAGCCGACCGCCTGCGAGCCGGCCACGGTGGCCGTCGAAAGCCCGATGAGGAGGTACCCAGCGTGTCCGATGGACGAATAGCCCAACAGGCGTTTGATGTTGGTTTGAGGAAGCGCCGCCAAGTTCCCGTAGAGCACCGTCGCCGCCGCGACGACTGCTAAGAGCCCGCTCCACAGTGCCTGCGCAGGCGCGAAGACGCTCGAGAGCACCCGGAGGAGCACGACAACGCCCGCCATCTTGGAGCCCACGGAGATCAGGGCGACAACGGGCGTCGGCGCCCCTTCGTAGACGTCGGGCACCCACAGGTGGAACGGGACCGCGGCGATTTTGAATCCAAGGCCGGCCAGCACGAGGAGCAGTCCCGCCTTGGCCATCCCCGACATCGGGTGGCTCTCAAACGCCTGGCGCAGGACATCGAAATTGGTCCCGCCCGCCGCGCCGTACAGCAGGCTGATTCCGAACACGAGGAACCCGGACGAGATCGAGCCGAGGATCAGGTATTTCAAGCCCGCTTCCACCGACCGCACGTCGGTCTTCACGTAGGCCGCCATCACGTAGAGCGAAAATGTCAACAGCTCCAAGCCGATGAACAGCAGCAGCATGTCGTTGATCGAGGCGAGGACGCACATGCCCAGGAGCGACGAGAAGAGCAGCAAGTAGAACTCGCCCACGTTAGCCGTGAGCGTCTTGGTGAAGACCCGCGTCATCAAAACGACCACGAGGACGGTCAGCAGAAAGAAGCCTTTGAAGGTCAGCGCGAACTGATCCAGCACGAACATCGCATCGAACGACTGACCGACCCACCGGTGTTCCCACCAGAGCAGCCCTCCTAAGATGACCAGGCCTGCGAGCGCAAGTTTCCACAGGCGGCCGGAACCGGTTGGGCCGGCCAGGAGGTCTCCGATAAGCAGGACGAGGATCCACGCGCAGAGCCCGAGTTCCAGGGTCACGGTCTGCCAGATCATCCCACCACCTGGCTGGGTCCCGCCCAGAGGCGGGACCGTTGCATGATGACGCGTTCATCGCTCAATAAGCGACCCCCACTATGGTCCATGGTCATGCAACCCCGCCGTTGGCGGGGCAGCCAGGTGATGGGATCATCCCACCACCTGCCGGGAGGCTCGAAGAGCCTCCGACGTCCTGCCAGGACGTCGGGTCGCCTTCGGCGAGCCGCCAGGTGGTTGGGATCATGGGAGCCGTGGCGTTGACGAGGACCTCACAGCCACCACTTCCATCCGCCGAAGGATCCGCTCGACCAGCGGGCGTGAGGAGGCGTCGATGAGCTCGGTCAAGGGCTTGGGCCAGCAGCCGACGACCAACAGCGCGGCAATCAGCACCAGGTAGGGCAGCCGCGCAAAGGCCGTCCTGGCGTCTTGGGCGTGGACAGCGGCGGCGTTGGCCTGGCCGAAGAAGACGCCGCGGACCATCCGCAACATGTACACGGCGGTGATCGCGATACCCACCACCGCCAACACCGCCTGCAAGCGGTAGCGGTCCCAAGCGCCGAAGATCACGAGCACCTCAGCCACGAAGTTGGCAAACCCCGGCAGGCCGCTTGAGGCCATGGCCGCAATCACCCCGCAGGTGCCGATGAACGGCAGGGATGCCGCCAACCCCCCGAGCTCCGGCAGGTAGCGGGTGTGGGTCTGGTCATAGACGTGGCCGACGAGAGCGAAGGCGAGGGCGGTCATGACGCCGTGGGCAAACATCAAGAGCACGGCACCGTTGAGCGCCAGCGGGTTCAACGCGGCAATCCCCAACAGCACATAGCCCATGTGGCTGGATGAGGAGTAGCCGATGATGAACTTGAGGTCCTTCTGGGCCATAGCGACGAAGCCGCCGTAGATGATATTCATGGTGCACAGGCCCGCGATCCAGGGCAGCCAGGTCTGGGCCCCCACCGGCAGAAGGTTCAGGGGCAGGCGGATGATGGCGTAGCAGCCCAGTTTCATCAAGACGGCCGCGTGCAGCATGCTCACGGCCGAGGGGGCCGCCGCGTGGCCGATGGGCGACCAGCTGTGGAACGGCCACAGCGGGGCGATGACGCCGAAGCCGAAGGCCAACAACGGAAAGATCCAGCGCTGCAGCTGCGCATCAACGGGCGCGAGGCTGAAATACCGTTCGAGTTCCACCAGGTCGAACGAATGAATCCCCGCGGCCACATAAAGCCAGAGCAGGCCCACCAGGGCGATCACCGCGCCGAAGGTGAGGTAGATCGTCAGCTTCATCGCGGCGTACTGTTTGGTAAACCGCACGACGCCCTGTTCCTTCGTGTCGCTGCCCCAGATGCCGATCAGGGGATACATCGGGATGACGGCCATCTCGTAGAAGAAGTAGAAGAAAAACAGGTCCAGGGACGTGAAGACCCCGAAGACCCCCGTGATCAGCACGAGGTAAAAGATGTAGTACTCCTTGACCCGGTCCTTGATGGCGTAGGAGATCAGGACGCCGGCAAAGGAACAGAGCGCGTGCAGGAGCACCAGCACGGCGCTGATCCCATCCACCCCCAGATGCAACCCGATGCCCAGGGTGGCAATCCACGGCACCGAGAGCTGATATTGGTAGCCGCCGGCCGCCCGGTCATATCCGCAGACGAGTGTGAGGGCCAGGAGCAGGGAAATCGCCGTCGCGGCAACCGAGACGCGGCGCACCCAGTCCGGGCGGCTCGCAGGAATCACGCAGAGGATCAGCGCGCTGATGGCTGGACTGCACAGGATCAGGGCCGGCAACGGTAGGGGCATGAGCTATCCGCGGCCCGCGAGATACAGCAGGCAGACGATGCCGACGAAGAACGCCAGGGCATAGCTTTGGACCCGGCCGGTTTGGCAGCGTCGGATGATCCGGCCGGACGTTTGGGTGACCAGCGCCGCGCCATTGACGGCGAAGCCGATGATGACGGCGCGCTCAAAGAACGCGCAGGCGCCGGCAAGGACGCGCTGCTGGACATGCAGGACATACCAGTCGTAGGCGTCGTCGAGGAAATAGCGCCGTGCCAGCAGCGTGTGCACCAGGTGGAACCGCTGCGCAAGGTCCTTGGCCGAGATGACCTTCCAGGCGTAGATCGCCAGGGACAGCCCCGCGCCGGCGGTCAGGGCCAGCAGGGACGCGGCAACGACGCCTCCCTGCAGGCCGCCGGCGTGTTCACCGAGGAACGCGGGGATTCCGAGATACCCGCCGCCGATGGCGAGCACGCTGAGCGCCACGAGCGGGCCCAGCATGATCGGGGGGGATTCGTGCGCATGGAGATCCGCCGCGGGCGTTCCGGCAAACGCCACCACCCCTGCGCGGGTGATGTAAAACGCGGTCAGGCCGGCCGTCACCACTCCCAGCCAGTACAGCGCGAGATTATGCTCATGCGCGAGGACGAGAATTTCATCCTTGCTGAAGAAGCCGCTCAACAGCGGGAATCCGCACAGGGCGAGGCTGCCGGCCAGAAACGTCAGGGTGGTGACCGGCATGGACCGCCACAGCCCCCCCAGCTCCCAGATGTTCTGGCGGTGCGTGCCGTGGATGACGCTGCCCGCCGCCAAGAACAGCAGGGCTTTGAAAAAGGCGTGCGTCGTGAGATGATACATCCCCGCCGTCGGACCGCCCAGCCCCAGCGCCATCACCATGTAGCCCAGCTGGCTCAGCGTCGAGTAGGCCAGGATGCGCTTGAGGTCGGATTCCACGATCGCCAAACAAGCCGTCGAGAATGCCGTGACGCCGCCGACCCAGGCGATCACCGTCAGCGTCGTGGGCAGCTCCTCGAACAGCCAGAACGTCCGGCACAGCAGGTAGACTCCCGCGGCGACCATGGTCGCCGCATGAATCAGGGCGGACACCGAGGTGGGGCCCTCCATGGCATCGGGCAGCCAGACGTGGAGCGGCACCTGCGCCGATTTGCCCATGACGCCGCAGAAAAGCAGCAAGCCGATCAGCGACAGGACATCCGGCGACAGCCAGCCGGTCTGGATGAGGACGGGAATCTGCTCCTGCAGGAGTGCGAAGGAAAACGTCCGGTCCATCGCCGCCGGGCTTGAGGAGGCCCAGAGCGCCAGGATGCCCAGGAGAAATCCCACATCGGCCACGCGGTTAACGAGGAACGCCTTCTTGCCCGCCTCGGCCGCCTTCGGGCGCTCGTACCAGTGGCCGATCAGCGCATAGGAGCAGAATCCCACCAGCTCCCAGCCGATGAACAGCTCGATCCAGTTGCCCGCCAGGACGATGGTGAGCATGGAAAACGCAAACAAGGACAGGAGCGCGAAGTAGCGGCTGTAGCCCTTGTCGTCCGCCATGTAGCCAAGCGAGTACAGGAAGATGGCGCTGCCGACGCCGGTCACGACGAGCGACATGAGGAGCGACAGCCGGTCGATGAGGATGCCGAACGGGACCACAAACTCCGGCAGCACAATCCACTGGACGCTCGCATCAAGGGGAAGGGCCAGGCGTCCTGTCAGCGTCTGGATGAGCAGGGTCGTCGCGCAGGCCAGCGACAGCAGCAGCCCCCCCACGGCCAACGTGGCGCTGAGGGCTCGTCGGTGAATGCCGAACACGGCAATACCAACGGCAGCGGCAAGCGGTGCGAGCAGGAGCAGCCAGGCGCACAGCAACGGTGCGCTTACCATTTCAGCAGGTCCGCCTCATCCGCGTTGAGGCTGTTGAGCTGGCGGGCCATCAGGATGGCGATGGCCAGCCCGACGGTGACCTCAGCCGCCGCGACCGTGATGACGAAGAAGACGATGAGTTGGCCCGTGGCGTCATGCCACGCCCTGGCGTAGGCGACAAACGCGAGGTTGGCCGCATTGAACATGAGCTCAATGCACAGAAGGATCATCAAGACGTTGCGGCGGATCATGATCCCCATCACGCCGATGGCAAAGAGCAGGCCGCTGAGGATGAGGTAGTGGTTGAGGGTAATCATGACAGCAGTAAGCAATAAGCAATACGCAGTAAGTGAGAGTAGAAAATCATTCGCGTTTCCACATGCCGCGGGCGAGCGTGACGGCTCCGATAATCGCGGCGAGGATGAGAAACGAGGTCAGCTCAAACGGCAGCAGGTACGTGGTGAAGAGCAGCCGTCCGAGCTCTTCAACGCTGCCGAGCGGACCGGCGTCTCCGCTGATGGCCAGGGGCGCGCGCGTCCGGTTCAAGAGCCCAAGGAACTGGCCGCAAAACAGCAAGGCGACCACGATACTCAGCCCCGTGCGTCTCCATGGGCGTATCCGCGCCATGGCGTCCGGCTCGAGGTTCAGCAGCATGACGACAAACAAAAACAGCACCAGCACCGCCCCCGCATACAGCAGAATCTGCAGCGCCGCCACGACGTACGCCCCGAGCATCACGAACAGCGCGGCCAAGCAGAACATGGTGACCAGAAGGGCCAGGACGCTGTAGACGGGCTGTCGGTGGAAGACGACCAGCAGGGCGGCCGTGAGCATCACGCCGCTGAAGAGGTAAAAAAAGACGGCCTCCGTCATGGGAATGGAGATTGCAGTGATGACACATGAGATTACACAGATTGATGGTCCGGAGGAAATCTGTGTAATCGCCTTTTACGCTGTAGAATCACGTCCGAAGATTGTGAAATGATCCCACCACCTGTTTGACAACGCGTGCTGTGCGGAGGCACAGCACGCCTCTGCTAGCTGTTGGCTAGCAGAGACCCGCCTTCGGCGGGCTGCGTCAAACAGGTGGTGGGATGAATCACAGACTCGCTATTATAGTGCGGCGGGCCCGTGCGTGTCTAGCGCGTTTCGCAAGCGGGTGTTCAGCGCCTGGATTGTGTGCTATGCTAAACCTTCGACGCTCTCCATCCGAGGAATACCCATGAGTACGGCCAAGCTCATCATCGCCGACAGCGAGAAAAACGCCAACTTGTACTACGCAACCCAATTCCTGGCTCCGGACGCGTTCGTGTTCATCCAGCTCAATGGGCGCAAGGTGCTGGTGATGAGCGACCTGGAGCTGGACCGCGCCAAATCCCAGGCCAAGGTCGACGAGGTCCTGTCCTACACCAAGGCGGCGCGGCAGGCCAAGCAACGGCTGAGCAAGGAGCCGGGATATCTGGACGTAATCGATGAGGTCCTGCGGGGCCACGGCGTGAAGACCTTGGAAGTGCCGATGGACTTCAGCGTCGCCTATGCGGACGGCCTGCGGACCCGCGGCTACGCCGTTGAGGCCATACCCGACCCGTTTTATCCCGAGCGGATGATCAAGTCGGCACGCGAGATCAAGCTGCTGACGCAGGCGCTGCGCGCCACCGAGGAAGCCTTGGCGGCGGCGATTGAGCTCATCCGCAACGCCGAGATCAAGCCGGACGGCACGCTGTGGATCGGAGGCAAGCCGCTCACCGCCGAGCTGATCCGCAAGGTGCTGCACATGCTCCTGATGGAGCGCGACTGCGTCGGCCAGCACACCATCATCGCCTGCGGGGCCCAGGCGGTGGATCCGCACAACGAGGGTGCCGGACCCCTTCGAGCCCACGAGCCCATCGTCATGGATGTGTTTCCTCAGCATGCCACCAGCCGCTACTTCGCCGACATCACGCGCACGGTGGTCAAGGGTACGGCGACGGCCAACGTCCGACGGATGTTCGAAGCGGTCCTGGAGGGACAGAGCATCGCCTTCCGGATGATCAAGGACGGCGTGGACGGCTCGGCTGTGCACAACGCCATCCTGGATTTGTTCACGTCGCTGGGATTCACGACCGGCGAACAGGGCGGTCGCATGCAGGGGTTCTTCCACGGCACCGGCCATGGCGTGGGCCTGGAGATCCATGAGCCGCCGCGGGTCAGCCCGCGCAAGGACATCTTGCGCGTCGGCATGGTCGTCACGGTGGAACCCGGTCTCTACTACGCCGCCGACGGCGGCATGCGGATTGAGGACACGGTGGTCGTGACCCAGGACGGCTGTCGGATCTTGACGGAGGCTCCGAAGGTGCTGGAAGTGTAGCTCGTGCCGCCGACGCGGATGCATTGCAAAGATACTCCGAACCGGGTAAGATACCCCTAATCCTTCCCACGGTGATGCCGAATATGAACGCCGTCGCCACGTTCACCCCAGAGCCGGTTGTCAGGCTCGAGAACTACTTCCAGCAGCCCTACAACCTAGCCATCGCCACAGCCCGGACCTGCTACTCCTCACAGGTGATTTCCCCTGAGGATGTGGGCCGGGATGAGAAGGCCCGCCTACAGCGCGACCGGATTGCCGAGAGCATCTACCGGGCCGGCCATCACACGACGATTCAGCATCCCACGTTCCAATTTGTCCTCGAGCGGGTCTCCCGCCAGTTCATCTGGTCGTTCCTGCACTCACATCCATTTTATAATTCGGAACAAGTGTCACAACGTTTTGTGGAGGTCAAGCCGGAGAATTTCACCATCCCCCCGCTTGAGGAGGCGGCCCGCCGCCTGTATGTGGAGACCGTCCAGTTTCAGATGGAGGCCTACCACAAGCTCGGCGAGCTCGTGGAGCCCACGGTGCGGCAGGAATATCGCCGCCTCTTTCCGGCCCGCGATCTCGAGGAGAAGCGCTGGAAAGGCGCCATCAAGAAGCGCTGCCAAGAGGTCGCGCGGTACTGCCTGCCGGTGGCCACCCACGCCCACCTCTACCACACCATCAGCGGCATCACGCTGCACCGCTACTGGCGGCTGTGCCAGCAGTTCGACGCGCCCCTGGAACAGCGGCTGGTGGTGGGGAAAATGGTGGAGGAGGTCGCCAGGATTGACCCGGATTTCATGAAGCTCGCTGAGGAGCCCCTGCCGCTGGAAGACACGCTGGAGTTTCGCGTCTTCCGCGAGTTCCAGGAGCCGACCACCGCCAACGGCGCCGGCCCCGGCCCGGCCGGTGGCTCACAAGCCGGGGCGGGCAAAGCGTTTCTGGACGAGTTCGACCAGGAGCTCGGGGGCTATGTCTCCAAGCTGATCGACTACAAGGTGCACGCGCAGGAGACCATGGCGCAGGCCGTCCGTTCGGTTCTGGGCCTTCGGAAAGACCAGCTTGGCGACGTCCAAGCCCTCGACCTGGTCCTCAACCCCAGCCGCAACCCGTATCTCTCGGAATCGCTGACGCTCACCACGATCAGCAAGTTGACCCGCACGATGGTCCACCCGCACTTTACGTTCAAGAAAAAACTCTCCCACACCGCCGATTCGCAGGACCAGCGCCACCGGATGGTGCCGGCCTCCCGCCCGATCCTGGCCCGCCACTTCATGAGCAGCCGTCCGGACTACGTGGTGCCTGCGCTGGTGAAGGCGACGCCGCCGGCGGAGGCCTATTACCACGACGTGATGGCCCGCACGTGGCAGGCGATGGACCAACTGCTGAACATGGGCACGAGCCCTGAGTGCACGCTCTACCTCCTGCCCAATGCATTTCCCATCCGGTTTGAGGAATCAGGCGACTTGCTCCACTTCCACCACAAGTGGGTCCAGCGGCTCTGCTACACCGCCCAGGAGGAGATCTGGAATACCTGCCGCGACGAAGTGCTGCAGGTGCAGACGCGCTTTCCGGACATCGGCCGCTACCTCCAGGCCCCCTGCTGGCCGCGCGCGCAAGCCGGCATCAGTCCCTATTGCCCGGAAGGCGACCGCTTCTGCGGGGTGGCGGTGTGGAAGATTCCCGTGGACCGCTACCAACGGCTCATCTAATGGCGCAGGTCGCTCAGGTCAGTCAGCCCGCCACGGCCGCTTCAAGCAAACCGGCGGATGCCAGGCAGTTTGTGAGCTTCTGCTTCTACCGGCTGGATCCCGCGTGGCGCCGGCTGCCCAATGGCACGAAGAACCGCCAAGCCGGTGAGCTCCAGAGCGTCATCACCCGTTTCACCAAGCGGCTGATAGTCCTGACCTACTCGCTGGTCGGCCTCAAGGCCGATGTCGATTTTCTGATCTGGCGGGTGGGGGCCTCGCTTGAGGAGCTGCAGGCCATGTCGTCGGCGGTGCGGCAAACCGCGATGGCGGGATACCTCACGATGCCGTACTCGTATCTGTCCATGACCAAGCGCTCGACGTACGTGGACAAACTCGATCCGGATCACGCGGACAAGCGGCGGTTCATCACGCCCTTCCGCAGCAAGTATCTGTTCGTGTATCCGTTTGTGAAAACGCACGAGTGGTACCAGCTGCCCTTCGAGCAGCGCCAGGCGATGATGGATGAGCACATCGTCACCGGCAACACATACCCGTCCGTGCGGATCCACACGACCTACGCCTTCGGCTTGGACGATCACGATTTTGTCTTGGCCTTTGAATCGGACAGCCCGCAGGATTTCCTCGATCTTGTCATGGAGATGCGCGAGAGCAAAGCCCGCGTCTATACGCAGCGCGACACGCCGATTTTCACCTGCGTCGCCAAACCGTTTGCCGAGATCCTCGCGGACATCGGAGGCTGAGCGAAGGATGGTTGACGTGGCGACGTCCCCCGTGTCATTTCCTGGTCATCAGGTCACCGTCACCGGGTTTTTGGCACGTCCGCCAGACGCCAAGCCCAAGCCCGCCGTCATCGTCATCCATGAATGGTGGGGGTTGAACGACCACATCAAGGACATCGTCCAGCGGCTGACACGAGAGGGCTACGTCGCTGTAGCCCCAGATCTGTATTCCTGTCTGGGACATCCCGTCACCAAAGACCCGGCGGAAGCGGCCAAGCTGATGGAGCGCCTGCCGTCCCAGCAGGCCCTCAAGGACCTCAATGCGACGGCTAGCTACCTGAAGACCCTGCCGTTCGTGGATCCGCTGAAATTCGGCGTCATCGGCTTTTGCATGGGCGGGACGTTTGCGCTGATGATGGCGTCGCACAACTCGGACATCAAGGCCTCCGTACCGTTCTACGGACAAATACCGCCGACCGACAGCTTGAAATACGTCGTCGCCCCCATCCTCTATATCCACGGCGGGCAGGACCAATGGATTCCCCAGCGTGAAGCCGAGCGGCTGGCGCAGGGACTCAAACAGTTCGGCAAGCCCGGGGAGGTGAAGATCTACCCGGATTGTCCCCACGCTTTTTTCAACGATACCCGCCCGGACGTATACAGACCACAGCAGGCCAAGGACGCCTGGCAGCGCACCTTGCGGTTTTTGGGAACGTATTTGAAATGAAGGGGAAATGATGACAGCGATTCAATGGGGAAGACGTCGTGAGGCTCAGCGAATCACCGTAATCCGTTTTTCACAATCACCGTAATCATATTCATCCATGGATCTTCAAGCCAAGAAAATCGCCCTCCGGAAGATCCCGCACGGGGTCTATGTCGTGGGCGTGAAGCAAGACTCGCAGGTGAACGCGTTTACGGCCACCTGGCTGACGCAGGTCTCCTTCACGCCGCCGCTGGTGGCGCTGGGGATCAGGAAAGATTCGCATTCCCTTGAGATGATCAAGCACAGCAAGGTCTTCACCGTCAACCTGCTCGGGAAGGACCAGAAGGCCATGGCAGAGCACTTCGTCAAGCCGGCCAGCGCCGCGGGGGAGAAGCTGCAAACGGTTCGTCACCGCGCCGGCAAGACAGGTGCTCCGGTCTTGGATGAAGCGATTGCGTACGTCGAGTGTGAGCTCCGCGAGATCGCGAACGCCCTCGGCGACCATGCCGTGGTGATCGGAGAAGTCGTGGAGGCGGGAGTGCATCGGGATGAGCCGGCACTGACGCTTCTGGAAACCGGCTGGCATTATGGCGGCTAGACCGTCCTGTGGAGCCCCCCGGGCAA